>Ga0210386_10000009_pt1 | contig 159211 bp, 146 predicted proteins | sample IncBWH32OmetaG_FD_160091 | JGI IMG/M metagenome (GOLD analysis project Ga0210386, IMG submission 160091) | Forest soil microbial communities from Barre Woods Harvard Forest LTER site, Petersham, Massachusetts, United States - Inc-BW-H-32-O ...
GCAATCCGACGCCTTCAAAAGCAAGATCGCGCAGATCGGCGACGACGTCGCCGGAGGCACGCCGGACGAATTCGCCGCGCTGATTGCATCGGAATACAAGAAGTGGGGCGACGTGATCCAGCGCGCCGGGATCAAGCTCGAATAGATCGTCATTCCGGGGCGAGCGAAGCGAGAAACCCGGAATCCATAGTCCCAGCGCAGGGGTTATGGATTCCGGATCTGCCGCCGCGCGGCAATCCGGAATGACGCTGCGAACAACGCCGTGGCAGCAGGACGAGACGCCCCGCTTTTCTCGCGTCGGGACTCGACCCATATTGGGCGCATGGCGAAGCGCCCCGAGCCCCGACACCCGGCCAAGCACTCCAAGAAAGACCCGGCGAAGCAGACCCGCGCCAAGGCGGCGCGGCCGGAAACGCCCGTGCTCGATCCGTCATTGGCGGAACTTTTGAACCCGGCCATCGGCCAGGGCCGCGCCGGCGTTGGCTCGCAGACGGGGATCGACGAGGAGAAGCGCGGGGAACGGAGCAGCCTGCAACAGCCGCCGGACAATTCCTTCGACCGGCGCCGCGACTTCTCCAATGCGCACAAGGCGCGAAAGTCGACCCAGCACGGGTTCAACGAGCGGCCGCAATCAGGTTATGCGGCCAAGGGCCCGACCGATATCGATCCGGAATTGGCCGAAGCGCTCGGCTATGGCGGCGGCGATCCGAGCAAGCCGTTGATCGGGCAATCTCTGGAAACTACGCCGGAAGAGCCGACCCAAGCGTCGACCAACGATCGCGACGAACTGGCCGAAATTTTCGAGCGCCAGCGCGAGAAGCGCCACCGTCCGTCGCCGCAGCCGTTGACGCTTGGCGTCACCGCCTCGATGCAGGCGCTCGAGACGCTCCTGCGCGAGGGCCGCGCCGAATTCCGCGAGGATGAAGGCAAGATCTGGATGCCGCACCGGCCGCCGCGGCCGGAAAAATCCGAAGGCGGCCGCCAGCTCGTCATCAAGTCCGATTTCGATCCGAAGGGCGATCAGCCGCAGGCGATCAAGGAATTGGTCGAAGGCGTGCGGCGCAACGATCGCACGCAAGTTCTGCTTGGCGTCACCGGCTCCGGTAAGACCTTCACCATGGCCAAGGTGATCGAGCAGACGCAGCGGCCTGCTTTGATCCTCGCGCCCAACAAGACGTTGGCGGCGCAGCTCTACGGCGAGTTCAGGAATTTCTTTCCCGACAACGCGGTCGAATATTTCGTTTCCTATTACGATTATTACCAGCCGGAAGCCTATATCCCGCGCACCGACACCTATATCGAGAAGGATTCCTCGATCAACGAGCAGATCGACCGCATGCGCCATTCGGCGACGCGGGCGCTGCTCGAACGCGACGACGTCGTGATCGTCGCCTCGGTGTCCTGCATTTACGGTATCGGCTCGGTCGAGACCTATTCGGCCATGACTTTCACCATCAAGCGCGGTGAGAAGCTCAACCAGCGCCAATTGCTGTCCGACCTGGTGGCGCTGCAATACAAGCGCTCCGGCGGCGATTTCTTCCGCGGCTCGTTCCGGGTGCGCGGCGACGCCATCGAAATTTTTCCGGCGCATTTGGAAGACCGCGCCTGGCGGGTGTCGCTGTTCGGCGACGAGGTGGAATCGATCCACGAATTCGATCCGCTGACCGGGCAGAAGACCGACGAACTCGAATTCGTCAAAATCTACGCCAATTCGCACTATGTGACGCCGCGGCCGACGCTGCTGCAGGCCATTTCCGGCATCAAGCTCGAACTGCGGCAGCGGCTCGAACAGCTCAATGCCACGGGCCGCCTCCTTGAAGCGCAGCGCCTCGAACAGCGCACCATATACGATCTCGAAATGATGGAGGCGACCGGCGCCTGCGCCGGCATCGAAAACTATTCGCGCTATCTCACCGGGCGAAAGCCCGGTGAGCCGCCGCCGACTTTGTTCGAATATGTTCCGGACAATGCACTGGTCTTCGTCGACGAGAGCCATGTCACCGTGCCGCAGCTCGGCGGCATGTATCGCGGCGACTTCAGGCGCAAGGCCACGTTGGCCGAATACGGTTTCCGCCTGCCCTCCTGCATGGACAATCGGCCGTTGCGCTTCGAGGAATGGGACGCGATGCGGCCGCAGACGATGGCCGTCTCGGCGACGCCGAGTTCGTGGGAACTTAACGAATCCGGCGGCGTGTTCACCGAGCAGGTGATCCGCCCGACCGGCCTGATCGATCCGCCGGTCGATGTGCGGCCGGCGCGCACCCAGGTCGATGACCTCGTCGGCGAAGTGCGGCAGGTGGCGCAACAGGGCTACCGTTCGCTGGTTACCGTGCTGACCAAGCGCATGGCCGAGGATTTGACCGAATACCTGCACGAGCAGGGCATCCGCGTGCGCTACATGCATTCGGATATCGACACCATTGAACGCATCGAAATTATTCGAGACCTCCGCTTGGGCGCCTTCGATGCGCTGGTCGGCATCAATTTGTTGCGCGAGGGCCTCGACATTCCGGAATGTGCGCTGGTCGCCATTCTCGACGCCGACAAGGAAGGATTTCTGCGCAGCGAGACCAGCCTGGTGCAGACCATCGGCCGCGCCGCGCGCAATATCGACGGCCGCGTCGTTCTTTACGCCGACCACGTCACCGGCTCGATGGAACGCGCCATGGCCGAGACCTCGCGCCGCCGCGAAAAGCAGGAAGCCTACAATATCGAGAACGGCATCACGCCGGAGAGCGTCCGCAAGGGCATCGGCGACATCCTCAACAGCGTCTATGAGCGCGACCACGTGCTGATCGCGGCCGGCGCCGGCGAAGCCGGCGAATTCGAGGACGCCGCCACCATCGGCCACAATTTCGAGGCGGTGCTTGCCGACCTCGAAACCCGCATGCGCGCCGCCGCAGCTGATCTCGACTTCGAGGAAGCGGCGCGGCTGCGCGACGAGATCAAGCGCCTGCGTGCCACCGAGCTCGCAGTGACCGACGATCCGACGGCGAAGATCGTCGCGCCGCCCTCTCGCGCCAAAGGTGGCCCGTCGCGCCGCGGCGCGCAGCGCGACAGCGGGAGCAAAGTCCACAAACCGGCACTCGATGAAATGGGCATCGCGCTCTATCACGAAGTCGCGCCGCATCGGCCCGGCGACAAACGCAATGCGCCGCGCAAGCCGAGTCTCGACGAGATGGGGCCGGGCGTGGAGTCGATTCCTGGGAAGGGCTCCGGCCCGCGCTCGACACTCGGCCGTCCCGGCATGCACGGCGGTTTCAAGCCGCGCCAGCGCTGAGCGTCCGCGCATTCCACTCGTACTTTGCACGGCCGATGGGTTAGAATTGCGCCGTTCGCACAGAATCACACACCGCAAACTCGGAGGGCACCATGGCCAAAGGTCAGGCGCGAAGCAACAAAGAGAAGAAGAAACCGAAGCAGGACAAGAACAAGAAGAAAGGCGGCGCCGCGCCGGTTTCGCCGTTCGCCGACATGCACAGCCAGGCCAAGCCCGGCACCTGGGGCAAGAAAAACTAGGGCAAAAAGAGCTAAGCCGGCGCGCGGTTCATTATCCTTTGACGTTCGACTCGAAGCTAAGGCCCCAGCGGTTCGAGCAGGCGCGCAGCCACGGCACGACGCCGGCAACGACAGGGAAGTCCACGGTCTCGATCTTGGTCGCATCGAAATGCGCGCTGACGCCGTCGCCGAGCGCGGTAGCCAATGCGGCGCCGTGATCGGGGAAGATCGCGATCTCGTCGGCGCCTTCGACCTGCGCCAGGAAGCCAGTGAACGGCTTGTCGTCGAGCTTGAGTGTCGCGTCGATAGTTGCGCCGCCGGGCAGGTGCAGCGCCGAGTCCTTCAGCAGCATCGTGAGCCCTTTCGTGCGGCTGACGATGAGGAAGGTCGCTATTCGGTGCGGCTGCGGTCCGCCTTCGCCGTAATGCTGCCGGATCATGCAGGCCTGCACCCGGCCGTCATCGCCGCGCAGCTCTGACGCATCCCAGCCGCTGATCTTGCGCTTGTCCTCGATGCCGGGCGGACCGGCCGGCGTCGGCTGTGACGGGCCGATCTCGGGCGAACGCGGATACGCCACCGGCAAAACCGGCGCGTCGGGATCAGTCGGCTTATCGAGCGCGATCTTGAACTGGGTGCCGCATTGCTTGAGCCATGAATAGCTGTCGTCGTGCATCGCCAGCACGATGGGCCCGGTGTCGAGGCGGCCGCTGTCGGCGCGCAACTGCACCATCGCGGTGTTCTTGAGCGCCCCAAACACGGCCGCGGCATCGCCCGGATGAAAGGCGAGCTTGTTGTTGGTGCCGGCGATCGTAAAGGCGACGGCCGGAAACGCCTTGCCGTCGAGAATGACCTCGGCCTCGTCGTCCAGGATCGGTTCGGCAGGCAGCTTGTCGTCACTTACCCCGAAAGCGAGACCGGCGCCGGCGCTGATGTCGACGCTGAAATCGGTATCGATCCTGCCGTCGGTGCCGGCGGCGCGAGGCCGCACGGCAATCATCACGCATTGCCGCACTTTGCCATTGGGTCCGGTTTGCGGCAGGCCGCTCCATGTGCCGTCCGGGAAATGAACAACCTTGCCGGCGACGGGCTTGGGGATTTCGGCACCATAGGCCGCGAGCGCCATGCCGGCGGCGGCATAAAGAACGACCGCGGCGCCGAACATCAGCGCACGATAAAGAATCTTTGAGCTCGACATCGCTCGCTCCGCTGTTGCGGCATTCCCGACGTAAATCCTGAAGGCAATTCAAATGGCAATCAACGCGCGCGCCGATTTGAGCGGCCGCAGGCGCTCTCAAAACCATTAGACGTCAGCGGGAATTGACCGGTTCATTCGGCGGCCGGCTAGGTTCGGCCCGCCCGGCGTGAAAGAAAACTGCGGGAACCTTGAAGTTTTAGTACCCTGTCGACCGGACGACCCGACAACCAAGAAGCTCCCAAGAAACTCCAATGTCCGACATCCGCCTCGACTGGGGACCGCTCGACTGGGCGGAAATCGCGCTCTTCGTCGGCATCCCCGGCCTCATCCTCGGCGCCATACTGGGCGCCATCGCCTGGCGGCGGCATCGCCTGTGGGGCGCACTCATCGGCGCCATCGCCGGCTTGGTGCTGTGGGACGCCGGCCTCGTGGTGTGGCTGACGGCGCCGTGGAGCTGATTATCCCACCAGGCTCGAAACCTGATAGATGCTCGTCCGTATCTTCATCGTGCCCAAGCGAGCGACGCGCATGGCCGATTCCACCGACGTCTTCTACTCGACCGTCCCCATCCGGCGCGGGTTCCGCAGCTTGATGGACGCGGCGCAGTACACGCCGTTGCCGGATGACTGGACGGTCGGCATTGCCGACGTCGTACAGTCGACCAAGGCGATTGCCGAGAAGCGCTACAAGGCGGTCAATATGGCGGGCGCGGCCGTGATCGCGGCGCTGACCAATGCGCTCGGCGGCCGCGAATTTCCCTTCGTATTCGGCGGCGACGGCGCGAGCTTCGCGGTTTCACCGCGCGATACCGAGATTGCGAGAGAGGCTTTGGCGGCGACGGCGGCGTGGGCGAATTCGGAGCTTGGATTGACTTTGCGCGTTGCGCTGATTCCCCTCGCCGCCGTTCGCGCGCAAGGCGTCGACGTGCGCGTGGCGCGCTATGCGCCGTCGGAGAATTTGTCCTATGCGATGTTTTCCGGCGGCGGGCTCGCCTGGGCCGACGGCGCGGTGAAGCGCGGCAAATTCGCCGTCGCCCCCGCCCCTCCGGGCACCTGGCCCGATCTCACCGGCCTGTCGTGCCGCTTCGAGGAATTCCGCGCCGCGCAGGGCCTGATCCTGTCGCTGATCGTGCTGCCCATGCCCGGCGCCGATCCGGCGGCCTTCCGCACGCTGACCGAGGAAATCGTGGCGCTGGCCGAAGCCAGTCCCGATGCCGGGCGGCCGGTGCCGGCGCTTGGTCCGAAGCTCGGCTGGCCACCGCAAGGCGTCGCGCTTGAAACACACACCGCGCCGGGCGGCTGGCTGCAGCGGCGCGCCGCCGTGCTGGCGCGGACATTGCTTTATTTTCTCATCATGCGCGCCGGCCGCCCGATCGGGCCTTTTGTCCCGGCGCGCTATAGGCGGCAAGTCGTGGAGAATTCCGACTACCGCAAATACGACGACGGGCTGCGCATGATTTTGGATTGCACGCCCGAGCTCGCCGACGCGCTCGAACAGCGGCTCGCCGCCGCGACAGGCATCGCGCGCTATGGATCGTTCCGCCAGGACGCCGCGATGATGACTTGCTTCACGCCGTCGCCGGTACGCAGCGATCACGTGCATTTCGTCGACGGCGCCCGCGGCGGCTATGCGGCCGCGGCGACGGCAATGAAAGCGGCGATCAGTCCGTCATCCTGAGGAGCGGGCGGCAATCCGGAAGACGCTACATCCCCGGCTTGGCCAGCGTATCGGCGCCCGCCTTGGCGACTTGTGCATCCTGCGCCGACAACGCGCCGGAAACGCCGATGGCGCCGACGATGGCGCCGTTGGCGACCAGCGGAATGCCGCCTTCGAGCGGCGTGATGTCTTTGAGCGCCAACAACCGCATGCCGCCGCCACCCGCGGCGATGGCGTCGTCGAGCGCTTTGCTCGGCCGCTTGAACTGCAGCGAAGTGCGCGCCTTGCCTTCGGCGCCTTCGCTGGCCGAGAGCTGGGTATTGTCGATCTTGTGGAACATCACCAGGTTGCCGCCGCTATCGAGAATAGCGATGGCGACCTGCCAGGAATTCTTCATTGCTTCGAGCTCGGCGGCGGCCATGGCGCGCTTGGCCTGATCGAGCGTCACCGGCGGACCATAGGGCAGCGTTGCCGTCGAGACCGCAGCGGCCGCCGGCGGCGCCGCGGGTTGCTGCGCCAGCGCCGGGCCGGCCGACATAGCGACGGCGCCTCCCAGCGCACAAACCAACAGAAACATGCGAGACATCGCGGGAGACATCAGGCGAGACATGAGGGGCACCCTCCAAGCCGGTTGCTTGCCGAATCGAGCGGCAGCTGGCCACCATAAGCGGCAAAAGTGGCCGGGAAAAGCCGTCGCCAAGGCCGCTTTTGGCGCCGTCAACGACTGCGTTACGCGCCGAGGGTGCGGATGGCACGAAGCCGCGCTACTTTGGCGGCGTCGATTCGGCGGCATTGTCCGCATTTCCTTGTCCGCATTTTCTTGGGGGGTTTCATGCGCTGGCCCGACGGACGCTACATCCAGGCGTCGATTTTCTTCAGCCGCTGGCTGCTGGCGCCGTTTCTGCTCGGTCTTCTGCTGTGCCTCTTCGTGCTGATGTACCGTTTCTTCGGCGATTTGTTCCTGCTGATCGTTCAGACGCCGATGACGAACTGGCACGATGTCGTCACCAGTGTGTTGAATCTGGTCGATCTGGCGCTCACCGCCAATCTCATCCTCATTGTCATTTTCTCGAGCTATGAGAACTTCATCCGCAGAATCGATGCGTCCGACCATCCGGACTGGCCGGAAGGACTAACTCAGGTCGATTTCGGCGCGCTGAAGCAGAAGCTGCTCGGCTCGGTCGTCGGCATCGCCGCGGTTGACGCGCTGGCGTGGTATTTCGATCTTGAAAAAGAGCCCGACACGTCGAAGCTCATCTGGGTGATGGGTTTCCCGCTGGTCTTCGCTCTCGTCATGCTGATTCTCGCCGCCGCCGACTGGCTGAGCGACAACCGCAAAGGCAGCCCCCACAACATCGGCCACAAATAACGCCCGCACCACGACTTAGCCGCCACAGCGGGTTCCGACCGGTGAGGGATTATTAACCATAACTGGCGTTAATCGGCTCCTGGGTTCGGTCACGGAGTCGGATTGCGCGTATGCGGGTCACCCGCACCATTCTGCTGATTTGCGCCGTGGCCTGCGCCGCGGCCGGATGCGCGTACCAGCCGCGCGTCCCATTTGCCGCCGCGCCAGCCCCACAAGGCGTCGATAATGTCATTTATGGCGCGACCGCAGCCCCCGTCGCGGCGGCAGCTCCCGCTCCCATGGCTCCTGCTCCTATGGCTCCCGGCTATCGCGGATTCTTCGGCTCGGGGGCACCCTATGCCACCGCGCCGACGCCGATCCCGCCGACCCGGGTCGCCATGATGGCGCCGCCGCCGATGCCTGCGCCCATAGTCGCGCCAATGCCGGCACCGATACCGGCAGCCATGACCGGCCCCGGTCCGTTCGTTACTCCCGCTGTCGTCAATCCCGCGATGGCGCCGCCCGGTTTCGGCGCGCCGTTCCAGCAAGGCGGCTACACGCTCGATTCCGGCGATCGGCTGCGCGTCGTTGTGTTCGGCCAGGACGGCCTGACCAATTCCTATGTGGTCGACGCCTCCGGCCATATCGACATGCCGCTGATCGGCACGGTGGCCGCGCGCGGACTGACGACCAGTCAATTGTCGGCGCGGATCTCCGACCAGTTGCGCCAAGGCTTCATCCGCGAACCGCATGTCGCGGTCGAAGTCGAAGCCTACCGGCCGTTCTTCATCCTCGGCGAGGTGACGCAGCCCGGCCAATATCCCTATGTCGCCAACATGACGGTGGAGACCGCGGTGGCGATTGCCGGAGGCTTCACGCCGCGCGGCTACCACAGAACGATGACCATCAGCCGCAATTTCGCCGGCGGCACCTATCGCTTCGAAGTGCCGATCACCTATCCGATCTGCCCCGGCGACACCGTGCAGGTTCAGGAACGCTGGTTCTGAATCGGAGGCCGGTCATCAGAACAACAATCTGATGACCGACAGCGGCTTTCCCGTTTACTTCACGTTCTTGCCCAGGAACGCCATCGAGCGCTCCCAGGCGAGCTTGGCGGCGGCTGCGTTGTAGCTGCCGCGCTCGTCGCAGTGAAAGCCGTGCTGCGCGTCGGGATAGACATAGATTTCGCAATCGCCGCCCAGCTTGGCCTTGATCAGATCGACATCGGTCATCGGGATCGAAGCGTCCTTCTCGCCGAAATGCATCTGCACGGGCACTTTGGGCTTCTCGTCGGCGTTCTTGACGATCTGGCCGCCGTAATAGCAGACCGCGGCCGAGAGGCCGTTGAGCTTGCAGGCGGCGAGAAACGAAATGGTGCCGCCCATGCAGAAGCCCATGATGGCCACCGGCCCCTGTTTCTTCATCTCGTCGATCGAGGTCTGCACGTCGCGCAGCATCGCGCCCCAATCCGGATTGGCGACGAATTTGCGGGCATTGGCGATCTCGTCGGGTGTGTAGCCGCTTTCGAAATTCGGCTGCTGGCGGTCGAACAAAGCCGGCGCCAGCGCCGCATAGCCTTCGCCGGCCAGCCGGTCGCAGACCGCGCGGATGTGATGATTGACGCCGAAAATCTCCTGAAGGAGGACAATGCCGCCCTTGGCCTTGGCGGCCGGATCGGCGCGATAGGCGCCGAATTTGAAGCTGTCGGATGACGTCAACGCAAAATGCTTACCCAAGCGATCCTCCTGTGACTGCTATCAATTGCTCTTGATCCACGCCCGCACGCGGCCGCTGCCGCCAACATGCAACGGCGCGCACCATACAACGGTACGCATGTCGATTGAATGGGTGGTTTTAAGCGCCGCAGTCCGCACCAAGCGGACTGAAACCGTGGGCTGGCGCTTGCTCAGTGCGTGACGACGATAAAGTCGGTGCCCTCGCCGGTTTCGTCGCCAAGCCCATGATCGGAGACGATCAAAGACGAGCCCGGAACCATGCGCTGCGAAATGAAATCGACGGCATCCTGCGGCAGGTCGAGGCGCGCCAGCACCTGTTCCGGCGTCTGCGGCGGCGGCACGTCGGCCGCCTTCTGGTCGTCGTCGTGGTGCTTGCGCCTGACGAGCCGCTCATAGCGGCGGCCATAGCGGTCGTAGACGACTTCTTCGTCCGCCATGACGCGCGGCGCCTTGACCGCCGCCTTGGCGCTCTCGGCCGGCATCGACACCACGTTCCAGCGGAACGTTGAGTTATCGGCGAGATATTCCATCGCCGTGAAAACATGCGTGCCCATCGGCTGCTCGGGCTGCGCGATGGTGATTGCCTCTTCGAAGACCGGCTCGAAATCCTGCCGCACGAAAATCTTCTTCTCTTTCCGGCTGACGAAGATCGCGATCGGCGACTTTTTGATCGGTGCGGCTTTGGCGGTGTCGGCCGCCGGCGCGGACGGCGCCGGCGTTTCGGGAGCCGCGATCACGGGCGCCGCCGGGGTGCTGCCGGTGACGGCCGGCGTTTGCGCCTTCGGATCGGATGCCGGCGGAACTGATGTAGTCTTGGCATCGGCCGCGGCATCGGCCTTCGTCGCGTCAGCTTTGGATGCGTCCGCGCCCGGTGCATCGGGTTTCGCCGTGTCGGCGGCAACAGCCGGCTTTGTCGCGTCAATGGCGACGCCGACCTTGGCATCATCCGAAGCGAGAACAACATTGCCGCCGGTGCCGCGCAGGCCCAAGTCGGTTGCCTTCACCGAAGTTTCGGTGGCCTTCGCCGGAGCTGCGGCATCGGCGCTGGCATCGCTGGCTTTATTGCTGTCGACGGTCTGGGCCGTTTTCACCGCGGGGGAAGCCGCCGCGGCCTGCAGGTCCCTGTGCACGAACAGATGCGGGTCGGCAAAATCGACGGGCTTAAGCTCGCCGCGCGCGACAATCACGCGCGCGCCGACCCTGGTGAATTTGTAGAGCCGCGCGGCGAATTCGCCCGGCATGCGGATGCAGCCATGCGAGGCGGGGTGACCGATATTCTCGCCTTCGTGCAGCGCGACGCCCGACCAGGTGATGCGCTGCATGAACGGCATCGGCGCGTCGCTATAGAGATTCGAGCGGTGGAATACCTGCTTCTGGATCACGCTGAACACGCCGGTCGGCGTCGGCAGGCGCGGCACGCCGGTGGCGACCGAAGTGTCGGCGACATGGGCGCCGTCGCTATAGACGTGCAGTTTCTGCTGATCGATGGACACGAAGATCTGCACCGGACCCTTCGAGGTCTGGCCGAACGGCTCGCTGCCGGTGCGGTCGGCCTCCTTGTGCAGGGCCTTGTTCTTGGTCCGGGCTTCCGCCGGCGCGACACCGAGCGCCAAAGCCAGCGTCATAACGATACCGAAAATCGAAACCGTGCCGAGCAGCGTTGCCTTGGTGCCCCCAAGGCTCATGCCACCAAGGCTCGTGTCACCAAGGCTCGTGTCACCAAGGCTCGTGTTACCAAGGGATGAAGCTACGCAATGATGCCGCGTGTACTTGGTACTCAACTCAGCCCCACATGAATGCCGGAAAACCACCGGGAGATTGGGATATAGGCCGCAACCGCCGATTTTACCCGACGCGATCGGCCCTTTCTACATACCGCAGAATGGTTGAAGGAGTTTTTACGTTAATGAGGCTTGCACGCCACGGTTCCGGACCAGTTCCAGGAACACAGGCCAGTTATTTGCACGTTTTGTGACAGATAGCCTTTGGCAATGCAGCATTCGGCCAAATGCGGCAATGGGCCGGTTCCGTGTCTTTTGATCTACCGCCCGGCTCAGGCCGGCGGCTTCATCGCAAAGGCCTCTGCCAAAAGCTCATAAGAGTGCCGGCGCGCCCCGTGATCGTAGATCATCGACGTGATCATGATCTCGTCGGCGCGCGTCGCCTCGACGAGCGCGAGCAGCCGCTCCTTGACCCGCGCGATGCCGCCGACCACGAGCCGCGTGCGCTGGCGGCCGATGCGTTCGCGATCGATCGGCGTGTAAGGATAAGCGGCGGCCTCTTCGGGTGACGCGAGCGGCAGATATTCGCCTTGGGCGCGGCGGGCGTAATGCAGATCGGCGCTCGCGGCGATCCGTTCGGCTTGCGCGTCGGTATCCGCCGCGATCACCGCGGTCCCCAATATCGCGTAAGGCGCAGGCAACGCCGCGGGCTTGAAGTGATCGCGGTAAGTCAACATCGCGCTTGCCGCATCGTAATCGGCGAAGTGATGCGCGAAGGCAAAGCCGAGGCCGAGCGAAGCGGCAAGCTCGGCGCTATAGCCGCTCGAGCCAAGAAGCCAGATCGGCGGCAGCGGCACGTCGGACGGCACCGCGCGCACTTTGCGGAATGGGTGACCCTCGGGATAGCCGTTTTTCTCAAGCAGCAACAATTCCTGAAAGCGTTCGAGAAAATCGTCGCCTGGCCGCGGATCCTGCCGGACGCGCAGCGCATAGGACGTGATCTGATCGGTGCCCGGCGCGCGGCCGAGCCCGAGATCGATACGGCCTGGAAACAGCGCCTCGAGCACCTTGAATCGTTCCGCCACCATCAGCGGCGCATGGTTCGGCAGCATCACGCCGCCCGAACCGACACGCATATGCGATGTCACCGCCGCGATCTGCCCGATCATGATTTCCGGCGCTGAACTGCCGACATTGGCAAGGTTGTGATGCTCGGCGACCCAGTAGCGCTTGTAGCCGAGCCGGTCGGCGAGCTGCGCCAGATCGAGCGTATTGCGCAAAGCGACCGAGCCCGGAGTGGCGGTGGTCACCGGCGACAGATCGAGGATGGAGAGCGGGATCACGCAGGACTCTGAAGTGAGATTATTTAGACGGCGCAAAACACTTGCAAGGCTATTAGATGGGCCTTCGGCCGTCGCCGCGCCAGATTACGGGCTGGCGGAATTTTTTGCAGGATTTCCGGCTGCATGGCGCAACCTCACGGTCTTCGGCTTGATCGCCGTCGGCGTGAACTGGAAGCCTTGCTGGATAAAACCGCCGGGCGGCGCATTGGCGCTTGGCTGCGAATAGCCGGTCATACCGATCTGCGCCGCACCGCCGGGCTGAATATAAGCGTTCGGCTGCACGTATCCCGACGCCGGATTGGTCGCGATCGAATAAATGCGCGGCCTGCGGAAGTGATGCGATTGATGCAGATGGACGGCAAGCCTGCGGCGCTTGATGGCTTTGCGGGCCAGCGTCGGCGCCGGCGAAGTGGTAACGCTAGCGGGATTATCCGCCTCCCGCGCCACGATCTTGATCTCCGGCGCAATATGATGCGGCGCGCCGGCAACGGCCGGTGGCTCGGATACCGGCGCCGTGATAGTGCCCGTGCTGTCGTCTTTGCTCGCTTCATCCGGCTTCGCCGGATTTGGCTTCACCGCAGCGGACGGTGCGGCTGCGGCAGGAGCCGCGGCCGGTGCATCGCGCAGCGATGTCTGAACCGTCGCATCATCTTCCGGCGTCGCGGCCATCGATTGCGACCTCGGTTGCGAACTGGATTGTGCATTGACCTGTGCGTTGGCCGCCGGATTAGACGGAGCTTCGGCTCTGGTATCAGCCGGCGCCGCGTGGTCGAGGGCCGCCGGCACCGCGACGATCACCGGCCCGTTCGGCGCCTGCGGCGCCTTCAACTGAAAGCGAATGCCGAACGGCGACGTCCGGCCGTCGACGACTGGCGCCAAGGACTCGCCGCCGAAGGCAATTTGCAGCGGCGGCTTCGTGGACTGCAGCGTCGCGAACGGCTCATGAGCGACGCTGAAGGCGGCGAACATTCCCAGGAAAAGCGACATGGCGCAGACGATTGCCAGCATCGAGGCCGATATCGCCACGATTATCAAGCGGACGTTGGGAAACATTCCACCTCGCAAAAAGCCCAGCGCGCGATCCCGAGAGAAACACGCGTCACAGGGGCGAGAGACCTTCGCGAGGACAATCTTCTAGATCGAATTATACGATCACTTTTCGGATCATGCGGCGCCGCGCCGGCATTCGCCGTTCAAGCCGACAACAGCACGCTTTCCCAGTGTCATGTATTTCGACATTGGGAACTTAGCTGAGTCGCTGAAAAATCAATCGGAAAAATGATTCGCGCGGCGATGCTGCGACAAAAAATGTGCGACTTTGTGGCAATCGCGCATCAGTGACCGATCTGCGCCGTGCTGACACCTGTCTGCGCGCGACCTGTCTAGCGCGCGACCTGAGTTTGCGGCGGGACGGCGCTCGCCTGCGCGCCCGGCAGCACCACGACGCGGGTACCGACATTGACCCGGCTATAGAGGTCGGAGACGTCGTCGTTGGTCAGCCGGATGCAGCCCGACGACACGAACGTGCCGATGGTGGACGGCTGATTGGTGCCGTGAATTCGATAGAGCGTATTGCCGAGATACATGGCGCGGGCGCCGAGCGGATTGGTTTCGCCGCCGGCCATGAAGCGCGGCAGATAGGGCTGGCGCTCGATCATTTCCTTCGGCGGGAACCAATCCGGCCATTCCTTCATGCGGCTGATGCGCTCGGTGCCGGTCCAGGTAAAGCCTTCGCGGCCGACGCCGATGCCGTAACGCAGCGCCTTGCCACCGCCCTGCACGAGATAAAGGTAGGTGTGCGGTGTGTCGATGATGACGGTGCCGGGGGGCTCGATCGTATTGTAGTCGACGATCTGGCGCCGGAACTGCGGCGGCAGGTTCGAAGGACCTTGGTCGGGCTGATCTTCCGGCGGCAGCGAAGCGACCACGGCGCCACGGTTCGGCTGCATCTGCGGCGGCGGAGCGGACGCGCCGCGGATCGAACCGGTCACGTCGGCCGCATTGCCGCCCGCAACATCGGCCGGCGGGCGCGCATAGGCCTGACCGTCCTCGGACGGCAGCGGCTGCGGCGCATAGAGACGCCCGTAAGCGTCCTCCTGCAAAGGGGCACCATTGGCATCGCGATAGAGCGGCCGATCGGCATAAGGGGGCGGATAGGCGCCGGGCTGCGGCGGATAATATTGCGCCGCGGCCGTGCCGATCGAACCAGCACAAGCGGCCACGACAGCACACGCAGCGACGATGACGCGCAGATTGATGGCCAAGACGATCCCCCAGCACCCTTATTTCGCCTGAAATTTTGCCGGTCACATGGGGCGGGAAGAAGGCGCCAAGCGGCACTTTCGGTGTCGATCCGGCCACATCACCGTGATTGGTGAACAATTCGTAACCTATTGTCCCAAATGGAACTAACTCCCCGTGCTCTGAATGTGTTATTGCGCGGCGTCCGGGGAAAATCGGCGTCGGCAGCCGATGTGGGGACATCGGCCGCGGCCGTTGTTTATGGGGACCAGTCCATGACGCGGATCGGCTTACGGCTTATGGCCGTGCATCCGGATTTCTTGCTCGCGCTCGGCGTGGTGTTTGGCTTGGCGTTTGCCGGCACAGCTCGCGCACAGACCGCCGAGATCAACGCCCTCAAGGGCAAGATCTTTGATGCGAAAATGGCGCAGCAAACTTTTGCCGGCGGATTACCGCATTGCAAAGAGCTCGACGGCAGCAATTTTTATTTCCGCCAACGCGACCGCGTTCTCAATCTCGAGGAGTATCACCACTCGCTGGAGAGCCTCGCCCGGCAGAGCGTCTTCAATCCCGAGACCAAGCGGCCATGGAACGAAGAAGACGCCATCGCCAAATGGGAACAGGTGCAAAAGCAGGCGGCCGACGACAAAGATAATTGCGCGCTGGTGGCAAGCCTGCCCGAGCTGCAAAAGCGGCTCGACGACTTGCAGAAGCAAGCCGCGGCGCAAAACAAGTAAAGCCCTCTGGTGCGGCGTGTCTCGGTCAGGCCGCTTTGCCGGCCGCAGCTCCATCGCTAAAATCACATCAGTGAAGATCAGGGCAGAGGGCCAAGACCATGGACTGGACCGACCGACGCGAACGGCTGCGCGCAATCATCGCCGGACCGCGCTGCATTTATCCGGGTTCGGTCTTCGACGCGATCTCCGCGCGCATTGCCGAGGATCTGGGTTTCGAGGCGGGCATGTTCGCCGGCTCCGTCGCGTCGTTCACTGTGCTTGGCGCGCCTGACATCGTGATGCTGACACTGACCGAGTTCGCCCAGCAGGCCTATCGCATCAACCGCGCCGGCAAGCTGCCGCTCTTTGTCGACGCCGATCACGGCTACGGCAACGCGCTCAACGTCAAACGCACCGTGGAAGAGCTCGAGACCGCGGGCGTCGCCGGACTGACGATCGAGGACACGTCATTGCCGACAAGTTACGGCACGATCGGTGTCACGCTCATTCCGATCGCCGAAGGCGTCGGCAAGATGAAAGCGGCGCTCGCCGGACGGCAGGACAAGCGCCTTCTCATCATCGGCCGCACCAGCGCCATGGCGATGACCGGTGTCGAAGACACGATCGCGCGATTGAAGGCTTACGAGGACGCCGGCGTCGATATGTTGTTCATGACCGGCGTGAAGACGCGCGCCCAGCTTGACGCCGTCGCTTCAGCCGTCAAACTTCCACTGTTCCTGGGCAGCGCCGGCGCCGAACTCTACGATCTCGATTATCTGAGCGCCCGCAATGTCCGCGTCTGTTTGCAGGGTCACATGCCGTTCATGGCGGCGGTGAATGCGGTGCACGAAACCTTGAAGGCGCTGCGCGCCGGTACAGCGCCAGCCGATATCAAAGCTGTTGCGTCGGCGGATCTGATGAAGCAAGTCATCCGGCAGGCCGATTATGCGAAATGGTCGAAAGAGTTTTTGCACGCGGTCATTTCGGGCGGCTGACCGGTCGCTACCGTCGGTAGCCTTGCAAATGGGCTTGATCGGGTGCCTGCTAAGTCACAGATAGAAGGCTAATGCGAAGGAATATCCGATGCCATCGGTGAGCGACTGGAAGGTGCCGACCTCTTCACAGCCGAAGCCAGAGGACTACGGTTACGATCTCGATCATGCGCTGTCGTCTGTGGTGGCGTTGCGCGCCATCGTGCCGCAGGATGCCTTCACTGCCGAGACGCTCGGCACCGAGCGCGCCGGCAACGGCGTGTTCATCCGCGGCAATGGACTTGTTCTCACCGTCGGCTACCTGATTACCGAAGCGGACACGATCTGGATCACGCTCAATGACGGCCGCTCGGTGCCGGGCCATGTGCTCGGCTACGACCAGGAGACCGGCTTCGGGCTGGTTCAGGCGCTGGCCAAGCTCGAAGTGCCGGCGCTTGAAATCGGGGAGTCCGCATCCGCCGCGATCGGCGAACCCGTCGTGGTTGGGGGCGCCGGCGGACGGCAGCGCTCTGTCGCCGCCAGTATCGTCGCCAAGCAGGAATTCGCCGGCTACTGGGAATATGTGCTCGACGAAGCGATCTTCACCTCGCCGTCGCATCCGAACTGGGGCGGCACCGCGCTGATCGGCCCGGCCGGCGATCTCATCGGCATCGGCTCGCTGCAATTGCAGCAGGCGGCCGAGAAGGGCAAGGCCGAGAACATCAACATGATCGTGCCGATCGATCTGTTGAAACCGATCGTCGACGATCTGCTCAAATTCGGCCGCCGCAACATGCCGCCGCGGCCGTGGCTCGGCCTCTACGCCACCGAAGTGGAAAACCGTCTGGTCATCGTCGGGCTCGCCGACCGCGGCCCGGCCAAGAAGGCCGACATCCGCACCGGCGACATCGTGCTCTCGGTCGGCGGCAAGGACGTCAACGATCTCGCCGGTTTCTTCCGCGGCATCTGGGCGCAAGGCCAAGCCGGTGTCGACGTGCCGATCACGGTCTATCGCGACGGCGAGACCATGGAGATGCGCGTCAAGTCGAGCGAGCGCAACCGGTTCCTCAAGGGCCCGAGCTTGCACTGACGATTATCGCTTCTCGTCAAACAACGCTTTCAGACCTTCGCGATACGTTGGATAGCGCAGCGTGACACCAAGCTCGTTCTTGAGCTTGTCATTGCGCACGCGGCGGCATTCCTGCCAGAAGCTCAAAGCCATCGGTGACATTGTCTGGGCCGCTTGCGCAAACGGAATTTCCGGCGGCGGTGCGACGCCCAGCAATTGCGCGGCAAAGACGATCGGATCGCCGGGCGGTGACGGCGCGTCGTCGGCGACATTGAAAATACCGGAAGCCTGCCGCGTGAACGCGGCATCGATCGCCTGCGCAATGTCGGCGACATGGATACGGTTGAAAATCTGCCCGGGCTTGACGACGCGCCGCGCCTTGCCGCGCGCGACCTGTTCCAGCGCGTTCTGACCGAGCCCGTAAATGCCGGCGAGACGCAACACGGCGACGCCGGCGCCATTTTGCTCGCCGAGCGACTGCCAGTGGCGCTCGGCCGCGCGCCGCGCGCTACTGCGCCCCAGATCCGGATGCGGCTCCGTCGCCTCGTCGACCCATTGGCCGCCGCGGTCGCCATAGACGCCGATGGTCGAGAGATAGACGATCTCGCGCAAGTGCTTGGCGTGAGACAAGGCTTCGCCGAACACCGACAAAACCGGATCGCCGTTCTCTCCGGGTGGAACGGAGACCAGCACGTCGGTGGCTTCAGTGATGGCGCGGTTGAGCTCGGGCGATGCCTGCGTGCCGTCGAAGGCCAAAGCTTGCAGGCGGGGAGCATCGTAGGCGTTTAGGATTGCGGCGCGCTCGCCGCCGCGCACTGTGCCGACGATGCGATCGAATTTTTCCCCGAAGGCTGCGACGAAATGTTCGGCGCTATAGCCGAAACCGAAGCAAATGATCGTGGTCATTAGTCAGCGCTCATGCTGCGGCCCACTCCGCGGCCACGTCGGGATCGGTCTCACTGCGGTGAGTTTGCGCGGCGCGCTTGAGGCGTGCGCGGTCGAGCCGGCCCAGCGCCCAGACCGCGGCGCCGCGGACCAGCGGCGACGGATCGTCGAGCAGGCGTTCGGCTTCGCCGGCCAGACTCGCGTCGGCCGAATTGCCGATCGCGATCAGCACATTGCGGATGAAGCGGTCGCGGCCGATGCGCTTGACCGGGCTCTTGCGAAACAGCGAACGAAACGCCGCATCATCGAGGCGCGCGAGATCGGCGAGACGCGGTGCACGCAATTCCTCGCGCGTGGCAAGTTTCGTTTCGTGCCCGGCGACGGCGAATTTGTTCCATGGACAGACCGCAAGACAATCGTCGCAGCCATAGATGCGATTGCCGATCGCCGCGCGCAGCTCGCGCGGAATGGCGCCTTTGTGCTCGATAGTGAGATAGGAGATGCAGCGCCGTGCATCCAAACGATAGGGCGCGGGGAAAGCCGCCGTCGGACAGATATCGAGGCAGGCGCGGCAATTGCCGCAATGATCCTGTTCCGCTGCATCGGGCGGCAGATCGAGCGTAGTGAAAATCGCGCCGAGGAACAGCCAGGAGCCGAATTGCCGCGACACCAGATTAGTGTGCTTGCCCTGCCAGCCGAGACCCGAGGCCGCGGCAAGCGGCTTCTCCATCACTGCGGCCGTATCGACAAACACTTTGATATCGCCGTCGGCCTTCTCGATCAGCCAGCGACCGAGGCTCTTCAGCTTCGGCTTGATCACATCGTGATAATCGTCGCCGCTTGCATACACGGAAATGCCGCCGCGCGTGCGCTGTTTGAGAATTGCAAGCGGATCGGCGTCGGGCCCTTGTTGCGGCCCGTAATTGACGCCGAGCATGACAACCGAGCGCACAGCCGCCCATAGCGCGCGCGGGCTTCCGCGCCGGTCGGCATTGCTGGCAAGCCAGGTCATGTCGCCATGCGCGCCGGTTTCAAGAAACGCACGCAATCGCGCCGCGGCCTCCGGAATCGAGTCCGGCCGCGCAATTCCGATAGCATCGAAACCCAGCGCGCGCGCGGCTTCGATCAGCCCGGCCTTCAGCGCGTCCGCTGTCAGAAATCGAGATTGGCGTAGGTCGTCGACGGCATCAGACCGGACAGTTTCTCGACCAATAGCGCGCGGAACGACGGGCGCGATTTGATCCGCGCGTACCAGTTCTTCGCTGTCTCGTCTGCGTCCCACGGCACATCGCCCAGATAATCCACGGCCGACAGATGCGCGGCCGCCGCCAGATCGGCATAGCTCAAGTCGTCGCCGGCCAGCCAGTCGCGTGCGCGGACGAGCCAGCCGATATAGGCGAGATGATACTTGATGTTGGACTTGGCGGCACGCAACGTCTCGGTGTCGGGCGAGCCGCCGCCATTGTCGAACGGGATGTAGCGCTTATAGACGCGTTCCGTCACCAGCGGGCCACTCACTTCGGCGAAGAATTTCTCGTTGAACCAGTTGGTCAGCCGCCGCACCTCGATGCGCGGATTGGCCTCGAGCGGCAACAGGCGGCCCTTGCCGAAGGTAGTGCCGACGACTTCGTCGATATATTCGGCGATGACGGCGGCGCCCGGAACCGGCGGCGCGCCCTCTTCCACCAGGACCGGCGTGGTTCCCGCCGGATTGAGCTCGAGAAATTCCGGGCGCCGTTCCCAGGCGCGCTCCTCAATGAGGCTCGGCGGCTGGTTATATTCTTCGAGTATCAGCCGCACGAACCGTGAATGCGGGCAAATCGGATAATGAAACAGCGTCGACATATGCCGCGAGCCTTGCCCGAAACCCGACCAGGCGTCAAAAGTGGCGCAATGCGGTCAGGTTCCCCCAGGGAGCGGAGCCTGAGCAAAATCCCTTAAGAATTTGGAAGCGATCGCGCCCTGTGCGTGACGCCGCCGGCTTAGCGATCAAGGAGAGGGGGGCTGCGGCCTAGACCGGGTGCGTCTGGAACTGGCCGGTCTTGCGGAAGCGCCACAGGTAGGACGGCACCACGGCCTCGATGGATTCCGGAATGAGGCCCAGTCCTTCCAGCGTGCGGCCGGCGCGCTTGGCGTCGTCCGACACGACATTGTCATGCCGCAACAGTTCGACCTGGTCGGGCGTGATTGGCGGGTTCGGCAAGACCTGCAGCACAGCGGCCTGGACCTTCATCACGCCGAACGGAATCGGCAGCAGCAGGCGGCGGCGCCCGACAGTCGCGAGCACGAACTCCATCAATTCCCTGAACGTGTGCACATCCGGTCCGCCGAACTCATAGGTCGTGCCCGGTTTCAAATCGCCATCGACGGCCTTGGCAACGCCTGCGGCGACATCGCCGGCAAAGACCGGCTGCATGCGGGTATGACCGCCGCCCACCAGCGGCAGCGCCGGGGAGAGCCGCGCCATCGCGCCGAAGCGGTTGAAGAAATCATCCTCAGGCCCGAAAATCACCGACGGCCGCGCGATGATAGCCGCGCTCTGCGCGGCGCGAACGCGCTCCTCGCCTTCGGCCTTGGCGCGGGCGTAATGCGACGTCGAATTCGGATCGGCAGAGAGCGAAGAGACATGAATCAGCGGCGCGCCGATGGCGCTGGCCGCTTTGGCCACGGTTTCGGCGCCCTCCGCCATCAGCGCGTCGAAGCGCTGTCGGCCGCTTTGGAGCATGAGGCCGACAAGATTGACCGCGACATCGGCATCGCGCAGAGCGGCGGCGACCGAATCGGGATAGCGCAGATTGGCCTGCACGGCGTGAATCTGGCCGACCCGGCCCATCGGCTGCAGATAGCCGGCCAGTCCCGGCCGGCGCACCGCGACACGGATGCGGTAGCCGCGGTTGGCCAGCGCCCGCACGACGTGGCGGCCTAGAAAACCCGAGCCGCCGAACACGGTGACGAGCGTTTCGATTTTGCTCTTGGTGGTCATTCTTCGCGAAATACCTGATCGGTTTCGCCGTGTATAGGGCCTTAACGCGTTCGATTGACAAGGCGGTGACCGCTCCGTACCTATCCCCGATTCCGAAGCCCGACACTGCCCAGGTGGCGGAATTGGTAGACGCACTAGTTTCAGGTACTAGCGCCGCGAGGCGTGGAGGTTCGAGTCCTCTCCTGGGCACCAGTCAGGTACCGTACCGGCGTAAACCCACAGTTCGATAGATAGTTCGCTGGGACGTCCCGCTCGTCCCGGCTGAGCCCCAATCGGCACAGGCTCTTTCGACAAGAGGTGATCCAACCATGGCTGATGCTTGCACCGAAGGCGTCGATACCGGTTTCGTGGCGCTCGGTTATTTCAAGGTGGCGATCCTGGGTGTGGTGCAGGGGATTTCGGAATTGATGCCGATCTCCTCGACCGCGCATATGCGCCTCGTGCCGGCGGTGCTCGGCTGGCAGGATCCGGGCTCAGCCTTCTCGGCGGCGATGCAGATGGCGGCCCTGGCGGCGGTGATCAGCTATTTCTGGGCCGACCTGCGCTGGCTCGCGACGGATTCGCTTTCGGCAGCGCGACATGGCCGCTTCCGCGACAAGTCATTTCAATTCGTGATGTGGATCGTCGTCGCCACGATCCCGATCGGCATTGCCGGGCTCGCGCTGTCGAAAGTCCTCAACAAATGCGGCTCGCCGCTGCGCGAGGTCAGTGTCATCGGCTGGGCCTGTCTTGTCATGGCGCTGCTTTTGGCCGCCGCCGAAATCTGGGCGCGCCATCGCCGCACCCTCAAGGACGCGACTTTGCTCGATGCGCTATTGATCGGTTTGGCGCAGGTCGGCGCGCTCATCCCCGGCGTGTCGCGCTCGGGCTCGACCTTGACCGCAGGCCTGATGCTCGGCTTCGAGCGCGCCGAAGCGGCGCGGCTGTCGTTTCTGCTCGGTCTGCCGGCCATTGCGCTTGCCGGACTCAAGGAGCTTTACGAGTTGCACAAGGTTCATCTCGGCGCTTACGGCTGGAGCGTGCTGTTCGTCGGCATTGTCGTCGCCTCGATCTCGGCCTTCTTCGCGATCTGGGGCTTGATGCGCATTCTCGAAAACTTCTCGAGCTGGCCGTTCGTGATCTATCGCTTCCTGCTCGGCGTCGTGATCCTGATCGGCGTCTATGTCGGCTGGCTCGCCTGACGATCCGCTGGAATCGCGCCATAGGTTGCCGAAGCCGCGGAATTCAGGCAAATGAGCGGCTTGCGCGGCCACCTGGGCCATAGTCAACCCTAACCTGTTTTCAGCATCGATGTTGTTGGTTACCGGCGGCGCCGGATTCATCGGTTCGAACCTGGTTGCGGACCTCAACGAGGCTGGTCGATCCGACATCGTCGTTAACGATACGCTCGGCCAGGACGGCAAATGGCGCAATCTCGCCGGCCGGCGACTGGGCGATTTCGTTCCGCCACAGGATCTCGCTGCTTGGCTTGAGGGCCGCAAGCTCGACGCCGTGATCCATCTCGGCGCCATTTCAGCGACAACGGCGACCGACGGCGATGCGGTCATGGAAAACAATTTCAAGCTTTCGCTGCGCTTGCTCGACTGGTGCACGTCGAGCCGGACCCCTTTTATCTACGCATCATCGGCGGCGACCTATGGCGACGGCGAGCAAGGCTATAGCGACGACTGGTCGCTCGACGCGTTGAAAAAACTGAAGCCGATGAACCTCTACGGCTGGAGCAAGCAGCTATTCGATCTGGCGATCACCGATCGCGTCCGCCGCGGAGAGAAGCTGCCGCCACAATGGGCCGGCCTGAAGTTGTTTAACGTCTATGGCCCGAACGAGTACCACAAAGGCGAGATGATGAGTCTCGTCGCCAAGCGCTTCGCCGACGCCAAAGCCGGCAAGCCGGCGCAGCTCTTCAAGTCGCATCGCACCGGCATTGCCGATGGTGAACAGCGGCGCGACTTCATTTACGTCGAGGACGCGACGGCGGTGATTCGCTGGCTGGTGCAGACGCCGTCAGTATCCGGCATTTTCAACGTGGGCACCGGCGTCGCCCACAGCTTTCGCGATCTGATGGCCGCCATGTTCGAGGCGCTCGGCCAAAAGCCCGCGATCGAATACGTCGACATGCCGGCCGCGATCAGGGACAGCTACCAATATTTCACGCAGGCCGAGACGGATAATCTCCGGCGCGCCGGCTATAATGCGGACTTCACGCCGCTCGCTGCCGCCGTGCGGCGCTACGTGACGTCTTATCTCGATCGTGCCGACCGCTACCGCTAGAGGGTCTCCGACTACGCCGATGTTCGATTTCGAAGAAGCGCTCAAGCACATCTCGCAGCAGACCATCCTCTGCGTCGGCGATCTCATGCTTGACGATTTCGTCTATGGCGAGGTCACGCGCATTTCGCCCGAGGCGCCGACACCGGTGCTTGCGGTCGGACGCAGCGAAATCGAAATCGGCGGCGCCGGCAACGTGGCGCGCAATATCGCGGCGCTCGGCGCGCGCTGCATTTTTGTCGGCCTCATCGGCAAGGATGAGGCCGGGCGAACTCTGACCGAGGCCTTCGCCAAGTTCAAAGATTCGATCGTGCCGCAGCTCGTCGCGGATTCCGGCCGCTGCACGACGCGAAAGGTTCGCTTTGTCTCCGAGCATCACTCGGCGCATTTGATGCGGGCCGATTGGGAGACGGCAAAGCCGGCGAGTCAGCAGACCGAGCAGGCGATCATTGCGCAAGCGCACGCGGCCATGGAACGCGCCGGCGCCGTGGTGCTTTCCGACTACGCCAAGGGCGTGCTCACGCCTGCAGTGGTGCGCGCCATCATCGATCGCGCGCGCAAGCTTGGGAAGCCGATCATCGTCGATCCGAAGGGCCACGATTACAGCGTCTATCGCGGCGCGACCCTGATCACGCCCAATCGTCTGGAACTAGGGGCGGCGGTCCACCGGCCTGTCGTCACCGAGGCAGAACTTGCCGCAGCCGCAGCCGAGCTCGCGAGGCTGGTCGAATGCGACGCCGTGCTCGTCACGCGCAGCGAAGAGGGCATGACCCTTCATGTGGAAGGTGAGCCGCCGGTCCATATCCCGGCTTATCCGGTGAAGGTGCGTGACGTCTCGGGCGCCGGCGATACGGTCGCCGCCGTGATGTCGATCTTGCTGGCGATGCAAGCGCCGTTTGATTCGGCGATGCGCGCCGCCAATGCCGCGGCCGCCGTGGTCGTCGGCAAGCGCGGCACCGCCGCGGTTTCGGTCGCCGAGTTGCGCCATCGCATTCTGCCGTCGGCTTCGCTCGCCTCCGAAGACAAAGTGATCTTCGACTGGTCGATGCTCGACGACCGGCTGGCGACGTGGCGCCGCGCCGGGCTGCGGATCGGTTTCACCAACGGCTGCTTCGACATTTTGCATCGTGGCCACACCAAGCTCCTGGCGGAGGCGCGCGCCGCCTGCGACCGGTTGGTGGTCGGACTCAACAGCGACGCATCGACGACGCGGCTCAAGGGCGCGGGCCGGCCGATAAATCCGGCAGAGGGCCGCGCCGAAGTGCTGGCCGCGCTCGAAGCCGTCGATCTCGTCGTTGTGTTCGAGGAAGACACGCCGCTCAAGCTTATCGAACGCGTGCGGCCTTCCGTCCTCGTCAAAGGCGCCGATTACAAGCGTGAGGAGGTCGTCGGGCGCGAGTTTGTCGAGCAAACGGGCGGCGACATTGTTCTGGTCGGCCTTGTTCCCGGCCACAGCACGACCGCGATCGTGAAACGCGCAGGCCCGGCAAAACAGTCCGCCGAAAGCTAGCAACGCCCAGCGCCGCCCTGGAAGCTCCAGGGAGAACGAATTGGCCCAATCAGCCTCCCCCGCAATGCATTTTCGGCCGTCAGGACGGCGGTTAGCGAATAAAACTCGCCGTGTTGCTGGACTTCCGCGTCATGTTTATCTTCCCGGACGTCAATTCTTAAAGTCACGCGCCGGCGGCAAGACCCGAACTCAACAAGGTCTGAACTCAAGGCGCGCAAGCAGTGTCAGAATATGCCACTTGTGTCCGTGGCAACCAGGATAGGTATGAATATTCCATCGATTGTCCGCGGCGCAGTGACCAAGGCCCTACCAAAACATCTCAAGCGGCTCGAAGCGGAGTCGATCGAGGTGATGCGCGAAGTCGTCGCCGAGTTCAAGAAGCCGGTGATGCTCTATTCGATCGGCAAGGATTCGAGCGTCATGCTGCACCTTGCCATCAAGGCGTTTTATCCGGCGCCGTTGCCGTTCCCGGTGCTGCACGTCGACACGACCTGGAAATTTCGCGAGATGATCGCGTTCCGCGACGAGACGGCGCGGCGGCTCAATCTCGATCTGCTGGTTCACATCAATCAGGACGGCGTTGCCCGCGGCGTCAATCCCTTTGCCTCGGGCTCTTCCGTGCATACGCATGTGATGAAGACCGAAGCGCTGAAACAGGCGCTTGACAAATACGGCTTCGACGCCGCCTTCGGCGGCGCGCGCCGCGACGAGGAAAAGAGCCGCGCCAAGGAGCGCATCTTCTCGTTCCGCTCCAAGGATCATATCTGGGATCCGCGCAACCAACGCCCCGAACTATGGAATCTGTTCAACACGCGAGTGCGGCCCGGTGAATCGATCCGCGTCTTTCCGCTGTCGAATTGGACCGAGCTCGACGTCTGGACCTACATCATGCTGCAGGATATTCCGGTCGTGCCGCTCTATTTCGCCAAAGAGCGCCCGGTCGTGAAGCGCAGCGGCACCTGGATCATGGTCGATGACGGCCGCATGCCGCTCGAGCCCGGCGAGACGCCGGAAATGCGCCTGGTGCGTTTCCGCACGCTCGGCTGCTATCCGCTTACCGGCGCTATCGAATCGCGGGCGACCACGCTCGCCGAAATCGTCGCCGAGATGGAAACGGCGCGCGTTTCAGAACGCCAGGGCCGGCTGATCGACGCCGACGAGGCGGCGTCGATGGAAAAGAAGAAGCGCGAGGGATATTTCTGATGGACTTTCGTCTCGAGCGCTCGCTGCGAACCGGCCAGGCCAAGGATCTGCTTCGCTTCATCACCTGCGGCTCGGTGGACGACGGCAAGTCCACTTTGATCGGGCGGCTGCTCCACGATTCGAAACTGATTTTCGAAGATCAGCTCACCGCGCTCGCCAAGGATTCCGCGCGCCACGGCACGACCGGCGAGGATCTTGATTTCGCCCTGCTCGTCGACGGGCTCGAAGCCGAGCGCGAGCAAGGCATCACCATCGACGTCGCCTATCGGTTTTTCTCGACTGCCAAACGCTCCTTCATCGTCGCCGACACGCCCGGCCACGAGCAATTCACCCGCAACATGGCGACCGGCGCGTCGGGCGCCGATCTCGCCGTCATCCTGGTCGATGCGCGCAAGGGCGTGCTGGTGCAGACGCGGCGGCACTCTTTGATCTGCGCGCTGCTCGGCATTCGTCATGTCGTCGTTGCGGTGAACAAGATCGATCTGGTCGATTTCAAGCAGGACATATTCGATAAGATCGCCGCCGATTATCGGGCTTTCGCCGCCGAGCTCGGCTTTGTCTCGGTGGTGCCGATCCCGATCTCGGCCCGCTTCGGCGACAATGTCACTGCGGCTTCGGCGCATACGCCGTGGTATCGCGGGCCGACGCTGCTGCAATATCTGGAATCGATCGACATCGACAGCGACAATCTCGCCAAGCCGTTCCGTTTCCCGGTGCAGTGGGTCAACCGACCCAACCAGGATTTTCGCGGCTATGCCGGCACAGTCGCATCGGGTCAGGTCAAAGTCGGCGAGCCGGTGGTCGAGGCAACATCCGGCCGGACCTCGAACATCGCGCAGATCATCACCTATGACGGCCCGGTGGCGACGGCCGAAGCCGGCGACGCCGTCACCATCACGCTTGCCGACGAGCTCGATATCGGACGCGGCGACGTGCTGGTAAGCCCGAAGGAACGGCCGGAAGTCTCCGATCAGTTCGCCGCGCACGTGATCTGGATGAGCGACGAGCCGCTGGTGCCCGGGCGCTCCTATCTGAGCCGCATCGGCACCAAGACCACGCCGATGACGGTCACCGCGATCAAATACAAGATCGACGTCAACACCCGCAAACATCTCGCCGCGACGAAGCTCGAGCTCAACGACATCGCGGTGTGCAATCTGTCGACGGGCTTCCCGGTCGCCTTCGACCCCTACGATCAGAATCGCCGCACCGGCGCGTTCATCGTCATCGACCGCTTCACCAATCATACGGTCGGCGCCGGCATGATCACCTTCGGGCTGCGGCGCGGCACCAATATCCACTGGCAACCGCTCCTGGTCGGCAAGACGCAGCGCGCCGCGCTCAACAAGCAGAAGCCCGCCATCCTCTGGTTCACCGGGCTCTCTGGCGCCGGCAAGTCGACGGTCGCGAGCCTCGTCGAACAGCGGCTCCATGCCCGCGGCCATCACACCATGGTTCTGGACGGCGATAATGTGCGCCACGGGCTCAATCGCGACCTCGGCTTCACCGAAGCCGACCGCGTCGAGAATATCCGGCGCGTCGGCGAGGTCGCCAAGCTGATGGTCGAAAGCGGGCTCGTCGTGTTGTGCTCGTTCATTTCGCCCTACCGTGCCGAACGCGACATGGTGCGCGGCCTCGTCGAGCCCGGCGAATTCATCGAAGTCTTCGTCGATACGCCGATCTCGGACTGCATCGAGCGCGATCCGAAGGGGCTCTATGCCAAGGCCCGCGCCGGGCAACTGAAGAATTTCACCGGCGTCGATGCGCCTTATGAGTCGCCGGAAAATCCGGAAATTCATCTGCATACGCTCGGCCGGACACCGGAACAGCTCACCGAAGAGGTGCTGCTGGCGCTGGCAGACCGGCAGATCGTGAGCAGCGAGCACTAAGGCGATCTTGCTCTGTTTGAGCATGATCTTTACCGAAAAGCGGTCCCCACCCCCGGATCAAGTGCGGGGGCAGGCTTTTCGGCATCGCGCTCTAGCCCATCAATCTAACGCCGACGATGACGAGAACCACGGCGAGCGTGACGCGCACCACCGCGTCGCCGGCGCGGCCCGCCAGATAACTGCCGATCACGATGCCGGGCAGCGAGCCGATCAATAACGTGGTGAGCAGGCTCCAATCGATCGAGCCGAGAAACCAGTGACCGACGCCGGCGAGCAGCGTCAACGGCACCGCATGCGCGATGTCGGAACCGACAATGCGCGCCACCGGCATTTTGGGATGCAGCAGCAACAGCACGGTCACGCCGATGGCGCCGGCGCCGACCGACGTCGCCGTGACCAGAATGCCCATGGCGACGCCGAGCGCGATCGTGACGAGACGAATGCTTCTGGCGTCAAGATTACTCAGCCTCTCGGCGTAGCGCTCGCGGACGACGCGGCCGGCCAAGAGAAAGATTGCCGTAATCAGGAGGACGACGCCGAGCGTGAGCGTGACCATGTGCTGCGCGGTGGCGCCGCGCATGTCCAGTCTCGACAGCACGATCAGCGTGGCAATCGTCGCCGGTACGCTGCCGATGGCAAGAAGACCGACAAGCGCCCAATCGACGGTTCGCGACGCACCGTGAACCATGGTGCCCAGCGTCTTGGTCGAGGCGGCAAAGAGCAGATCGGTGCCGACCGCAGTGGTGGGGTGAATGCCGAACAAGAGGATGAGCAGCGGCGTCATCAAGGAACCGCCGCCGACACCGGTCATGCCGACGAGGGTGCCGACGCAAAAGCCGGACAACACATAGAGCGGATCAATACCGGCGATCAGATTCATGACACCACGTCACAATACATCACGTCACAATACATTATGTCACGACGGCGAAAATGAATTGTCTTCTCGCAAGCGCCGACCATCGGATGCCAGCTTATTAACTTGGCCGATCTTACCAAGTATTATTCGCAGAGATCGCGCCGGGGTCTGATTTTCTGCACCGGCCGGCGCCGACGAACGGAAAATGTTGCGATCGACGCGCCCCGTGGTCGGTTTGCGGTGCGCGATAGGCAGGGCGGCAGCGCGAACGGTCCGTCGATCAGGCGCAGGATCTACCCAGCAAATTTGCCTTGTCGGCGCAGCGAATCCTGCCGCCGGTTCATCCTTAACGGGCCCGAGATATGGCGCGAGACGGCAAATGCGTTTACGCCGCGATGGAGCTGATCTAAACAAGGCCGGAAATACCCGATAGGGTACAAGCCGTTAGGCGTTTTGAGGGCTTCATGAAGGGGATCATTTTGGCCGGCGGCACGGGAACCCGGCTCTATCCGGTGACGTCCGTCGTCTCCAAGCAATTGCTGCCGGTGTTCGACAAGCCGATGATCTACTATCCGCTGTCGGTGCTGATGTTCGCGGGCATTCGCGAGATCCTCATCGTCACGACCCCGCAAGACAAGCCGCTGTTCGAGCGCTTGCTCAGCGACGGCGCCGATTTTGGCCTGCGCATTTGCTATGCCAGCCAGGATTATCCGCGCGGCTTGGCCGATGCCTTTATTCTCGGCGCCGATTTCATCGGCAACGATCGCGTCGCTCTCGTTCTCGGTGACAACATATTCTACGGTCACGGCCTGCCTGATCTGCTCGAGCGGGCGAATGCGCGCACACGCGGCGCCACCGTTTTCGGCTATATGGTCAAAACACCCGAGCAATTCGGCGTCGTCGAGCTCGACGAGAGCGGGCGCGTGCTATCGATCGAGGAAAAACCGGCCAAGCCGAAGTCGAATGTCGCCGTCACTGGGCTTTATTTCTACGACAACGATGTGATCCGAATCGCCGCAGACTTGAAGCCTTCGGCGCGCGGCGAACTGGAAATCACCGACATCAATCGCGCTTATTTGCAGCGCGGCGATCTGTTCGTCGAGGTTCTCGGCCGCGGCTTTGCCTGGCTCGATACCGGCACCCACAGTTCGCTCGTCGAAGCCAGCCACTTCATTCAAATCCTTGAACAGCGCCAAGGGCTACGGGTCGCGTGCCCTGAGGAGATCGCCTTGCGGCTGGGCTATATCCCGCTCGACCATTTCAAGACGCTCGCGGAGCGCTGCGCCAAGAGCAGTTACGGCGAATATCTTCTGGGGATATATCAATCCTTCATGGATTCAGGCGTCGCGAAAATCTGAGCCGGGATGACGAGCCGAGACTCCGCGCAAATGAGCATTGCCAACCAGACCATCTTCATAACCGGCGGCGCCGGGTTCATCGGCTCGGCGGTCGTGCGGCATCTGCTCGACCACACGGCGGCGTTTGTCGTCAATATCGACAAGCTCACTTATGCCGCATGCCTTGATTCAATGCCGCAGGCAGAAGGCCATGCGCGCTATCGTTTTGCCCATATCGACATTTGCGATGCGCCGGCCTTGCGAAAACTGTTCGAGCAATATCAGCCGCGTTATGTGATGAACCTCGCGGCCGAGAGCCATGTCGATCGCTCGATCGATGGCCCGGCCGACTTCATCCAGACCAATATGGTCGGCACTTTCACATTATTGCAGGAGGCTTTGCGCCACTGGCACAGCCTCGAACGGCCAGCGCAAGCCGAATTCCGCTTCCATCATATCTCCACCGACGAAGTCTTCGGCTCGCTTGACGCCACCGGACTGTTCAGCGAAGAAACCGCCTATGCGCCGAGTTCGCCCTATTCGGCATCGAAGGCCTCATCCGATCATTTGGTGCGCGCATGGCATGAAACCTATGGCTTGCCGTGTCTGGTGACCAATTGCTCCAACAATTACGGCCCCTATCAATTTCCGGAAAAGCTCATCCCCCACATGATCATCAAGGGCCTGGCGCACGAGTCGCTGCCAGTTTACGGCGACGGCAAGAACATCCGCGACTGGCTTTACGTGGAAGACCACGTCACGGCTCTCATCGCCGTTCTGGAACACGGCCGCGTCGGCGAGACCTATAATGTCGGTGGCCGCAACGAGCGGAACAATCTGCAAGTGGTCGAGACGATCTGCGCGCTGCTTGACCGGGCGGCGCCGTCGGATCGCGGGCCGCGCCATCAAATGATTTCCTTTGTCAAAGACCGCCCCGGGCACGACCGGCGCTACGGTATCGACGCAGCGAAGATCGAACGCGAACTGGGCTGGCGCGCGGCAGAGACCTTCGAAACCGGACTGGCGAAAACCGTGGCGTGGTATCTGGAAAACCGGCCGTGGTGGCAGAACATTCTCGACAAAGGCTATAAGGCGCAGCGGGTCGGGCTTTCGCACGCACCGGTCTGATCAGCAACATCAAGCGCAATCGTCGCGTTAATCGGCTATACACCGATTGAAAATAAAAATTGCGGCCCATAAGTAAAGCGCAGCGGCGTTCGTGGAATTTTAGGCTGCGACACAATTAGGTTCCAGACAATCAGGTTTGCGACAACTAGGTTCGACACAACTAGGTTCGACACTATGGCCATGGATCAAGTTCACGCCTATCTCGCGCAATCTCGCGACGTCGTTCAAAAGGCGATGGACGACCCGGAATTCATCAAAGTCACGCTGAACATCGTCGATCGTGTCAGCGACGCGCTGGCGCAAGGGCGCAAGCTTCTGTTGGCCGGAAATGGCGGCAGTGCGGCCGACGCGCAACATATCGCCGGCGAATTTCTATCGCGCTTGAACTACGATCGCCCACCGACCGCGGCTATCGCGCTGACGACGGATACGTCCGTGCTCACCGCGATCGGCAACGATTACGGCTACGACAAGGTTTTCGAACGTCAGATCCTCGGTCTCGGCGCCGCGGGCGACGTCTTTATCGCGATTTCCACCTCCGGCCGGTCGCCCAACATTCTGCGCGCCATCACTGCCGCCAAGGAGAAACAGCTCGTTGTCGTCGGCTTCACCGGAAACGCCGGCGGCGAAATGAAGTCGTGCTGCGACATTTGCCTGCGCGCGCCGTCCGACTCGACGCCGCTCATTCAGCAGATCCATATCACGGCGGCGCACATCATCTGCGGCCTTGTCGAAGCGCGTCTGTTTCCGCGCGTCGCCAGCACGACGGCAAAAGCCGCCGCGCACGGATGATTACGCAGGCGGCTATTCTGTGCGGCGGTCTCGGCAGCCGGCTTGGATCGCTGACCGCCAGAACGCCGAAGCCGCTCCTTAAAGTCGGCGATCGGCCTTTTCTTGACGTGCTGCTGTTCGAGCTCGGCCGCCACGGCGTCAAGAATATTTTGTTGCTCGCCGCGTTCGAAGCCGAACAAATCATCGCCTATGCCAAGTCGACGCCGGTGAAGGAGCGTTTCGGTCTCGACATCGAGGTCGCAATCGAGCCTGAGCGCGCGGGAACCGGCGGCGCGCTGTGGCATGCACGTGACCGCCTGAACGAGCAATTCTATCTGCTTAACGGCGATTCCTGGTTCGATATAAATCTCTTGGGACTTTCCAGCATTCTTGCCGGCAGCCCTGCGACGGTCGGCGCGCTGGCGGTGCGGCACCTGGCCGATACATCGCGCTATGGCGTGGTCACGCTCGCCGCCGATCAGACCATCATCGACTTCGCCCCCCGTCCGGGTCAGAACCAGAGCGGCTTTGTCAGCGGCGGCGTCTATGCATGGCGATCGGATCTCGTCGATCTGCTGCAGCCCAATTGTTCCTTGGAAGAGCATGTTTTGCCGCGGCTTGTGGCCGAGAGGAAACTCCGTGCCATGCCGGCCGACAGCTATTTCATCGATATCGGCGTGCCCGAAGCCTTCTCCCGGGCGCAAAGTGAAATACCTCGGCAACAGCAACGTCCCGCGGCGTTCCTCGATCGCGACGGAGTTCTCAATCATGACGACGGCTATGTCGGCACGCGGGAGCGATTCCGCTGGATCGACGGGGCGCAGGAGGCCATCCGGGCCTTCAATGAAAAGGGCTTCTTCGTCTTCATCGTGACCAATCAGGCGGGCGTCGCCCGCGGCCTTTATACCGAGAACGACATTCATCAATTGCATGCGCAGATCGATCGCGAATTGTCGCAATCGGGCGCGCATATCGATGACCTGCGTTATTGCCCGTACCATGAGGAAGCCGCCGACCTGCGCTATCGCAAGGTCACCGATTGGCGCAAGCCCGCGCCCGGCATGATTCTTGATCTGTTGAAGACGTGGCCGGTGGACAGCGCCAAAAGCCTGCTGGTCGGCGACAAGGAGTCAGATTGCGCGGCGGGTATCGCAGCCGGAATTTCGTCATATCAGTTCAACGGCGGCGATCTGGCGCAATTCGTGTCGGCGCTGCTCGCGCGGACAGCCGTCAGCGGCTGACGACCCAGGACTCGGCGCCGGTTTCGGTGAACTGGACCGGCATCGCCATGGAGCCGGCCTCGTTCAAGGCGGTGACCAAGCGATAGCGGTGTTCCGGCTGGGTCATGAACATCAGAAAGCCGCCGCCGCCCGCGCCGGACACTTTACCGGCGACAGCGCCGTTCTTCAGCCCAAGCTCGAAAATCTCATCGACCTTCGAATTGGTCACCGATTTCGAGGTGCGGCGCTTGGCTTGCCAGGACCGGTTGAGCACCTGCGCGACCCGATGGACGTTGCCGCCAAGCAGCGCCTGTTTCATTTCCAGCGCGTCCACTTTCAATTGATGGAGCGCTTCGACGGCGCCTTGATCGTTCTCGGTCGCCGCCCTGACCTGATCCTGGATGATGGCGGAAGCGCGCGACTGTCCGGTGAAGCAGACGATGATCGAAGCCTCGAATTCGCACAGATAGGACCTCGAGATGCGCAACGGGTTCACCACCACGCGGTCGCCCGGCAGGAATTCCATGAAATTGACGCCGCCGAAAGCGGCGGCGTATTGGTCCTGCCGGCCGCCGGCGAGCTTGGCGTCGAAGCGCTCGATCTCAAATGCAAGCCGCGCCACATCATAGCTGCCGAGCGGCAGGCTGAACGCGGACCGATAGGCTTCAACCAGCGCAACGACGAGCGCCGACGATGCGCCGAGACCGGAACCGGGCGGCGCATCGACAGTCGAAGTCACCGTCAGCGCATGGATCTTGCCGCCGAGAAAGTCGCGGACGATGCGATTATAGACGGCGCGATGCAGAATGAGGCCGGTGTCGAGCGGCAGTTCGGCGGCGAGCGGCACGACGTCTTCGTGTTTGACGTCATGCGCCGAGAAGCAAAGCTTCTGATCGTCGCGAAAGCTCAGATTGGCATAGGCGTAGCGCGAGATCGTCGCATTCAGGATCGCGCCGCCATGGGTGTCGCAATAAGGCGAGAGATCAGTGCCGCCGCCAGCAAGGCCGAGCCGCAACGGCGCGCGCGCGCGAACGCTCAGGCCCAATGTATGACGCGGCTTGGCGCGGCTGTCGATCGCGACCGCTATTTTTGCGCCGAAGGAATCAGTCCGCAAAAAGGCCGGAATATTCACGACATCCTCATCAGCTGAAGAAAAACACAATGGCTTAGAGAGTCTTAAGACCCCGCTAAAGCCCGCGCTGAATAAGGAAAACCGCAGTTATCCGCGACCGCTACCGCGGCCGTTCAATGCGACGCGAAGGCCGGTTGGGCGCGCGCTTCGCTCAGCGTCATCTCGGCGCCGTCGATCGGCAAGATGCACAATTTTCTGCCCTCGGGGCTGCACACCTGGATCGACCAGCCAACCCATTCTTGCGTGAGGCTGTTCTTCAACAGCTGCAGTTTCTCCTGCGCAAAATCGATCGCGCCGTGGGAGGATTTAAATTCCAGCCCAAGGTAGTCGAATATGACTTTTTCCTTGCTGGTGAAATCAAAGAAGAAACGCATCGCTGTCATCCCTCGCGATTGTCGATGCGAGTTTTGTAGCGGGTGCGCACTATCGGGCGACTAACTAAATCGGTAAAACGAAGACTAAATCCGAGCTTTGCCGAAGAGCGCCGCTTCCACGCGCATTCGCACGCATCACGAATCACGAATAAATGCACTTCATCGTAGATACGAGCGGGGATGAAGAAGCCGGCGTCTCGAAAAACTCGGCGCCGCGAATGTGCGATCTTGAAAACGGCGAGCGCCGTATTGCAACCCGTTCAGGCGTCGGGATTCCAGACCCGGCGGCGCGATAGCGAGCTTTGCTTCGCCACCTCTCCGCTCGGTCGATAGCCGCGCAACGACTTGTCGGCGGTCGCCTCGTAGCGAATGCCGACGAGGTAGCCGCGCTGCCAGACGAGCTGAGAGACATTGTGCGTCGTGCCGTGAAGGAATTCGAAGCGCTTGGGCAATTGCAGCATCGTGTGCAGTTGCAGACAGGCGCCACCCGCCGACAGATTGATGACCTGGCAATCCACGGGTGCGCGCTCAGAGCCGACCAGCAATTTTGCGGTGCGGGGCACCCGGCCCTTTGGCTCCATGCGAAACGATTGTCGTCCCTCGGACATTGCCTTTGCTTCCAGATGCCTCTGCGTGCAGGTCTTCCGGAGCGTAGCGATGCCGAGTGAAAAGCCACTTAAGTAAGCTGGTCAAAATTGAGCGGCCGCGGTTGGAGCGAGCCCACGCCCGCGAGAGGCGCTTTGCGGCACCCGCGCATTTCAATTGTCCGGTAATTATCGTAAATTTCTAGTTGCAAAACTGTGCAACAAAGCCAATTAGATTTGAGACGCAATTTTAACTGCTACAGCCACCTTTGCACCTTTGGGTCCACAGCGAATCCCTCTATAGCCAAACTCCATAGCCAACCGCCAATAACCAAACGCCGATAACCAACGCCATGACCATCCGCCTGCATCGCGGCGACCTGCCGGACATTTCGCGCTATAGCGGCGCGGTTGCGATCGATACCGAGACCATGGGTCTCGACCTCAATCGCGACCGGCTCTGCGTGGTGCAGCTCTCGCCGGGCGACGACTCGGCCGATGTGGTGCAGATCGCGCCGCATGCCGGAGCCGACTCCGCACCCAATCTCAAGCGCCTCCTCGCCGACAAAAAGCTGCTCAAGATTTTTCACTTCGCCCGTTTCGATCTCGGCATGCTGTGCAAGACTTTCGGCGTCATGCCGGAACCGGTGTTCTGCACCAAGATCGCCTCGCGCCTGAGCCGCACCTATACCGACCGCCACGGGTTGAAAGATCTGGTGCGCGAAGTGCTCGGTCAGGAACTCTCCAAACAGCAGCAATCCTCGGATTGGGGCGCTGCCGCCTTGAGCGATGCGCAAGTCGCCTATGCCGCGTCCGATGTGACGCATCTTCATGCGCTCAAGGAGAAGCTCTCAGCCATGCTGGCGCGCGAGGGCCGCGAAGAGCTCGCGGAAGCCTGTTTCCGTTTCCTGCCGGTGCGGGTGCGGCTCGACCTTGCGGGCTTTGCCGCCGAGGACATATTTGCCCATTCGTGAGGGGCGGCGCCGCCGCCGGGGTAGGTCTGCAGGGATGGCCGAGGCTCCGGCCGGCCCTGCCTGGGACATAATCGCCAGCGACTTTTACCGGATAAGCCCGCTAAAAGCATGGTTTGAAGCATGGCTTGCCGCCCGAATCGGGGGCGCTTTTCGAAGGATCGCTGCTTGGCCACCGTGTACCCGGATAGCGCGGCAAAAGGCTTTGCCACCAAGTCGCGCGGCGACTTTGACCGCAGTTACCGGTCCGCGTTACAGCACAGCCGCCACGTCCGGCTGCTGCGCATCGGCGTGCCGGTTGGAATTGCGGCGCTTCTCCTCGCCGTGGTGGCGATGAACTACATGCCGCCGATCGGCGGCTTCCGCTTGCCGGGCGAACTCGGCAATCTGGTGATCCATGGCACCAAGATCACCATGGAGGCGCCGCGGCTGACCGGATTTACCGCCGATTCCCGCGCCTACGAATTCTCCGCCGATGCAGCGGCGCAAGACATGACCAAACCCGATCTTGTCGAGCTGGAAAAGCTCCATGCCAAGATGGAAATGGCGGACAAGAGCACCGTCGAAATGTCGGCGGTCTCCGGCATCTATAACGTGAAGTCCGAGATCCTGACGCTCAACGAGAATATCGATCTGTCGTCGTCGAGCGGCTATTCGGGCCACCTGAGCGAAGCCGTCATCGACGTCAAGAAAGGCACTGTCGCTTCGGACAAGCCGGTGCAGGTGAACATGCTCAACGGCTCGCTCAATGCGCAGCGGCTCGACATTGCCGACAACGGCAGCGTGCTTCGCTTCGGTGGCGTCGAAATGACGCTCCTGCCCGGTAAAGAGAGCAAAGACGGCTCTGGCGATACCGCAAAGGCCAGCGCGCAATGAGCCGGACCAAACAAAAATTCTGCAGCGCTTTGGCCGGCCTCGCCGTGACGGCACTTTTGGCCGCAACGCCGGTGGCCGCGCAATCTTCGAGCGGCGGCGCCGCACAACCTTCCAGCGGCAGCGCCGCACCCGGCCCGTTCCAGGGCATGATGAGCGATCAGAAAAAGGATCAGCCGGTCCAGATCGAGGCCGCGACACTTGAAGTGCGCGACAAGAACAAGACCGCGACCTTCTCCGGCAATGTGCAAGTGGTGCAAGGCGACACCACGATGAAATGCCAAAGCCTCGTCGTCTTTTACGGTCAGGAAATCGGCATCGCCGGGAATGGCAAGCCTGCTGCGACACCAGTGACGACGACCAAGTCCACGCCCGGCATGCCGCAAGGCGCGCAGAATATTCGCCGCATCGAAGCACGCGGCGGTGTCACTGTCCTCACCAAGGATCAGAACGTAAAGGGAGACACCGGCATTTATGACTTGGAGACCAAGACCATCACTTTGAGCGGCAATGTTGTCGTCAGCCAGGGCCAGAACGTCATTCACGGCGAAAAGGTTGTGGTCGATACGGTCACCGGAAGTGCCAAGGTGGAATCGGGCTCGAGCAATGGCGGCGCCGGCGCCGGCGCACCCGGTCCGCCGCGCGTTCGCGCGCTGATCCAGCCCGGAAAGGGCATGACCATTGGGCCGGGCCAGACGAATTCAGGCCCGAATTGACGCCGCCAATTAGCCGCCCGATTCCAGCACCTTGCCGCCCGGACGCGGAAAATCGGCTAGAGTCCGCTATATAGACGGATACCGGAACCGCAGGCGAGGCCTCCCAAGACCGTGTCAGATCTCCTTTCATACTTCCGCCGCGGCCCGGCCAAGGGCAAGCGCAGGCCGGTTCCGGTCGCGGAGGAGGACGCCATCGATCTTGAATCGATGGGCGGCGAGATCAGCAACGTCTATCTCGACATTGCCAGCGCCGGAGCGCCTGCGGAAAAGCCGCGCCCCAAATCTCGCCGGCGCGAAATGGCCCCCCCGCGCGAAACGGCGCAGCCGCCCGCGCCCCAGCCTCAGGCCCATACTCAGCAACAGGCCTTCACCCAGCAGCCGCCGGCCGCGCCGCCGCCGCAGGCTTTTATGCCGCCGCCAAGCCCGTCTCTGGCTCCCGGTCCGGCCCCGTACCCGGTACCGGCTCCGCCCCCTACGTCGCCGCCTCCCGGGACTTCCGCACGGCCGCAGCGTCCGCCGCCGCCCGCGGTCAACGGCCAGCGCCCGGCCCCGCGGCCGCGCCGCCGCAGCGACGGCAATGGCGCGGCGCCGGGCGACCGCGCCGGGCTTCTTGCCGTGCATAGCGTCGAAAAAAGCTTCGTCGGCCGCAAGGTGGTCAAAGGCGTGAGCTTTTACGTGCGCAAGGGCGAGGCGGTCGGCCTCCTCGGCCCCAACGGCGCCGGCAAGACCACGGTGTTCTATATGGTCACCGGCCTGATCAAGGCCGACAATGGCCGCATCGAGCTCGACGGCCGCGATGTCACGCAACTGCCGATGTATCAGCGGGCGCGGCTTGGCATCGGTTATTTGCCGCAGGAAGCCTCGATTTTTCGCGGCCTCACCGTGGAAGACAATATCCGCTCGGTGCTCGAAGTCGTGGAGCCCGACAAGAAGCGGCGGGCGCGCGACCTCGATGCGCTGCTTGAAGAGTTCAACATCGCACGCCTGCGCAAGACGCCGGCGATTGCGTTGTCGGGCGGCGAGCGGCGGCGCTGCGAAATCGCGCGCGCATTGGCGACGCGGCCGAATTACATGCTGCTTGACGAGCCGTTTGCCGGCATCGATCCGATCGCCGTCGGCGACATTCAATCACTGGTGCGGCATCTCACCAATCGCGGCATCGGCGTATTGATCACCGACCATAATGTGCGCGAGACGCTGGGCCTCACCGACCGCGCCTACATCATCTATTCCGGCGAAGTGCTGATGGAAGGCAGAGCCGAAGAGATCGTCAACAATCCGGACGTGCGCCGGCTCTATCTCGGCGAAGAATTCCGGCTCTAGAACATGATCCCGAAAAGTGAATGCCGGTTTCCCGCCTTCGCGAAGCCCGCTTCGGCTGGCGAAGCAAGGTCGGAAAAGATCATGCGCAATCGTAAAATCTAAAACTTTTAGTTCAAAGTCTCGCCGCGGGCCCCGCGCGGTTCGCCGGCGATTTGATAGGGCGACGACGTCGCCGCGTTGTCGCCGGTGCGGATCTCGTCGATGACGAAGAGCGGCCGGCGCTTGGATTCCAGATAAAGCCGCCCGACATATTCGCCGAGCAGGCCGAACAGAATAAGCTGCATGCTGCCGAGCACCAGAATAAGCGTCGACAGACTGGTCCAGCCTTCGACGACGTGCCCGAAGGCCCAGCTGCCGAGCGTGTAGCCGAGCATCAACAGCGACAAGAATCCGACAATGATGCCGAGATAGGATGCGAGCCGCAGCGGCATGATCGAGAACGAGGTCAGTGCGTCGAAGGCAAGCCCGAACATCCGCCCGATCGAATAGTTGCTGGAGCCGGTGGTGCGCGGCGCGCGGTCATAAGCGAGCGCCACCTGGCGCAGGCCGATCCAGCTCACCATGCCGCGGATGAAGCGCTGCTGCTCCGGCATTGAATTGAGAATGTCGATGACCTTGCGGCTCATGAGGCGGAAGTCGCCGCTGTCGACCGGCATGTCGCCGTCGGCGAGCTGCCGCAGCAACCGATAGAACAAAGCCGCCGTGCCGCGCTTGAGCAGGGTTTCGCCCTGCCGCTCGCGGCGCTGGCCATAGACGACGTCGGCGTCGACGCGGTCCATGAGACGCCACATCTCGCCGAGCAATTCCGGCGGATCCTGCAAGTCGGAATCGATGGTCAGCACGCGGTCGCCGCGGCAGGAATGCAGACCCGCCGTCATCGCGCGCTGATGACCGTGGCGGCGCGACAAATTGACTGCCACCAATTGCGGATCGCGCTTGGCGAGATCGACCATGATCTCCCAGGTCCGGTCGTCCGAGCCGTCATTGACCAGGACCAGCTCGTAGTCGCTGCCGGCGGCCTCCTTGGCGGCCGCGCTCATGCGCCGATGAAACTCTTCGAGGCCGGCCTCTTCGTTGTAGCAGGGCGCAACGATGGAGAGCCGCGGGCGCGGACGCGCGTCCTGCGGCGGCGGCATCGATACGCGGAGTTGCTCGTTCACATCTGCCTCGTTACGGCCGCTGCCTCGTTACGGCAGCGGCTTACGGCGGGTCGAGGACCTGCCCGATCGGGCCGGACAGGCTATAGACCGAATATTCGCGGATGGTAACGTCGTGGCGGGTCCGCGGAAAAGTCGCCACCAAGTCCACTTTACCGAATTTTTGCTGCAACAGGGAAACCGCGTCGCATGGCGTCTGGCAGACATACATGCTGGTGCCCCGGAATAAAGCCGGGTCGGGCTGGGGCAGATCGACATAGCGCATGCGTTCGTTGACCTGCGTCACGACAGGGTGCGAGGGCAGATAGAATTCGAGCCAGCCGGCAATGCCATATTCCGTCGTCAACACGATCGGCGCGCCGATGCGGGTGCGCACGTCGTCGAGCTTTACCGCGAGCTCCTTCCAACCGGCGCCGAGCGCGCGCGCCGTCGGATCGGCCCGGCCGAGCGGCAGCACGCCGAACACCGCCTGCAAATACAGGCAAGCCGCGATGCCGAGCCCGACCGGCACGGCAAGCCGCTGCGACCACGACGCGAGCGGCGCCCAGGTCGCGTCGAACTTTACGCGCTCGGCCGCAACCGCCGCGGCGATGACAAACGGTACATAGACCGGCTCCGGCCAATTGCCTTCGACGCGGTCGTGGAAGGTGTGCCACACGAAATAGATCACGAGCGGCCACACCATCGCATTGATGAAAACGCGCGACGGCTGCGGCCCGCCCTCGCCCTTGATCATCGCCGCCAGGCCGAGGCAGCCGAGCACGAAAATCGGCGGCGTCGCCATGCCCATCTGCACGACGAAGAACTCGCCGAGGTAGCGCAGCGACCATTGGTGCACGACGAGCCGGTTGAATTGATAATGATACGAGGCCCAGTCGTGCTCGGCATTCCAGATCAATGTCGGCGAAAACACCGCGACCGCGATCAGGCCCGAGATCCACGGCCACGGCGTCAGCAGCCATTTGCGCTGCTGCGGCACGATCAACACCCAGGCGAGAATGCTCACCGAAAAGAAAAACGTCGTGTATTTCGACAGCATCCCGACGCCGAACGCGACGCCGACGGCGAGCCACCATTCGCCGCGCCCGGTCTCCTGGAGCTTGACCAAGGTGAGCATCAAGAATGCGATCGAAACCACCAGCGCATTGTCGGGCGTCGCCAGCGCCGAGCCGGCCGCCATGAGAATGGTCAGGTTGAAATAGAGCGCAGCCGTGGCGCCGACCCTGTCGTCATTGAACAGGATTGCGCCGGACCGCCAGATCGCCCAACTCGCCGGCAGCGCCAGCAGGACGCCGATGGCGCGCACGCCGAACTCGGTATTGCCGAACAGCGTCGTGCCGATCCTGATGAGAAGGGGATTGGCCGGCGGATGATCGAGATAGCCGCCGACAATGTGCTTCGACCAAAGCCAGTACAGGCTTTCGTCAAAGCTGAGCGGCGCCATCCCAGCAAAGACCAGGCGCACGGCGACGAGAGTGAGAATCGTGCCGATCACTACCGACTGGTAGCGCCGTTCCGGCACCGCCGTGACGCTGAATAAAGCCACAAACCACCCCTCAACCCGGCGCCTGTCCCAAGGCCGCACTCATAGCAGCAGCGCGGGCACGGACCAACCTTGTCGGCGGGCAGGGAGAACGATTCGGCCACGGCGTGCTTCCGCCGCAGGATTGGAACCTGAGCACAGTCCCTGCGCGGCGCAATGACGCGCCGCCAAGTCAGCTGCAAAGTCAGCTACAAGTCTGCTGCAAGGTCCAACGACGAGGTCCGATAAGGACAGGCCCGCCTAAAAAATAAGCAAATACTCAGCAGACGTTAAAAAACGCTGCCGATAAGGGCATTTAGGGGATGAGCCGCGGGTCTTAAGCCTGACAAAAATAGGCTGGCGACACCGTGAAAGATATACGATAAGGAGATAAGCAAGAATCGGACCAAGTTATCGGTCAGCCACGTCAAAAGTCGCATACGCCACAGGCCCTCATGGCGCTCTCGCAAAGACTGCAGATACGGCAGAGCCAGGCGCTGGTGATGACGCCGCAGCTGATGCAGGCCATCAAGCTGCTGCAGCTCTCCAATCTCGATCTGGTCGCCTATGTCGAGGCCGAGCTCGAGCGCAACCCGCTGCTCGACCACGGCACCGAAGCCGAGCCGGCCGGAGAGGCAGCGCCGGACCAGCCGATGCTCGACGGCGAGGCGCATAACGGCAGCGAAATCAGCGCCGAGACTGGCGGCGAGTTCGGCGGTGAACTCGAACTGAACGGCCACGTCCATGACGACACGCCCGGCACCGGGCCCGGCGAGAACTATAACGACGACCGTGAGCCTGTGCCGGCGCGCGCTGCGGACGGTCCGGCCAACTATTCGGAATGGGCCGGCACCGGCTCCGGCGGCCGCGACGACGGCGAGTACAATCTCGAGGCCTTCGTCTCCGCCGAAACCACGCTGGCCGACTGGCTGCGCGAACAACTCACGCTTGCGATCGCCAATCCGGTGCAGCGAATGATTGGTCAATACCTGATCGATCTTGTCGACGATTCCGGGTATCTGAGCGGCGATCTCGCGGCCGCCGCGGAGAAGCTGGGCACCGGCGTTGCGGAAATCGAGGCCGTGCTGGCCGTTCTCCAGACTTTCGATCCGCCGGGAATTTGCGCGCGCGATCTCGCCGAGTGCCTGGCGATCCAGCTCAAGGAAAACGACCGCTACGATCCGGCGATGCAAGCCTTGATCTCGCGGCTCGATCTATTGGCCAAGCGCGATTTCTCGGCGCTGAAGAAAGTCTGCGGCATCGGCGACGAAGATCTCGCCGACATGATCGCGGAAGTGCGCAGGCTTAATCCGAAGCCCGGCCACGCGTTCGGCTCGGCGCTGGTGCAGCCGATCGTGCCCGACGTATTCGTGCGGCCGGCGCCGGACGGCGCCTGGCTTGTCGAGTTAAATTCCGACACGCTGCCGAAAGTTCTGATCAATCAGAGCTACTATTCGGAAGTGTCGGCCACCGCGCGCCGCGACACCGACAAATCCTACCTCACCGAATGCTTGCAGAGCGCCACCTGGCTCGTCCGTGCGCTTGATCAGCGCGCCCGCACCATTCTCAAAGTCGCCAACGAGATCGTGCGCCAGCAGGACGCGTTTTTCGCCCACGGCGTCGAGTATCTGCGCCCGCTCAATCTGAAAACGGTCGCTGAAGCCATCAGCATGCACGAATCGACGGTGTCGCGCGTCACCGCCAACAAATATATGGCGACGAGCCGCGGCATTTTCGAACTGAAATATTTCTTCACGTCGGCGATCGCCGCAGCGCATGGCGGCGAAGCCCATTCCGCCGAATCGGTGCGGCATCGCATCAAGCAATTGATCGATGCCGAACCCGCCGCCGATGTCTTGTCCGACGACACGATCGTCGAGAAGCTGCGCGAGGCCGGCGTCGATATCGCGCGGCGCACCGTCGCCAAATACCGCGAGGCGATGCGCATCCCGTCATCGGTGCAGCGGCGGCGCGAGAAGCAGGTCGCCACCGCGAATTAGATCGATCTCCGCTCAATTCAGCGCAAAGCTTCTGTGCCATCCTGCGATGCGTGCAACGTATCGGGCGACGACGCGCGGCACCGCCGCGTTGACAGCGCGGCGGTGGATACCTAGGTCGAGTCAGAGTGTTATACGGGGGATATCGATCGCGAGCGGTCCGTGTCCAAAGCGCCGATGACCGAGGCGCTCGTCACATTGCGGAGGCTGCCATGACATTTCGCGTGTCCGGAAAAAATCTCGATATTGGCGACGCGCTGCGCGACCGCATCAGCGATCGGATTGCCGAGACGGTACGTAAGTATTTCGACGGAGGCTATTCCGGGCATCTGACCTTGACGCGCGACGGTTTTGGCTTCCGCACCGAATGCGCGATCCATCTCGATTCGAAAATCACGCTGCACGCCGACGGCATGGCGCCCGACGCTTATGCCAGCGCCGACCAGGCAGCGGCGCTCATCGAAAAGCGGCTACGCCGCTATCATCGGCGGCTGAAAGGTCATCGCCCCGAACGCAACGAGACGCGCGCGCCGGACTGGGCCACCGTCGATGCGGCAAGCTATATCATCGCGGCGCCGGAGCAGGCGGACGGGGCGGACATCGACGCCTTTACCCCCGTCATCATCGCCGAATCGACCACGACCTTGAAACAGCTTTCGGTCAGCGACGCGGTGACCGAACTCGACCTGACTGGAGCGCCGGTTTTGGTGTTCCGGCATGCCGCACATGGCGGCGTCAACATCGTCTATCGGCGCGCCGACGGCCATTTCGGCTGGATCGATCCGCCGGCGCTTTCATCCACCGATGCCCATTGACGCCGCTGCGGCACCTCCTTATGGTCCGCCGCCTTTCGCAGAGTGCCAAGAAGGTTGGCACGGTTCGGACACCGGTTTTTCGGGAAAAGTTCATGCTCCGATGCGAAAATGAACCCCGGTTCCACCGCGACCAATAGCCACCGACGCTTTCGCGCCACCTCGCCGTTATTTCAGGTTCCGACTCACTTTCAGGCTCTTCATCATGACGCTTACCGATCTCGTCGCGCCGAATGCGATCCTCCCGGCGCTCAAGGTCAACGGCAAGAAGCAGGTGCTGCATGAACTGGCGGCGCGCGCAGCCATGCTCACCGGACAGAACGAGCGTGCGATTTTCGATATCCTGATGCAGCGCGAAAAGCTCGGCTCGACGGCGGTCGGCAACGGCATCGCCATCCCGCACGGCAAGCTGCCGACGCTGACGCGGCTGTTCGGATTGTTCGCGCGCCTCGAGCGCCCGGTCGATTTCGAAGCGCTCGACAGTCAGCCGGTCGATCTCGTTTTTCTGCTGCTGGCACCGGAAGGCGCCGGCGCCGATCATCTCAAGGCGCTGGCGCGGATCGCGCGGCTGTTGCGCGATCCCGCGATCACCCACAAGCTGCGCGGCTCGCAGGACGCCGAATCGCTCTACGCGGTGCTGGCGATGCCGTCGGCGTCGGCAGCTTAGCCGCGCGATCAAACCAAACGCGATCAAACAAAATAGGGCCGGCGCTATCCGCACGGCCCTATTCTGATGACTGATATCTGCTACGGATATCTACTTACCGACACCCGCCGACCGCTAGATTTTACGTCTGAGCATGATCTTTTCCGAAAACCGGTTTCCACTTTTCGGGATCATGCTCCAGCCGCGGCCTTGATCCCGATCAGTGCAGGCTGACCGTCTCGAGTTCCTGGCTCCAGGCATTGGCGACTGCCGACTCACGAGTGTCGGTCAGCATGATCGGCGTGCCGTCGGCGGCGTGCAGCGCAAACAGCACCTGGCCGGGGTCGAGCTGCGGCACATCGGCCTGCGGAAACTGCTTGCGGAAATCCTCGATGCGGACCGCTTTCACATAGGCGATGTGTCCGTCGCCGAGCTGGGCGAGCGCTTCCGGTGAAAACTTTAGTGCGGTCTCGGCGCGAGTTGCACTGTCACGATTCGTCTCGTGTTTAATCTCGTTCATGGCCCTCGATCCTTTCTCTGTTGCGGTCGAGTCCTACCGGGTTTCTTATTCGCACTCTTTGATTGAAATCGATTTAACGATGCGCTCGGGTTGCGGGCGCGCCAGATCGATCGACAGCAATCCGTTCTTCAAGTCCGCGCCCAATACCTCCATGCCGTCCGCCAGCACGAAGGTGCGCTGGAACTGGCGCGCGGCGATGCCGCGGTGGATGTATTGCCGGCTTTTGTCGTCTTGCTGCCGGCCACGGATGACGAGCTGGCTTTCCTCCACCGTGACATCGAGCTCGGCGCGGGTAAAGCCCGCCACCGCAAGGGTGATGCGCAGGCGCTCGGGACTGTCACCGTCGCGGGCGACACGCTCGATATTGTAAGGAGGATACCCGTCTGCGGCCTTGCCGACCCGATCGAGCACCCGCTCGATCTCGTCGAAACCAAGCAAAAAGGGACTGGAAAGCGACGAAACCCTGGACATGGTTTCAAAGTCCTTGGCTAAGCGACTTTGCCGGGGCCCGTTATGGCGCCCCATGACCGTGCGGTTCACCCGCCCGATCACAGAGCAATATGGTTATGCCGATCAATGGGTTCAAGAAGAGCTTGGAGCAGCCGGGAAACCCGGGTTTTGACGGCTAGGGCAGTTTCAGCGGCCCCGGCATTGCCCGCTCGGCTTCGGCCAAAAGCTGTTGCTCATGCCGATTGACAAAAATACCACCGACGACGAATCCCACGATGGTGATCACGGCGATAAAGATCACGACCGGGCCTTCCAGCCGCTCGAATTGCCGCCCCAGCGCATAGGCCGCGTAACCATAAGTCACCGACCAGATGACCGAGCCCACCACATTGGCGAACAGAAAATCGCGCCACGGCATCATATTGGCGCCGGCGAAGATCCCGGCAAAAGTCCGCAGCACCGGGACGAATTGCGCGATGAAGACGATCTTGCCACCGTGGCGCAGGAACAGATATTGGCCGAGTTTGATCCTCGCCTCGGTTATCCGCATATAGCTGCCGTAGCGCAGCAACAGCCAATAGCCGAACCCCCGGCCGATCGCATAACCGACGACACGGCCGACGATTGCGGCCGCGGCCGCCGTCAAAATCACCGCGACAATGTTCAGATCGTGTTTGGTGCCGGCATAGATGGCGGCGCCGAGGAGCGCCGTTTCGCCCGGCAGCGGAACGCCGATGCATTCCAGGCCGACGATAAGGGCGACCGTCAAAAGGCCATAGGCGTGAATGAGATGTTCAACGAAGTGCAACATTACGCGGCTGTGTACCGGATGGCTTATGACTTAAACACATTCCCAGAGAAAGATAACGCCTTGACTTTGTCGCGGCAGCCGCCAGTGACGTTCGGCCGCGTGCAATGCAAAATCACATCGGCAAAATCCCGTATCCGGCAGTCAGCGTTGCCCCGCTTGCGGTTAGCCCATCACATTGCGCTGAGGCGACAACAAGGCAGCCTGCCCGGCCTTGCCCCTGTCCCGATCCGGCCTTGCGGCAGCGCAAAGCTTGCAGGAAGATTGCTGCCTTAGCACTTCCGCTGAAAATGAGCATGCAGATGAAAAAGCTTGTTCTCGAAACCACGGCGCCGTTCCAAGGCCTGCCGGAACTTGTCGCCTATGACGAAGGCCTGTTCACCAAGGAAGGGCTCGCCATCGAATGGGTCGATCGCGAAGCCGGCGTGGAAAAGAAGGTCGAAGCCGATGTGACGACGCCGAAAGGCGTCACGCCTTTCGCCAGCCACGGCAAGCTGCTCGAGCAGGGCAAGGCCGACATGTATAATGCCTGCGAATGGGGCAATTACTGCCGATACCGGCCAGGGCAGCCGGCAGCTCGGCCGCCGCGCCATCGTCGCCTATTCGGCAATCGTGGTGCGGCCGGATTCGCCGGTCTATACGCCGCAGCAGCTCGCCAACCGTACCGTCGGCGTGCCGTTCTATTTCGGCAGCCATTACCTCGCGCTGCATTTGCTGGACGGATTCCTGCCGCGCGACATGATCAGATTGTGCCGAGCGCCGAACGGCTCGCGGTTTCGCCTCAACGCCATGATGAAGGGCGAAATCGAAGCGACCACGCTGTGCGAGCCGCATGTCACGCCGAGAAGAAAGGCTGCCGCGTCATCTGCTCGGCATTCTATCACGGCACCGAAGTCGCTTCCGACCGCGTCGACGCCGAGACCTATGCCGCCTTCAATCGGGCGGTGCGCGAAGCGGTGCGCCGGATCAACGCCGATAAGAAAGCCTATATGCACTATTTCATCGACTACTACGCCGCCAAGGATCCGGAGATCGCGGCGCTGAAGGTCGAGGATCTGCGCGAGAGCCGGCTTGTGGTCTGCGATCCGGCGCCGATCCCGCTCGACGAAATGCAACGCACCTACGATTGGCTCAAGAGCTGGGGCATGCTCGAGGAAACCGCCTCGCCATTGCAGCTGATCAATATGCAGGTGCAGGCGCACGCCCACGAAGCCGCGGAATAGTGTAGCGGCGGAATAGTACGGCCGTCGAACAACGAGGCTGCGGAATGACATCGCGGTGGCGCCGCCACCGAATCCGGACTACGCTCGCCGGGGCGAGTGATCAGGGGCAGACAGTTCGATGCGGGACAGCGCGGCTCGGCGTGCGCGCATTTTAGGAAGCGCGAGCCGGCATTCCGGCTCAAGAAATCTTGCCGCCCGAAGTCTTGCCGCCCCCTGTCTCGCGCTTGTTCTCGCGGTCCTCGCCGTGTCGCTCGGCGCCTGCGGCCATCATCCGCCCGACACCGCCACCGAAAGCGAGATCAATGTCTATCCGACCAATTACAAGTCCGACATTCTCGGCGCGATGCACGCTTATCTCAGCAACCCGACCGGGATTCGCGACGCCGCGATTTCCGATCCGGCGCTGAAACCGGTGGCCAACGTCACGCGCTATACGGCCTGTCTCAAATTCAACGCCAAGAAGGACGGCAGCAACGACTATGCCGGCGCAAGGACGATTGCGGCGGTATTCCAGGTCGGCCGGTTCGATCGGTTCGTCGACGGCACAAACGCCAAGGAACCGAGTGCCAAAGATTTGTGTGCCGGCGTGAACTATGCGCCGTTCCCCGAATTGCAAAAACTGCCGCCGTGACCGGGCCTAGGCCGTTCGTTCGTCCCGTCATTGTGCGGCAAAACCGGAGTTGAGCGAACGCCGTCCCGCGCCTACTATCACTCCTGAAAAGAACATTCCCAGAAAGTGGAAACGGCAATGCTCGAACGACATTACGACCGCGCCGCGCAGGATATCGGCAATATCGTCAATCTCGGCCACGTCAACGTTTCGATCAGCGATCAGCATGTGGCGACGAATTATTACGTCACCGGGCTCGGACTGACGCGCGATCCGTTCCTGATGACCGGTTCCGGCAATATGTGGATCAATGTCGGCATGAGTCAGTTCCACCTGCCGATGGGCCAGCCCGAAGTGCTGCGCGGCGTCACCGGGCTGGTCATTCCGGACCGCGAAGCGCTGCTCGCGCGCCTCGCCAATGCGCGCAAGCTCCTGGCCGGAACCAAATTCGATTTCCGCGAGAGCAACGATTGCGTCGAGACGGTTTGCCCCTGGGGCAATCGCATTCACGTCCACACCCCGGACGAGGAGCGTTTCGGCCGCGTCGCGCTCGGCATCGCCTATGTGCGCTTCGACGTCCGCCCCGGCACCGTCGAGCGCATCGTGCGCTTTTATCGTGACGCGCTGCGCACCAATGCCGATGTGATGAAAAACGGCGCGGGGCCGGAAGCGCGGGTGCAGGTCGGCGAGAAGCAGTATTTTTATTTCCGCGAGACCGATGCGCCGGAAGTGCCTTACGACAATCACCACGTGCAGATTTATCTCGCCGATTTCTCCGCGCCCTATCGCCGGCTCAAGGAACTCGGCCTGATCACGATGGAGACCAACGATCACGAATATCGTTTCGTCGACGTGATCGATCTCGACAGCCGCGAGCCGCTGTTCCGCGTCGAGCACGAAACGCGCAGCATGACCAATCCGATGTATGGCCGCCCGCTGGTCAATCGCAATCCGGCGGCGACCAATATGGACTACAAGCCCGGTCACGACGGCATGTCGTGGGCTCTATCGTGACTTAGGGCGTTCCGCCGGCAGGCCGCGGGATAACATGCGCGCGCTGGTGATCGGCGGCTCGCTCGGCGGCCTGATCGCAGCGCATCTCCTGCGCAAGATCGGCTGGGACGCCGTGATCTTCGAGCGCAACACCGAAGAGCTGGCGAGCCGCGGTGTCGGGCTCGGCACGCATCCGCAGCTCATTCGCATCCTGCAAAGCGCCGGCATTGCCTTCGACGAAACGATGGGCATCCGGGTGCCCAAAGTCGTCTGCCTCGACAGCGCCGGCAAAACCATCGTCGCCCAGTCTTCGGAGCGAACCATGAGCGGTTGGGCGCGGCTTTACCGCGCGCTGCGCGACGCATTGCCTACGGACAATTACCGGCTCGGCAAGGCATTGCAGCAGGTGGCGCAGGACGCCGACACGGTGACGGCGATTTTTGCCGACGGCACGCGCGAACACGGCGACCTGTTGATCGGCGCCGACGGGTTGCGCTCCACGGTGCGGACGCAATTTCTGCCGCGGACGGAGCCGGTTTATGCCGGCTATGTCGCCTGGCGCGCGGTGCTCGACGAGCAACAGATACCGTCCGACATCCACCGCGAGGTTTTCGAGCTTTACGCGTTCTGCCTGCCGGAAGGCGAGCAATTGCTCGGCTATCCGGTGCCGGGCCGCGATAACGACACCCAGGCCGGACGCCGCGCCTACAATATTGTCTGGTACCGGCCGACGGACGCCGCAACGCTCGCCGATATCAGCACCGACGCGGCCGGCCGGTATCATGGCGCGGGGATTCCGCCGCCTTTGATCCGCCCCGACGTGATCGCGCAAGTGAAAGCGGATGCAGCACGCCTGCTCGCGCCACAAATCGCCGGAATTTTTGTCCGCGCTGCGCCGTTCTTCCAGGCGATCTACGATCTTGAATCGCCGCAGATCGTGTTCGGCCGCGTCGCCTTGGCCGGCGATGCGGCGTTTGTCGCCCGTCCACACGCCGGCGCCGGCACGACCAAGGCCGCCATCGACGCGGCGACGCTGGCGCACTGTCTGCACGATGCCGGCAGCGACATCGCCCCGGGCCTCGCCCGCTACGATCAGGCGCAACGCATTTTCGGCCGCGCGCTGGTCGATCTGTCGCGGCAAGAGGGCGCCTATCTGTCGGCGCAGCTCAAGTCCAAGGACCAGCGCAGCGCCGAGGAGTGCAGCCGGGATATCGGCGAGGTTCTTCGCGCCCACGGCATGCGCAGCGACCAGGTCGCCACCCTCGTCGCGGCGCGCGGCCTCGATGTGCATTTCTGAATGGGGCGGCGCTTTCTTTTAGGTGTCGAGCGCGCTCGGCGCGTAGAGCTCCTCGATCTTGACGAGGCGCGGCGTCAGATTCTGCTCCACCGAATATTGCGCGATGGTCTCGATGACCTTGCGGTTGGCCTTGACGCCGTGATGCAGAAGCCGCGGCTTGGGATCGCCCGCGAGCAAGCCCGCCGCCAAGTGATCCTGCACATGCGCAACACGTTGCGCATCGGCGATCTCATTGGCCTTGTTGAAGGCCTTGATCAGATTGAGCACTACCCACGGCTCTTTTTCGAAGATATCGCGCCGCACCACGGTCTGGTGATTGATCGGCAGGAGCCCGGTCTTCTTATAGAACCGCACACCTTCGGCGATCGGATCGGGAAACAGATATTTGAAGTCGGGATGGCTGGTCAGATCGGCTCGGCTACGGTCGACCAGATTGCGGTCGGCGAGATAATGCAGCACGGCGTCAAGCTCGCCCGCGAGCATCATCGCGCCGATGCTCTTGTCGGCCGGGATCTGATGCACGGTGACGCCGGGCGGCGCCTTGAAGCCGGTGGCGCCGCCGTGGCTCATTTCCGGCGTGCGTTCCATCCAGAATTCCATGTCTTTCGGCGCCACGCCGAATTCATGCTGCAGCACGCCGCGCGCCCATAACGCCGCGGTCTGCTGATATTCCGGCACGCCGACCCGCTTGCCCTTGAGATCGGCCGGCATCTCGATGCCGGCCTTGCGCCGCACCAGGATGCTGGTGTGGAAGAACCGCCGCGTGGTGAAGATCGGCAAGCCGACAAAGCGGGTGTCACCGCGCGCCACCGCGATGATGAAGGACGAGCACGACATTTCCGACACCGCGAATTCGGAAAAGTGCAATTGCCGCCAGAACAATTCGGACGGATGCAGCACGGTCGGGATGAGATCGATGCCGTCGGGCTTCACCGTGCCGTCGATGATCGGCCAGGTGCGCGGATTATTGGTGATGCCGATGCTGAGCTGGAGGTTCATGATGTCACTTGTGGTGTGAGGGCGAGCACTTCCCACTCATTCCCGCGCAAGCGGGAATCCAGTGCTGGGTCCCCGCCCGCGCGGGGACGAGCGGTGAAAGGTCGCGTCAGTACCGATACGGCGTGTGTTCCCACAGCGGGAAAGCCGAGAACACGTGCGGGGCATTGGCCGGCGCCGCCGGCGCCACATAGGTGCGATCGAGCTTGGCGTAGCTCGTGACCCCAAGCAGGCCGAGCGCGCGCGTCACTTCATCTTCCATGATTTCGAGCATGCGCACGATGCCCGCCTGCCCCGCCGCGGCGAGCCCGTAGCATTGCATGCGGCCGAGTCCGACCAGGTGAGCGCCGAGCGCGATCGCCTTGACGATATCGGTGCCGCGATTAAAGCCGCCGTCGACGATGATCATCGCCCGGCCGGCAACCGCTTCGACGACTTCGGGCAGGACGTCGAACGAGCCACGGCCGTGGTCGAGCTGCCGGCCACCGTGATTGGAGACGTAGATGATCTCGACGCCGTGATCGAGTGCGATCTTGGCGTCTTCCGCGGTGCCGATGCCTTTGATGCCGAACGGAATCTTGTATTTGCTTTTCATGCGCTCGACGGTGCGCCAGTCGAGCGCCATCTGGAAGTCGCGCCCGGTGGCGCGGCGGCGTCCGCCGGTGGTATGGCGCTTGGCGAGATCGCGTTCGCGCCGGCTGTAATGCGCGGTGTCGACGGTGAGGCAGAACGCGGAATAGCCGCTCTTGATCGCGCGCTCGACGTGATCGTCGGCCCAGGCCGCGTCGCCGCGCACATAGAGCTGAAACATTCGCAGCGCATTGGGCGCGGCTTCCGCGACCCGTTCGAGGCCCGGATCGCAAACCGAGCTCAGCATATGAGCGACGCCGAATTCGGCCGCCGCCTTAACCACCGGCTCGGCACCGCCGGGATGAAAACTTTCCAATGAGCCGACCGGACACAGCACGATCGGCAGCCGCAACTTATGGCCCAGCGCTTCGGCCGAGGCGTCGACCTTGCTGACATCGCGCAGCACGCGGGGCCGGAACGCGACGGAGTCGAGCGCCATGCGGTTGCGCCGCAGCGTCGTCTCGGTCTCGGTGCCGCCGACGACATAGTCCCAATCGTTCTGGTTCAGATTGGCGCGCGCTTTGGCGACAAGCTCATGCAGATTGTGGAAGGCGTTGGTCGCAGCCGCATTCGCGGCGGCTGTCGCGTCGTCGTGGTTTTGGCTGGTCATTGGCAATGCGGGTTTTCTATTGGTGTTTTGCGGTGGGCTTTTGACTTCCTGGCGGGCGGAAGGGTTTCCACCCGCCACCTTGGGCGGAAGCTTCTTAGGGGGAGCAAGCCTACAGGGCGGGATATTCCGGTTCAAGAACTGCCAATGATGTACCGGCGCGCCGAGAATGCTCGCGCGCCAAGACTCTGGCGTGAAGGCTTTGGCGCTAAGGTTTGGGGCGCTAGGGCTTTGGCGCTAAGACTTTGCCGCCAAGGCTTTGCCACTGAGGCTTGGGCACGACGTTTTGCGCGTTGCGCCGGCGGCGTCCAGTCGGAATGGTTGCCCGCAACGTGGCGCGGAATTTGCGGTCGCGCTTGATGTGCCATTCGCGGCTCATCGCATCGCGCTTGGTCTTGCAACCTTCGGAATAGAGCAGGATCCATATCCGCCCGCGGGTCGATTTGGCGCCCGTTCCGGCATTGTGTTGTTGCAGACGCCGATCTAGGTCCGTCGTCCAGCCGACATAGGTGCGCCGATCGTCCTTGCGTCGGCTGCCGAGAATATAAACAAAGAACGGCATGTGAATGAGTGGCGGTCCCGGGAAGACTCGAACTTCCGACCTTCGGTTTAGGAAACCGCTGCTCTATCCGGCTGAGCTACGGGACCTTGCAGATTCTTGCAGGCTCCTTTTTGCGTGAGAGCGTTCGCGCGTCAATTCGGGCAAATCCGATGGCCGGGGGCGGCGGCGCCTGTTGCGGCAACATAAGCTCATTCCACGCCTAAAAGCCCTTTAATGACACGAACAATTAATCCTGCGGCACATGGACCTGCCGCAGCGCTGCCGCATTGCGGCCTTTCACTTGACGGCGATGATGGGGTGGTGGGACGGCATTTTGGGCGCTGCGATTGCAGCGACGTGCGGGTGCTGCTGCGCGCTGGCGCAGGACGGCGGGTCCGCGATCGTCTGCGGCGGCGAGACAGTCGTAAATGCAACGGTCAGCCACATCATCGACGGCCGCACTTTTGTTCTCAATGATGGGCGTGAAGTCCGCCTCGCCGCCATCGAAGTGCCGCCACTGCCCTCGCCCGGACAATCGGCTCGCGCACCGGACAAATCCGGACAGATGGCTGCCTCGGAACGTGATGCTGCCGCCGAACATGAGGGCAAAGCGGCCAAAGACGCCCTCGACGCGCTGATCGGCGGCGACCAGGTGGTGCTACGGCAGGCCGACATCAGCCTCCCCAACAATCTGGATCGCTACGGCCGCGTCGTCGCTTACGCCTATGCCCAGCGCGACGGCGAGGAACTATTTGCGCAAGGCGCATTGCTGGAGTCCGGCTTTGCCCGGGTGGCCGACCGGATCGGGAACAAGGGTTGCGCCGCGGAACTCTTGGCCGGCGAAAATACCGCCCGGACCGCCAAGCTTGGCCTCTGGGGCGATCCGTATTATGACGTGCTCAACGCCGATGCCCCTGTGGATGTACTGGCGCAGCGGGGCCGTTTCGCGCTGGTCGAGGGCCAGGTGGTGTCCGTGCGTGAAAGCGGGGCCACGATCTATATGAATTTCGGGCGGCAGTGGTCCGAGAGCTTTGCAGTTACGATCTCGAAGCGAAACGAGCGTAGCTTTACCGCGGCGGGTCTTGATTTGAAGAGTCTGGCCGGCCGTCGGGTCCGGGTCCGCGGCTTTGTCGAGGCGCGCGGCGCCGACGGCAATGTCCCCTGGATGGAGGCGGCGCGGCCGGAGCAGATCGAAGTGGCGGATCAGGACTGACGTTGCGTTGCGCGATCGGGGCGACCGGCGGAACGCAAAGACGAGCGCAAGGAAAAGGCGCAAGGAACTGGCGCAGGGACTTTGGCAAGCGCAGTGAAGCGGGGACTGAAAGCAGGCTTCCGGTTCGGGCACATAAGCGTCGCTGTGGCGGCGTTGCTGCTTGCCGCCTGCACGGCATCGACGCCGCCGGTCTCGCCGCAGGCGGCGGGGGACACGCCAGCCAAACAAGCCGATTCCACCATGCCGCCCGCGGTGCTGCGTGAGCATCAGCGGATCCTCGCGACCTATGGAGGCGTTTATAACGACCCGCGGCTGCAGGCGATGATCGAACAGACCGTCGAACGCCTGGTCGCGGCCTCGGAACGTCCCGACCTGCACTACAAAGTCACGATGCTCAACTCCCCCTCGGTCAACGCCTTTGCGCTGCCGACCGGCCAGCTTTACGTCACGCGCGGCCTGATCGCGCTTGCCAATGACGATTCCGAGCTCGCCTCGGTGCTGGCGCACGAAATGGGCCACGTCATCGCGCGCCACGCCGAGATCCGCGAGGAACAGGCGCGCCAGGCCGACCTCGTCAGCCGCGTCGTAACCGATGTCGTCACCGATCCGGAAGCCGGCGCTTTGGCGCTGGCCAAATCCAAGCTCGCGCTGGCGAGCTTTTCGCGGTCGCAGGAATTCGAGGCCGATGCGATCGGCGTCGGCATCGCCGCGCGCGCCGGTTACGATCCTTACGGCGCGGTGCGTTTCCTCTCCGCGATGGAGCACAATTCCGATCTCAAGCCGGAACAGACCGCCGCGATCAACCCGGCCGCGCCCGACTTTCTGTCCTCGCATCCGGCGACGCCCGAGCGCATCACTAATGCGCTCGCCAATGCCCGGCAGTACCGGGCTCCGGCCACCGAGGACGGCGACGATTTTGCCAAAGCCAAGACGACCTATCTCGCCGACATCGACGGCATCGTTTATGGCGAGGACCCGAGCGAAGGCTTTGTCCGCGGCCGGCGTTTCCTCCATCCGAAGCTCGGTTTCACCTTCACCGCGCCGGATGGATTTACGCTCGACAACACGGCGCAAGCCGTGCTCGGCATCAAGCATGGCGGCGGCGAGGCGCTGCGGCTCGATGTCGTGCGCGTACCGGCGGAGCAGACACTCGCGGAATATCTGACGTCCGGTTGGATCGAGAATATCGATCCGGCGACCGTCGAGGACATCACCATCAACGGCTTTCCCGGCGCCACGGCGGCAGCCAAGGGCGACCAGTGGGATTTTCGTCTCTATGCGCTTCGCTACGGCAGCGACGTCTACCGTTTCATCTTCGCCACCAAACACCGCACGCCCGACAGCGACCGCGCCTTTCGCGAATCGATCGGCACGTTTCGCCGCATGAGCCTCGCCGAAATCGAGGAGGCCAAGCCGCTTCGCCTGCAGATCGTCACCGTGAAGCCGAACGACACCGTGGAAAAGCTCGCGGGCAAAATGGCGGTCGCCGACCACGCCGTCGAGCGCTTCCGGACACTGAACGGGCTCGATCCAGGCGACCGGCTGAAGTCGGGCAGTCAGGTAAAAGTTGTTGTCGAATAATGGCTTATGGCTCGCTGCGGCAGTCGACTGTTGTCGCAACGCGCCATCCGCTATGATACTTTGGGTTGTCCATAACGGCTAGGCATGACGGTCAAGACCGTCATGCCAAAAGAGGCCGAGAGGGCTGTGGGGGAATACCAATGTGGATGTTGAAACGGGCGGAGCCCGTCTTGGTGGCGTTTGCCATCGTATCGATTGCGACTGTGGTGCTCTGCCTGCTTAAGCACGGCCCCGGCAGCGTTCAGCATCCGGTTTTCTTTTATCTGTTGCCTGTCACGTTCGTCGCGATTCTCTACGGCAACTGGCCCGCGGTTCTTGGGGTTGTCGTCGCAACCGCGTGCGCCGACTATTTTCTTTACGAGCCGCTCTATTCAATGGACATCGTCACCTGGGAAGAATTCGGCGATCTGTCCTGCTTTGCGCTACTGGCGCTGCTCGGCGTCAAATGCGCCAGCGAGATCTTTCGTCCGAGAAAGGTTCCGCCGAAATCGCGCTATGGGGCGTGATCTTTCGGAACGCTATACCTGCTCGATATCAGAACTGCGACGCCAGCTGATCCAGCCCCATGACATGGGCGAGGTTGCGCACTTCATCTTTTTGCTCGGAATTGAAACTCAGGATCAGCGGCACGGCCGCCGACTTGAGGCCTTGCACGGCATTCGGATCGATAGCGGCCGCCTGCGTCTCGCCGCTTACCGGAGCGCCGCGTCCGCGTGCTTGCTGCGCCCGCGCATAGGCGATGTTGCGCAACGCGGCTTCGACCGCCGGCCACATCTGCTCCTGATCCGGCGTCAGATGCAGCCGTTCCTTGATGCTTGCGATCTGCGTGTCGTTGAGCATGTAGCCCGCCCGGTCGTTGACGGGCCGATGCGGCGCCGCTGCGACCTTCGGCGCGGGCTGCGCCGCCGGGGTACCGGATTTCTGCGCCGGCCTTTGCGGTGACGGCAACGACACGGCAGGTTGCATGGTTGGCTGCGGTGCCGGCTCCGACGATGCGGCCTGCGATGGCGCGCTCATCTCTGATGCCGGCAAGGTGTCTTCCGCCGACGCGGTCTGGAACGTCGCTTGCGACGTTGTATCCAGGCCGGCTTGCGGCACCATCGGCTGCGGGCTGAACATCGCGAATTCCGCCTCACGCACATCTGTCGAGCTGCCTACGACAGCCGTGGATCGCGGCGCGTGCAGCTTCATCGCGGCTGTGCGCAGCAGCGATCCGGTCGCCAGCGAGGCGTCTTTCAATTCCAGCGGAAAACGCAGCGCGACAGATTCGGCTGCTGAGAGATCGGTCAGATCGGTGCTGCGGAACGCCGCGATATGCGCATTGCCGAGCAAATAGCCGACACAGCCGGCCAACAATATCGGAACCACCCCAGCGCGCTTCTGCGCCTCTTTTCGCCGCATGATCGGCGCCTCTCCCGGTCCACCTGTGATCAATATGTCCTTTCAAATGAAGCTTAATTTGGGACTAACCGGTGGAATTTTGCCGGCAGGGCGCCGGGGCGGCAGTAGGGGTCGGGTAGGGAACCGCGTGTGACCCAGCCCCGTCCCATAATCCAGGCAACAAAAAAGCCCGGCATTGCTGCCGGGCCTTTGATTCTAACGCGGAAATTCCAGGCTTACGCCGCCTCTTCCTCGACAACGGCCTCATCATCCGTGGCCTCAGGCTTCGGACCGCGGCGCGGTCCCTTGGCGAGCGCGGCTTCGATCTCCTTGATCGCCTCGGTCTCGGTGAGGCGCTGGACGACAGCGACCTCGCGCGACAGGCGGTCAAGCGCCGCCTCATAGAGCTGACGCTCGGAATACGACTGCTCCGGCTGCGATTCCGACCGGAAGAGATCGCGCACGACCTCAGCGATCGCCACGATGTCGCCAGAATTGATCTTCGCCTCATACTCCTGAGCGCGGCGCGACCACATCGTGCGCTTGATCCGCGCGCGGCCCTTGAGCGTCTCCAGCGCCTTCTTGACCATCGGCGTCTCGGCAAGCTTACGCATGCCGACGGAGGCGACCTTCGACGTCGGCACCCGCAGCGTCATCTTGTCCTTGACGAAATTGATGACGAACAGTTCCAGCCGGGCGCCCGCGACCTCTTGCTCCTCGATCGCTACGATCTGACCCACGCCGTGAGCCGGATAAACGATGAATTCCTGAACCTTGAAGCCTTGTCGTTGAGTAGTCTTCTTCGCATTCATTCCCAAAGATGCTCCTTCCGCCTCGGGCTTGAGCCGCTGGGCGGGCTTGGCCACGCTGACCCTGGACCGGGCCGCAGTTCGCGTGGGCCGTGATGGCCTCCGGCTCGCGCGGGAGGCTGGTTTGGTTGTCTTCCGGCTCATACCGGCCGCACTTTTCTTTGAACGACGACGAGTTTTCTCTGCCACTGCTCTCGCGTGGATATCACGCCTCTATTGACGGTTCCTCGAAAGTCCCCCGAAAAAGGATGCTCCCAAACAGGGGAACGGCGTCTCGGGGGGGGTTATTTGTTATGTTGTGCCCTTATAGCACATTTTCAGCCAAAATCAAAGCCTTAACGCGTCGCCAAAGCGTCGCAACCGGCCGGCTTCCGTCAATTCGTTAACAGTGGTTAATTTCGGCAACCAATACGAGTATCAGTCGCCCGTGCCAGGATTAGGCGAAAACTGTTCCTCGAACTTATTGGGCTTGCCCTCCCACTCCTTGGCGTCGGCCGGAGGGGCTTTTTTGGCCGTGATATTGGGCCAGAGCTTTGCGTATTCCGCGTTTACACCCAACCACTTCTCGACACCGGGCTCGGTATCCGGCTTGATCGCCTCAACCGGGCATTCCGGCTCACAGACCCCACAATCGATGCACTCGTCGGGATGGATGACCAGCATGTTTTCGCCCTCGTAGAAACAGTCGACGGGGCAGACTTCCACGCAGTCCATGTATTTGCATTTGATGCAATTGTCGTTGACGATATAGGTCATCTGGACACTCTGAACGGGCTTTTTTGCAGCCTTGCTCCTATCGCACGGGTCCGGTGCGCGCAAGCAGGGGCGGCCAGGAAGCCGACCGGGCACGACCCGGAAGCGAAGGCTGAGGCGACCCCACCGCTATTCGAGGCTTTCATATAGAGCGGCGCTGCTGCCGCCGGGACCGCGACGCTCGATGAATCCCGTCACTTTGAGCACCCGCACACCCTGATCCAACGCCACCGTGATCACGTCGCCGGCGCGCACCATCCGGCCCGGCGCGTCGATTCGCGCGCCGTTGATCCGGACGAACCCGCTGCCGGCCAGCGCCGCAGCCGCATCGCGCGTGCGCACGACACGTGCGTGCCAAAGCCAGCGATCGATCCGCTGCCGGTCAGACGCGGCCGCCATCCCGCCGGCACTCGGTATTGAATTGGTCGTTGCGTCGCGACCGCTGTGGAGCATGATCTTATCAGAAAACCGGTTTCCACTTTTCCGGACCATGCCTTAGCGTCGCTCCTTGGCGTCGGCCTCAAGCTGCGCTTTGAGGGCCGCAAGCTTGGCGAAGGGCGAATTCGGATCGGGCGCCTTGTCGCGCTCGCGCCGTTCGAAGTGCTTGATGTGTGACCGGTCTTGCGGCCTGTCGCGGTCACGCTGCGAACGATCGTGTCGCTGATTTTGTCGCTCGCCGGCGTGCCGCTCGCCACCATGCCGCTGATCGCCACCATGCCGTTCGCCACCCTGACGTCGACGGTGGCGGGGATGGCGGCCTTCGCGCGACTGGGCGTTTTCAGTTGCTTCCACGGCCGACGGCGCAGCCGCCGTGTCGGAGGCGGCAACGGCCGGCGTTGCAGCACCTTCGCCACTTTGCGGTTGCAGCGTCGCAGCATCCCTGCGCGGCTCACGGCGGTGCCGCGGACGCCGTCGCGGGCCGTCCGCGCGCACCGCACGGCCGGGCATCCAGACCTCGATCATGACCGGCTCTGCCGGCGGAGCGAGCGTACCAGTCGCTTCGCTGGCGACGGCAGACGCGGCGGCAGACTCGGTAACAGGCTCAGCGACAGGCTCAGCCTCGGGCGCGCTGTCGGCAATAACGGCTGCGGCATCGATCGCGGCGGGCTCCGGTTCGCTCACAAGCGCAGGCGTCTCCGGCAGCGCGACGTCGACGGTTTCGGAAATCTCGGCGGTGGATTCCGAAGCCGCATCTTGGGCAACGTCCGCAGCCGCATCCACAATCATGACAGCGTCCGGCAACAGCATGCCACTGCCGCCTTCCACCACTTCGGTGGGCGTCTCGGCAGATTTGGCCTCAGGCGCGGCAGCCGTCTCCGCTGTCGGCGGCGGTTCAGGGGGCTTTGGGCGGCGATCCATGCGATAGCCGAGCGACCGCAGGATCGACGCAAAATCCTCGCCCGACGCGCCGGTCAAAGACGTCATGCCGTTGAAAACGACAAAGCCGCCGCCGGCGATCGCGCCCGGCGGCTTCGGCCCAGGCGCGCCTTCACGCCAGGACAGCGCTGGACGGATCAGATCGGCGAGCCGCTCGAGAATATCGACGCGCACCGCGCGCTCGCCGCAGGCGCGATAGCCGGCGGTGCGATAAAGGCCAGGATCGATCTCTTTATCGACCGGGATCGAAGTGCGGCCCGAACCGGCGAGATGCAGGAGATCGTCGAGGCCTTTGGTTTGCGCGCCTTCGTTCTTCAGCGCCCACAATTGCGCGGCGAGCGTGCGCGGCGCCGGCTTGAGCAGATTGGGCAGATAGATGTGATGGGCGCCGAAGCGCACGCCGTATTTGCGCAGGGTGCCGCGCGCCGGCTGATCGAGCCCCTTCACTTCCTCGGCAACACGCTGGCGATCGAGCACGCCGAGCGCCTCGACCAATTGATAAGCGACACCGCGGGCAATGCCGCTGACATCGGCGGCGACCGCGAGCTGCGACAACGGGCCGAGCAGCTTTTCGATATGGGATTTGACGAAAGCGTCGAGCCGCGCCTCGACGGCGTCGCGCGGTGCGCCGGTCAGATGCTCGTCGGCGACGACGCGTACGCGGGGCCGCAGCACCTCTTCGCCGGCGATGAGCTTGCCCACCGGCAACCCGGTCCAGCGCAGCGTGCCGTCGGAAGCGAGCACGAATTGGTCATCCGGCGCCTCGGCAAGCCGCGCCGCGCGCGCCGCGATTTCGCCGGCCAGCGCCTTCTGCGCGGCGTTCTGCAGCGCCTTCGCTTCGGAGCCGCCGGCGGAAGATTCCGGCACGAAGACAAAGCCGTCGAGCCGGCCGATGACGTGGCCCTCGACGATGACTTCGCCGGTCTTGTTGAATTGCGGATCGAGCGAGGAGCTGTCGCGCATGCGCCGCATCAGGGCGCTGGTGCGGCGGTCGACAAAGCGCTCGGTAAGCCGCTCGTGCAGCGCGTCCGACAGCTTGTCTTCGACGCCGCGGGTGACGCTCTGCCAATGCTCCGGATCGGCGAGCCAATCCGGCCGGTTGGCGGCGTAAGTCCAGGTGCGGATATGGGCGATGCGCGTCGAGAGCGTGTCGATATCGCCGTCGGTGCGGTCAGCCATGGCGATCTGTTCGGCGAACCAGTCGGTCGCGATTTTGCCCTCGCGCTGCAGATAGCCGAACACCGTGACGACAAGCTCGGCGTGGTTGGCGGGCGCGATCTTGCGATAGTCCGGCAGCTGGCAGACGTCCCACAGCCGTTCGACATCGGCCGGTGAGCCGATCATGTTGCGCACGCCGTCGTCGCGCGCGGCGTGATCGAGGACGAGAATGTCCTCGGCGACCGGCGCGCGGGCGAGCGCATTTTCGGTGGGCGCCGTTGCAAGCGTCGCCTGCAAGGCGCCGACCGAAGAGAAGTCGAGATCGGAATTGCGCCATTGCACGAGCTTGACCGGCTCGAACGTGTGCGATTCCAGCGCCTGCACCAGTTCCGGCTCGAACGGCGGGCAGCGGCCGCTGGTGCCGAATGTGCCGTCGCGCGTGGCGCGGCCGGCGCGGCCGGCGATCTGGGCGAGCTCGGACGGATTGAGCTTGCGATATTGATAGCCATCAAATTTGCGGTCCGACGCAAAGGCAATGTGATCGACGTCGAGATTAAGTCCCATGCCGATGGCGTCCGTCGCCACCAGATAATCGACCTCGCCCGACTGGTAGAGGTCGACTTGGGCGTTGCGCGTGCGCGGTGACAGCGAGCCGAGCACGACGGCGGCGCCGCCGCGCTGGCGGCGGATCAGCTCGGCGATGGCATAGACTTCATCGGCCGAAAAGGCGACGACGGCAGAACGGCGCGGCAGACGCGTGAGTTTTTTCTCTCCGGCGAAGGTGAGCTGCGACAACCGCGGCCGGCTGACAATGCTGGCGCCGGGCAACAGCCGTTCGACGATCGGCCGCATGGTCGCCGCACCAAGCACCAGCGTCTCCTCGCGACCGCGCCGGTTCAGCATGCGGTCGGTGAAGACGTGGCCGCGCTCGAAATCGGCAGCGAGCTGGATCTCGTCGATGGCGAGAAAAGCGACATCGAGATCGCGCGGCATCGCCTCGACGGTGGCGACCCAGAACCGCGGATTCGGCGGCTTGATCTTCTCCTCGCCAGTGATCAGCGCCACGGAGTCGGCGCCGACGCGTTCCACGGCGCGGTTATAGACCTCGCGCGCCAGAAGCCGCAGCGGCAGGCCGATCAGGCCCGACGAATGCGACAGCATCCGCTCGATGGCGAGGTGGGTTTTTCCGGTATTGGTCGGCCCAAGCACGGCGGTGACGCCGGCACCGCGGGCACGCAAGTCACGATCGGCAGGCGGCGAAAACGAAATCGGCATCAAGGTCCCGGCATTCACGCGGAGTAACGTAACTCGGCAGAGCGCTTCTGTATCACAATGTGACGTGCAAAAACGCTGTGCTTAAGATGTGGAACGAGTCTGGAACGAATCGCGGCCGAATCGGCGACTCCAGGGCAGTTCGATTCCGTTCACTGCGATATATGGCATCCCTATAACAGTTGAACACCAAATCAGGTGGAATCTTCGGTCCCACCCGGCCGCCTTGGCGTCAAAAGCGTTAACGTGTCGCACGGTAAGGATTCCTCGGGGAGTCAAGGGCCTAGATCCTGTGGATTACGGGGATGCATTCGCAAGGATGTTGCCTTTTCGCGGATGCCGTCTGGCTCGGATGCTCTTTGATACGGGGCGCCAGCAATCGCACTGGCTGCGCCTGGCAGCTGTCTCTCTTTGCGGCGGTCTCTCTTTATTGTGTCTTTGCCACTGAGCCTTGATTATTGCGTTTTGGCAGCCGAATGCGACGGCTGCGCGACCGTTACAAACGAAATCGCCTGCAACAGGCCGGTGCCAAGCGGCGTCGGCAGCGAGAAGCGGAACGGCACCAAGACGCGGGTGCCGGAAATCGGCGCCAGCCACACTTCGGCATCGCGCAACTCGACCAGATATTTGATCGCGGGACGATCCGGCACGTAGCCGGAAATCGGCGTGAAATAGACGGCGCAGACCACGGCCGGACCTTCATAGCCGCGCTCGGCCTTTACATTCTCAATGCGCTTGAATTCGCTGTGCAGGTCGTACCGCACCCGCCCGTCGAAGACCGGCACTCTGCGATTGCAGGCTTCCGGCGAAACCGGGTCGCCGTTGCCGCCGACGCGATTGAGCATCGAGGTCATCGGATCGAACACGCCGTGGCGGTCGGCCTCGGTGAGCGGGATGCGCTCGGCGACCGGCGGCAAAGGCGGCTCGACCGCATATTCGGTGACATTGCCGCCGGCGAGCGTCAGCCGCACGTCATCGACCCTGCGGTCGTAAATGATAGTGGCGCCGTAGGTCGTCGGCACCGGCTGACCGCTGTTGATCGTGCCATGCGCCGCACCGGTGCCGTGCGCGCCGGTGAAGAATTTTATCAGCCCGGTCGTCGCGCCGCTCGCGGCGGCGGTGTACTGGTCGTTCGCGATATCGATGATCCAGTTGCCGTGGCCGATCGGAATGCCCGAGAGCGATGCGACGTATTCAGCCTCGAGCCGGCCCTGCGCCGCTGCCGGATGAAGCCCGTTAATCGCCAACACAAAAAACGCCGCGGCGAACGCGGCGGCGCCTTTGCGGCTTGTCCGAAACGGTAACGCGAAGGCAGGCAATGGTTTTCCCGTATGGTTTGCCCGGGGATTTTTCCCGGGCGCCGGACGTGGAACCGGATGCATTGTTTTGGCGGAGAATACGTCCTTTGTGTGGTTCTATCTGCCGTGTCGGACCGGGAAATCCGCCGGAATTCAGTCAATCCGATCAGTAACCCCCTTGGCCCGGAGCTGCCTGAAAACCGGCCGAATGCCAAGCTGCGCTTGACGCTTGAAGAACGTGTGACTATAGGTCCGCCGCCATCTCCCCACATCCTTCGGCAGAAGGCCAAAGCGCGTGGGAGTTACGTGTGGGAGATATTAAAGGCATCCCGCGCAAGGATTTTAAACCAAGGACTTCGAACTATGGCATGGCGTTGCGAACTCACCGGAAAGGACCGTCAGATCGGGCACCGGGTGAGCCATTCCAACCGCAAGACCAAGAGGCAGTTTAAGCCCAACCTGCTCAACGTGACGCTGATGTCGGACGTGCTCAGCCGCCGCGTGCGGCTGCGGATTTCGGCCAATGCGCTCAAGACGGTCGACCATCGCGGCGGCCTCGACGCCTTTTTGCTCAAGGCCAAGGACACCGAACTGTCGCCGCGCGTGCTCGAACTCAAGCGCCAAGTGGTGAAGAAGCGCGCCGCCGCCGCGGCGTAACTGCCGGCTTCCGACCGTTCATCAATAGGTATCTTTGACCGTCGATCGCATTCCCGCTTACGGGAATGAGCAGCGCGATTGCGCTAGGCGTTGACGCGCCGCCGCGGCTTCGGCTGGCGCACCATATCCTCCGCCGCATGCTCCTCGAACAATTCGGCAAGCTTTTCGGTCATCACGCCGCCGAGCTCTTCGGCATCGACGATGGTCACTGCGCGCCGGTAATAGCGCGTCACATCGTGGCCGATGCCGATGGCGATCAGTTCGACCGGCGAGCGGGTCTCGATCTCCTCGATGATCCAGCGCAAATGCCGCTCGAGATAATTGCCGGGATTGACCGATAAAGTTGAATCATCGACCGGCGCGCCGTCCGAGATCATCATCAGAATCTTGCGCGTCTCGGGCCGCGCCAGAAGCCGCTTATGCGCCCAATCGAGCGCCTCGCCGTCGATATTTTCCTTGAGCAGACCCTCACGCATCATCAGGCCGAGATTCTTGCGCGCGCGCCGCCATGGCGCGTCGGCCGATTTGTAGATGATATGGCGCAGATCGTTGAGCCGGCCCGGATTTGGCGGCTTGCCCTGAGCAAGCCAAGCTTCGCGCGACTGCCCGCCCTTCCAGGCCCGAGTGGTGAAGCCCAGGATTTCGACCTTCACCCCGCAGCGTTCGAGGGTGCGGGCGAGAATATCGGCACAGGTCGCCGCGACCGTGATCGGCCGGCCGCGCATCGAGCCGGAATTGTCGAGAAGCAGCGTCACCACGGTGTCGCGGAAATTGGTGTCCTTCTCGCGCTTGAACGACAGCGGATGCATCGGATCGGTGATGACGCGCGTCAGCCGCGCCGGATCGAGCAAGCCTTCCTCAAGATCGAATTCCCAGGCGCGGTTCTGCTGCGCCAAGAGCAGCCGTTGCAGACGATTGGCCAAGCGCGCGACCACGCCCTGCAGATGCGACAGCTGCTTGTCGAGATAGCCGCGCAGCCGGTCGAGCTCTTCCGGCTCGCACAATTCTTCCGCGCCCACCGTCTCGTCGAATTTCATCGTGAACGGCTTGTAGTCCGGCCCGCGCGGCTCGTTGCGCTGCTGCCGCGGCCGCCACGGCTCGGCGGCGGTTTCCGAATCGCCCATTTCAGCGTCATCGGCCATTTCGGCGGACGGCGCATCGACGGCTTCCGAAGAACTGTCGGGCATTTCCTCGGCGGAGGCTTCCGCCTCGCTAGAGGTCTTGTCGCTCTCGGCGGCATCGTTGGCCTCGCCGTCCTCGCCGGATTCGTCCTTCTGATTCTCTTCCTCGCCCTCTTCGCCGTCCTCCTCGTCGGATTCGCTCGAGCGGTCCTCGCCCATGTCGAGCGAGTCGAGAAGATCGTGCACGGCATCGCCGAACTGGCGCTGATCGTTGAGGACGCGTTCGAGCCGGTCGAGATTGCGACCGGCACGCTCCTCGATGAGCGGCCGCCACAGATCGACCAGCTTGCGCGCCGCGGGCGGCGGCGTCTGGCCGGTGAGCCGCTCGCGCACCATCATGGCCAGCGCCTCTTCGATGGGCGCATCGGCGCGATCGGTGATGTCGTCGAATTTGCCGCGATGAAAGCGGTCGTCGAGCATGGCTGTGAGATTTTTCGCTACGCCACCCATGCGGCGCGAGCCAATGGCCTCGACGCGGGCCTGTTCGATCGCCTCGAACACCGCGCGCGCCTGCTGGCCGCCGGGCGCTATTCTGCGATGCACGGCGGGATCGTGGCAGGCGAGCCGCAACGCGATCGAATCGGCATGGCCGCGCACGATCGCGGCCTCGCGCTCGTTCAAGCGTCGCGGCGGCTCCGGCAGCCGGGCTTTGCCGCCGACCAGCCCGGGACGCTCCGAGGCGAAGCCGACTTCCAAATCGCCCTTGCCGGAAATCGCGCGCAGGCAGACGCCGACGGCGCGCTTGAACGGCTCGGTCGGGGCTTCCTTGGCGTTGCTCTTCGGCTTGATGTTCGACGACATGCAGCGGCTGCGGCCAGGTGAACCTGTTGCTCTCCCCGCAAGCGGGGAGAGACGATTGTTACGAGAGCGCCACGTTGACCGAGCTCTCCGGCAATTCCTGGCCGAAGCAGCGCTGATAGAATTCCGCCACCAGCGGACGCTCGAGCTCGTCGCATTTGTTGACGAAGGTCAGCCGGAAGGCGAAGCCGACATCGCTGAAAATCTCGGCGTTCTCCGCCCAGGTGATCACCGTGCGCGGGCTCATCACGGTCGAAATATCGCCGTTGATGAAGGCGTTGCGCGTGAGATCGGCGACCCGCACCATTTTCGAGACGATCTCGCGGCCCTCGGCAGAGCGATAATGCTTCGCCTTCGAGAGCACGATTTCGACCTCGTTGTCGTGCGGCAGATAATTCAGCGTGGTGACGATCGACCAGCGGTCCATCTGGCCCTGGTTGATCTGCTGGGTGCCGTGGTAGAGGCCCGACGTGTCGCCAAGCCCGACGGTGTTTGCGGTGGCGAACAGGCGGAACGCCGGATGCGGCTTGATCACTTTATTCTGATCGAGCAGCGTCAACCGGCCGGAGGATTCCAGAACGCGCTGGATGACGAACATCACGTCCGGACGGCCGGCGTCGTATTCGTCGAAGCACAGTGCCACATTGTTCTGCAGCGCCCACGGCAGGATGCCGTCGCGGAATTCCGTCACCTGCATGCCTTCGCGGATCACAATGGCGTCTTTGCCGATGAGATCGACGCGGCTGATATGGCTGTCGAGATTGACGCGCACGCAGGGCCAGTTCAGGCGCGACGCCACCTGCTCGATATGGGTCGATTTGCCGGTGCCGTGATAGCCGGTGACGATAACGCGGCGGTTGTGGGCAAAGCCGGCGAGAATGGCGAGCGTCGTCGGACGATCGAACCGGTAATCAGGATCGGAATCCGGCACATATTCGTCCGGTTCCGAATAGGCCGGCACTTCGAGATCGCTGTCGATCCCGAAGACCTGGCGGACGGAAACCTTCATGTCCGGCAAGCCGGAAACGCTGTCAGTGGCGAGAGTCATTGCTCCTCCGTGACCTCGGCAAGGCGAGCTTGGCAAAACGCCAGGCAAAACAACCTGGCAAGACACCTAGCAAGCCACCTTGGCGAGGCAACCTTAAGTCGTCGGCCTCGGCAATTCCGAGGCGCTGATCGGCGGTTACCGGCGGTCGGATTGTCGTTCTAGGTCTAGCAGAAAGGGCCAAGGACGCGAAAGTGGCGGCCAGGGCACCAGGCCGGGCAGCCCGGACGACCGCGCCGGAGCCTCTTGACGTCAGCAAAAGCCCGCTGACTTCAAGTAGTTATAGGCCTGGATGATCTCGCGCAACCGCGCCTCGGAACCGCGGTCGCCGCCATTGGCGTCGGGATGATGCCGTTTCACCAAGGTCTTGAACTTGGACTTGATGTCGGCGCGGCTGGCGTCATCCTCAAGCCCGAGCGCCTCCAGCGCGCGGCGCTGGGCATTGAAAATCTTGCGGCCCTCGGACGCGGTCTTTGCATGGCCAGTTGCTCGGGCGCCACTCTCGCCGAACAGCGAGAACGGGTCGTCGCCGGGAAAGCCGTCGCGAAAATCGCGCGCCGCGCGGCGAACGCGTTTGCCGCCGACCGCGCCCATCTTCCAGGTCGGCCGGTGGCCGGTCAGCGCGTCCTTCTGGTATTTCACGACGGCATCGTCGCTCATGCCGGCGAAAAAATTGTACGAATTGTTGTATTCGCGGACGTGTTCAAGGCAGAACTGCCAATATTCGTTGGCGCGCTCGCGACCCTTCGGTGCACGATGCGTCGCAGGGCCCGAGCATCCCGGCCAGTCGCAGGGCGGAAGCTCGGCGCGCAAACGGCGGTCATGATCCGGCTTGACGCGAATTCGATCGAACAGTGGCGAGTCGCTATTCATGGACATGATTATGCGAGTGCATCCGTGGCACCTTCAAGACTTGACAGGCACCAAATCGGCATTACCCGAATTAAGCTTGCGTAATCGTTGATCGACAGCACATAGATCTTGAATAGACAAAGCGATCACGTCGCCAACACACGAAGTCGCCAACACAATGGGCATGCAGGACATCATCACCACCAAGCTGATGGCAGCTTTTGCGCCGGAAAGCCTGCATGTCGAGGATGAATCGCACTTGCACCAAGGCCACGCCGGCCACCGGCCGGGCGGCGAGAGCCATTTCCGTCTTTATATCGTGTCGAGCGCGTTCAAAGGGAAGAGCCGGCTCGAGCGCCATCGCATGATCAATACGGCGCTGGCCAACGAGATGAAGGGCCGCGTTCATGCGCTCGCCATCCACGCACAGGCGCCGGGAGAGAGCTTGAAAAGCTAGCGTCCAGCGGCTTTCCTATTCCGTCTCCAGAACCGCCATCAATCGCGCCAGCGACGTGTTGAGCTGCGCGCATTCCTGCCGCGACAAACCGCCAAAAGTTTCGGCAAGCGCGCGGAAATGGATCGCTACCGCCTTGTCGGCCAAACGGCGGCCCGCCGCGGTCAGTTGCACGACGATCACCCGTCCGTCTTTGGGATCCTGCCGCCGCCGCACCAAGCCCCTCTTCTCGACACGGTCGATGCGATTGGTGATCGCGCCCGAGGTCAAGAGCGATTCCCGGTAGAGATCGGTCGGGCGCAAGGCGAAGGGCGCGCCGGATCGCCGCAGCGTCAGGATGAGGCTGAAACTTTCCCAGGTAAGATCCAGCGGCTCGAGCCAGGCTTCGATGCGCCGCTGCAGCCGCGCCGAAATGCGATGGAGGCGGCCGAGAATCGCAACCGGCGACGGGTCGAGGTCAGAACGCTCGCGGCGCCATTCAGCGATCAGCGCATCCACGGAATCCTTGCTGTCGCGCAGGGTCGCCACGGTCTGCCTGGCCCGGCCTGGTCGCATCGCCGCATCTCCGCTAAAAGTATCTTGACGTTAAGATATCAGTTCGCGCATGCTGCTGGCCAGATTTTTCGTTTGAGCATGATCTTTTCCGAAAACCGGTTTCCACCCTCGGATCAAGTCTAAGGGCATGCTTTTCGGGAATCATGCTCGAGAGGTCCGATGGAAGTTCGGGTTGAGGCGGTCAGCAAAATCTGGAGCGTCGCGGGCGCAGCCCCGATCACGGCGCTGGACACGGTTCGCCATCGCTTTCCGTCCGGCCGGTTTTCCTGCCTGCTCGGCCCGAGCGGCTGCGGCAAGAGCACGCTGATCCAGATCGTCGGCGGGCTGGAAGCGCCGAGCACGGGAACAATCTCGATCGTCGATCCCGCGAACGGCCGCAGCGCGCCGGTCGGAGCCTCGTCGATCATGATGTGGCAGGGGCTCAATCTGTTTCCCTGGCGCAACGTGATCGACAATGTCGCCTTCGGCCTGGAGGTGGCGGGCATCAGCCGCAACGAGCGCCACCAACGCGCCCGCACCATGCTCGCGACCGTCGGCCTCAACGGTTTCGACCGGCATCTGCCGCGGCAGCTTTCAGGCGGCATGCGTCAGCGCGTCGCGCTCGCACGCGCGCTGATCATGGAGCGCCCCATCCTGCTGATGGACGAGCCGTTTGCCGCGCTCGACGCGCAGACCAAGATCGTCATGCAGGAGGAACTGCTGCGCATCTTCGAAGCGACGCGCAAAACGGTGCTGTTCGTGACGCATGCTATCGACGAGGCGATCCTGCTTGGCGACGAGATCGTCGTCATGACCGCCCGGCCCGGCCGCATCAAGGAAGTGATCCCGATCAACCTGCCGCGGCCGCGCTCGTTCGATCTCGTCAATACGCCGGAATTCGGCGCGCTGTTTCAGCGCGTCTTCCACCTGATCCGCGAAGAGGTAACGCGCGCGATGACGGAACAGGCGGCATGATGGAGCCGGTAGCATGACTCGCCGCCGCATCGCCGGTCTTACGCTGCCGGCTTTAAGCATCGTCGGCTTCATCGCGCTGTGGCAGCTCGTTGTCGAACTGCGCGGCATTCCGCCAATCTATCTACCGGCGCCGAGCGCCATCGCCGAAGCGCTGTCGCAGATGGCGCTCGACGGCACGCTTTGGATCAATCTCGCCGTCACGGTCTTGCGAATTTTTGCCGGTTTTAGCGTCGCCGCAGTGTGCGGTGTCGCGCTCGGCCTGCTCATGGGCAGGTCGCACATCGTGGCGCAGATCGCCGATCCGTGGCTCGCCGCACTTTATCCGCTGCCGAAAATCTCGCTCATCCCGCTGATGATCATCTGGCTCGGCACCGGCGAGACCTACAATATCGCCATGAGCGCGATCAGCGCCTTTTTCCCGATCGTGCTGAGCACCTATGCCGGTGTGCAGCAGGTCGACCAGGGCCTTGTTCTCGCGGCGCGCGATCTCGGCGCCAGCGCGCGGCAAATCCAGACCAAAGTGATCCTGCCGGCCGCCATACCGCATATTTTCAACGGCCTGCACCTCGGCATGGGCGTGACCATCATCCTGGTCGTTGCCGCCGAGATGATCGGCGGCTCGGACCAGAGAGGCATGGGCTATCTGCTGATCAATGCCGGGCAGGTCATGGACACCGACAAGGTGTTCGCCAGTCTCGTCGTCATGGCTGTGATCGGCGCCGTCATCATGAAACTGCAGCGCTTCATCGACCGGAGGGCGGCGCCGTGGGCCGTCAATGCCGGAGCCAGCCGGGAATAACCCAGAGGTCACCCATGTTGTTGAGGATATTGTCCAGAACGCTCGCGCTGCTCTTGGCGTTTCATGCCGCGGCGGCTTTCGCCAACGATACCGTCCATGTCGGCGAAGGACCGTTCATTTCCGGCGGCCCTTATTTCATCGCCCGCGACAAGGGCTATTTCTCGAAGCTCGGCCTCGATGTCGATACCCGCATCTTCATGGACGGGGCGCTCGCGGTGCCGGCGATGGTGTCGGGCGAGCTCGACATCACGCTCGTGACCATGTCGGCGGGCTTGTTCAACAGCATCGCCAAAGGCGCGCCGATGTTGATCTTCCTCGACCGCGGCAATAACCGCACCGGCCGTGGCGGCAGCTCTATCAATGTCAGTAACACGATGTATGCCGCGGGCGTCACCGGACCGGCCGACCTCGCCAAGCTGAAGGGCAAGAAATTCGGCATCACCGCGCTCGGCAGCATCAATCAATATGAAGCGGCGCTGGCGCTGCAGAAAGCCGGGCTTGATCCGCGCACCGACGTGCAATGGGTCAGCGGCGCATCGCAGCCCGATCTCGTGAAAATGCTCGGTCGCGACCTGGTCGATGCCGCCGACCTCGCCTGGCAATTCGGCAGCTACGCGCAGGACCAGAAACTCGCGCCGCTGATCATGGATGGCGGCTCGGTCGATAAGGACGGCCAAGTCGCCGCCTATGCCGTCCGCAAGGATTTCGTGACCGCGAAACGCGACGCTGCCGTGCGTTTTGCCATGGCGATCATGTATGCCGCGCGTGAATTCAACGCCGCCGCCGGCGCGCCGGCCGACCATCCTGACACCGTTGCGCTTCTCGCCAAGGCGACCACGCAAGGCAAAGTGGACATGCTCACGAGCTTTGCGCCGCATTGGACGGCGACCAGCGAGGACGGCATGCCGTCGACCGACGCGATCCTGCGCATGCAGGACTACTGGGTCGACTACTTCCATTTGGCGTCCGAGAAGCTTCCCGCCTCGCAACTCTTCGATCTGTCGATTGCGAAAGAGGCCCGGCAACGGCTCGATCGCGATCATCCGTTCGATCACTAACAACAACCTCCGGGAGACCACCGCATCATGTCGAGCACTTTTTCCGTTGAACATTTTCCAGGAACGGAACGCAACGCCGGCCGCTCCTATTCGCCGGCCATCGTCACGCGCGGCGGCCGCACGATCTATCTCGCCGGCCAGACCGCGCTGCAGGACGAGAACGGCAAATCACTGATCGGCGATTTCGAAGGGCAGACGCGCGCAATCTTCCGGCTGCTGGATGCGACGCTGAAGAAGGTCGGCGCGAGCCTCAGAGACCTCGTCACCATGACGGTCTTCATCAACGATCCGCGCCACGGCGATCGCTTTGTCGAAATCCGCAAGGAGTTCTTCACCGCCGGACATTATCCGTGCAGCGCGCTCATCACCGTGTCGGATTTCGCCAGGTCCGGAATGCTGATCGAGATCCAGGGCATCGCGGTGGCGGCTGACTAGCTTGCCTTCGCCGTGACCTTGCGCGCCAACGGCGCCACGCGCAGCGCGGTGATGCGGTTCCTTGATTTGCGCAAGACCTGGAAGCGGAAGCCGTAGAAGGTGAAGCTCTGACCCGGCTCCGGGATCGAGCGCGATTCGTGAATAACGACGCCGGCGACGGTGGTCGCCTCCTCATCGGGAATATTCCAATCCATCACGCGGTTGAGATCGCGCACCGGCACGCTGCCATCGACATTCACCGAACCATCCGGCAGCGGCCGTACGCCGGGCACTGCGATGTCGTGCTCGTCGGTGATGTCGCCGACGATTTCCTCGACGATATCTTCGAGCGTCACCAACCCTTCGAGCTCGCCATATTCGTCGACCACCAGCGCGAACGGCGTCTTGCGATGGCGGAACGCCTTGAGCTGTTCGCCGACATGCGTCGTGTCCGGCACGAACCACGGCGGCTTTGCCAGCGCCTCGATGTCGATCTTGTCGACATCGCCTTCCGCCGCATGCAGCGCGCGCCACACTTCCTTGGCGTTGAGCACGCCGATGACATTGTCGGGGGAGCCGCGCCACAATGGGATGCGGGTGACGCCGGCCGCGAGCACGGCGTCGATCAATTCGTGCGGCGGCTCGTCGGCGTCGAGCATCACCATCTTGGTGCGGTGAACCATCACGTCATAGACCGCGAGCTCGCGCAGATCGAGCAAGCCGCCCATCATGTCGCGATCGTGCTTGGCGACGGTGCCGGCCGAGTGCATCAGATCGACAGCGCCGCGCAATTCCTCGTCCGGCGACAGGATCGAATGGATCTTGCCGGTCGGCATGCCGAGCCCGCGCAACATGGCCCGCACCATGATCTCGACGATGCGCAGGAACGGCGAAAACACCCGCACGACCCGCGCGACCGGCTGCGCCACCACCAGCGCCATGCGATCGGGCGCGTTAAAGGCCGCGGTCTTCGGCAGCACTTCGGCAAAAATGAAAATCATGAACGTCATGATGAAGGTGGCGTAGATCTCGCCGGCCTGACCGAAATAATCGAGCAGCAAGCCAGTCGCCAAAGTCGACGCGGCGATATTGGTGAAATTGTTGCCGAACAGGATCGCGCCGAGGAGACGCTCGCGCGTCGCCATCAGCCGGTTGACGATGGAGGCGTCGCGGTTGCCTTGGCTTTCCAGCCGCAACATCGCCGCGCGCGAAGATGCCGACAGCGCGGTCTCGCTCGCCGAGAAAAACGCCGACACCACCAAGCAGATGACGACCGCGAGGATGGTCAACCAATCCATAGTGCTCATGGTTCTAGGCTCTAGCTTTAGGCTCAGTTTCAGGCTTTTGGCTTCAGCCTCAACGCTCCGCAAGCTTCTCGCCGAGGAATGCGCGCACTGCGCCGGCGTCGACGCCGCCCTCGACGAAAGCGGCGCCGATCCCTTTGGCCAGGATGAATGTAAGCATTCCGCGCTTCACTTTCTTGTCTTGCGCGATCAACTCCATCAATCGGTCAATGGATGGTAGCGGCCCGGGAATATCCTGCGGCCGCGTCGGCAGGCCCACCGCCGCCAGATGGCGCGTGGCGCGTTCGGCCTCGGTCGCCGAAACCAGCCCTTGTTTGGCGGAGAAGGCGAAAGCGAGCGCCATGCCGATGGCGACTGCTTCGCCATGCAGAAGCCGGCCGGAAAAGCCGCACGCCGCCTCGAAGGCATGGCCGAACGTATGGCCGAGATTAAGAAGCGCACGGTCGCCGGTCTCGCGCTCGTCGCGGGCGACGATGTCGGCCTTGGCGCGGCAGCACACGGCGATGGCATGTTCCCGTGCTGGCCCGCCGCCGAAGACCTCGCGCCAATTGTTTTCCAGCCACGCGAAGAACGGCGCGTCGCCGAGCAGTCCATATTTGGCGACTTCGGCATAGCCGGCGCGGAATTCGCGCTCCGGCAAAGTGTCGAGCAGCGCGGTATCGGCGAGCACCAGGATCGGCTGATAGAACGCGCCGATCAGATTCTTGCCATGGGCGGAATCGATCGCGGTCTTGCCGCCGACCGAAGAATCCACGTCGGCAAGGAGCGAGGTCGGCACCTGCACATAATCGATGCCGCGCCGGACCACCGAAGCAACAAAGCCGGTGAGATCGCCGATGACGCCGCCGCCGAGTGCGATGACGAGATCGTCGCGCTCCATGCGCGAGGCAATCACGGCCTCGCAGACCTGCTCGAACACCCGATAGCTTTTCGAAGCTTCGCCGGGCGGAACAACAACGCGATGCGTCGCGACGCCGGCATGGGCAAGCGCGGCTTCTGCAGCGGCCAGATGCAGGTGTGCGACATTCTCGTCCGTCACGATGACCGCCTTGGAGCGCGGCCGGAGCTTGGCGATGCGGGCGCCGAGTGACGCCAAAAGGCCGCGCCCGATAGCGATGTCGTAGCTGCGCTCACCGAGAGAGACCGCGACCGTCGTGGTTTCGCTGCGAACCGGCGCTGTCATGCGACACTCCCGTCGGGCGGCATCGCGCCGAGAAAACCGGTCAGCGCTCGCATGATTTCGGCAACAATCGTTTCATGCGGCGCTTCGCGCGATTGCACGGTCAGATCGGCCAGCGCATAGAACGGCTCGCGCGTGATCAGAAGCTGACGCAGCGTCTCGGACGGATCGTCGGTCTGCAGCATCGGCCGCTCGTTCTTGCGCTTGGCGATGCGGCGCATCAGCACGTCGAACTCGGCCTTGAGCCAGATCGAGACACCCTTGGCCTTGATCGTCGCGCGCGTATCGGCGTTCATCACGGCGCCGCCGCCCGAAGCCAGAACCTGCGGCCCGGACTCAAGCAGCCGCGCGATCACGCGCGCCTCGCCATTGCGAAAATAGGCCTCACCATGGCGGGCAAAGATATCCGGGATGCTCATGCCGGCCGCCGTTTCGATTTCGGAATCGGCATCGACAAACGGCACTCCAAGCCGCGCCGCAAGGCGGCGGCCGATAGACGATTTGCCGACCCCCATCATGCCGACAAGCACGATCGAGCGCGGCCCCAAGAGGCCTAAAATCGCGGCCGCCGAAGCTTGCTCGTTTTCGTCATTTTGTACTGTGATATCAGCCATTTACCTAAAAGCCCGTGCGCCGCTTCCGGTCCCTTTGCAGGAGCATCCAGACGATCCGTCGGATCACTTATCAGATTGCGCAAATCGCTTGCCAGTCCGGCGCGAACATGATCGTACTCGGTCCCGCCAGCCGGCACCAAGGGGAAGAAGCGCGGGCGCTTAACGATGCCGAGCCTGTTCCGGTTATTGACGGTCATCGCGATTATGGTCGGCGCTGTCTATGGCGGGCTCTACGCGCTGGCGCATTTCGTTGCGCCCAAGACGCGCGAAATCAGCGTGACGATCCCACCCGACAAATTCTTCAAGGATCATTGAGGTTCTTCGAGGATCATTGAGCGCGATGGCGGTCCGCACGATGGCGCGCGCAAAGGCAGGCACAGCACGGCATTCCGACGCGGCGCTGGTCGCGCTCTATCTCGATATGCTGGCAGCGGAGCGCGGCGCCGGAGCCAATACGCTTGCCGCCTATCGCCGCGACCTGGAAGATTTCTCCGCCTATCTGAAAGACAACAGCCGCTCCATCGCCAAAGCCACGACCGACGATTTGCGCGGCTATTTGAGCGACCTGTCGCGCCGGCGCATGCAGGTGGCGACGGTGGCGCGGCGGCTTTCGGCGATGCGGCAGCTCTATCGCTTTCTCTATGCCGAAGGCCATCGCGCCGACGATCCGGCTGCCGTGCTGCAAGGTCCCAAGCGCGCGCGCAGCCTGCCGAAGACGCTCACGCTCGCCGAAGTCGATCATCTGCTGCACACCGCCGCCACCTGCGACCCGGCAGCGCCGTTGCCGGTGCGGCTGCGCGCGGCGCGGCTCGCCTGCCTCGTCGAGCTGCTCTATGCGACGGGGCTGCGCGTCTCCGAGCTTGTGTCTTTGCCGGCGTCGGCGGCGCGCAAAGACGCGCGCGTCATCATCGTGCGCGGCAAAGGCAACAAAGAACGCATGGTGCCGCTCAACGACGCGGCGAAACAAGCGACGGCGGCCTATCTGGCGCTCGTCAAAGAAGCAGGCCACGAGGCGCAGTCGAAATGGCTGTTCCCCTCGTTCGGCGACAGCGGGCACCTGACGCGGCAGCATTTTGCCCGCGAGCTCAAAGCGCTGGCCGCAGCTTCGGGGCTGCGCGACGCGCAAGTGAGCCCGCACGTGTTGCGCCACGCCTTCGCCAGCCACCTCCTGCACAACGGCGCCGACCTGCGCGTAGTGCAGACGCTGCTCGGCCATGCCGATATTTCGACGACGCAGATCTATACCCATGTCCTGGAAGAGCGCCTGAAAAGCCTGGTGCGCGACTTGCACCCGCTGGCACAGGACCAGAGCGCCGATTAACTATGGAAGGAGCTCCCTTGCTTGACTTCCGCGCATGGGGCGGGCGATTTAGCCGCGCCCGCGGCCAACACGAACCCTGACCGCGGACCCTTTTCATTGAGCATGATCTTTTCCGAAAACCGGTATCCGCTTTTCGGGATCATGCTCCAGACCGCCGGTTGACCTAAAACGATGCGTTCTTACCTCGATTTCGAAAAGCCGGTGGCCGAGCTTGAGGCCAAAGCCGACGAATTGCGCGCGCTCAACAACGACGGCGACGCGATCGGCGAGGAAATAAACCGCATCGAAGGCAGAGCCGCGGTCACGCTCAAGGAGCTCTATGCCGGGCTCACACCGTGGCAGAAGACGCAAGTCGCGCGCCATCCGCAGCGGCCGCATTGCCTCGATTACATCGCGACGCTGATCACCGACTTCGTGCCGCTCGCCGGCGACCGCAAGCACGGCGAGGATTCAGCCATTATTGCCGGCTTCGGACGTTTCCACGGCGACGCGGTCTGCGTCATCGGTCACGAAAAAGGCTCCGATACCGAAAGCCGGCTCAAGCACAATTTCGGCATGGCGCGGCCGGAAGGCTACCGCAAAGCGGCGCGGCTGATGGGCATGGCCGATCACTTCGATGTGCCGGTGATTGCGCTGATCGATACCGCAGGCGCTTATCCCGGCATTGGCGCCGAAGAGCGCGGCCAAGCCGAGGCTATCGCGCGCTCGACGGAAGCCTGTCTTGAGATCGGCGTGCCGAACGTCGCGCTGATCATCGGCGAAGGCGGCTCCGGCGGCGCCATCGCCATTGCCACCGCCAACCGCGTGCTGATGCTGGAACATGCGATCTATAGCGTGATCTCGCCGGAGGGCGCGGCCTCGATCCTGTGGCGCGACACGTCGAAAGCGCAGGACGCGGCGTCGAACATGAAAATCACCGCCCAGGATCTGCTGCGTTTCGGCGTGGTCGACACCATCGTGCCCGAACCGACCGGCGGCGCGCATCGCGAGCCGGCCGCGGCCATGGCTGCTGCGGGCGAAGCGATCGGCAGCGCGCTCGCCGAATTTCGCGGCCTCGACCGCGCCACCGTGATCCGCCGCCGCCGCGAAAAGTTTCTCGCCATCGGCCGCACGCTGGGGTGATTTTCGGCCTCGGCTGACCGTCGGCTGCGACGCCCGGAATGGACAGAGCGCCCCGCGGCATAGGGCCTGTTGAAAATTTCCTGCCACAATGCCGCCGTAATTTGCCGCCGGTCGGGCCTAAGGACCACTGATTCCTAGGCTTTTTGTCGAATTCGTTGATAATTTACCAATATTTAGCGGCCGCATGGTCAACCGGGGTTCCGACGCGCGGTTGCCTTGCGAAAGCCACCTCTTCTGGGTAACCATCAGGCAGTTGATGGCACGGGGAAAATCCATCTGTCGGGGACGTCGACGTTGATCCGCGCCTATGTACACCGCGCACTCGAATTGCGCGCGCTCAGCTTGCGCGCATGCGTGACGTTTTTTGCTCTCGCCGGCGCCCTCGCTCTCGCCGGCTGCTATGGCGACGACGGCTATCAGATCCCGACCCGGGCGATGAAAGAGCTTTCGCCGGAAATGCTGGCGCTGCTCGATCAGAAAAACATGCCGAAGGACTCGCCGGTCCTCGTCCGCGTGTTCAAAGAGGAATCCGAGCTCGAAGTCTGGAAGCAGGACACGACCGGCCGTTACGCGCTGTTGAAAATCTATCCGATCTGCCGCTGGTCGGGCGAGCTCGGCCCGAAGAAAATCCAAGGCGATCGTCAGGCGCCCGAAGGCTTCTATTCGATCACGCCCGGGCTGATGAACCCGAATTCCAACTACTATCTCGCCATCAATGTCGGCTTCCCCAACGCTTTCGACAAAGCCAACAACTACACCGGCGCCTTTCTGATGATCCACGGCGATTGTTCGTCGGCCGGCTGTTACGCCATGACCGATGAGCAGATCGGCGAAATCTATTCGCTGGCGCGCGAGGCGTTCCTCGGCGGCCAGAAGGAATTCCAGATCCAGGCCTATCCGTTCCGCCTCACGGCGGCGAATCTGGCGCGGCACCGTACCAATCCGAACATGCCGTTCTGGAAAATGCTCAAGGAAGGCAGCGACCATTTCGAGGTGACGCATCTCGAACCGAAGGTCGACGTCTGCGAACGGCACTATGTGTTCGATGCGCAGCCGCCTGAGAATTCGACCAAGGCCTTGGTGTTCACCCCGACCGGCCGCTGCCCGGCTTACGAAGTGCCGCAGGACATCGCCGGACCGGCGATGGAGAAGCAGCGCAACGACGACTATCAGCTCGCGCAATTGACCAGAGAAAACGTCGCCACCGCGCCGTTGGTGATGGGAACCGACGGCGGCATGAACCGGGTGTTCGTCGCCAAGCTCGATACCACCGAGCCGTTCTACGGCAACGACGGCCATCTGCACGCGCCGCCGGTTCATCCCGGCATGCCGACGCCGACCATCAGCACGCGCGAGGATCCCGATCCCTCGTCGACCGGCAGTTCGGGCAGTTCGGGACGCGGCTTCCTTGCGATGTTCAAGTCGAACAGCGCGCCGGCGTCGACGCCGCAGGCGGCCCCGCAGCCGCAACCGCCGCAAACGCAGGTTGCCTCGGCCGACGCCAACGATCACGCGGGCTTCTTCAGCAGTTGGTTCAAGCCGAAGACCGACACCGCGCAGCAACCGCCGCCAGCGCAAGGCACGCCACTTGCCGGCCTGAAACCCGCTCCGGCGCCGCGCAAGCCTGATACCAAGACCGAGACGGCAAAGACCGATCCGCCAAAGCCGCCGCCGCAAGTCGCGGACGCGCCGAAGCTGAAGCCCTCGCTAGCGACAGCCGCGCCGCCGAAGGCGCAGCCGAATAAGCCCCAGCAGGACGCCAGCGCCGCGCCGCCGCCGGCGAATGCCAGCGCCGTGATGAAGGGTGCGCAGGCCGTAGTGCCGACCGGCTCGTTCGACGGCCGCTGGGCGGGACTGCAGTAGCAGGCTTGCAATAAGCTGAAATATCGCGATCGGAATTGTCAGACGGAACCAACGCCGTCAGCGTGCGTGCGCCCGCAACTGTTCCGCCATCCAGTCGCCGGTCAGCGGCCGGAACTTGTAGCTGATATTGAAGCAGACGTGATTGCCTTCTTCGTAGACAACGAGTTGCGCCGGGCCTGATGCGGCCTTGACCAGACGCTCGCCCTCGCTCGGCGACACGAGCCTGTCGCCGGCGCCGAACACCACGAGCAGCGGACATCTGATGCGCTGCGCCTCCCCTTCGAGCGTGATCTTGCGTGCGAGCGCATAGGCTTCGTCCATGCTCTTGGCGTGGCTGCGTACGCGAAACACCTCCTGCGACACTTGCGGCATTTTCGGCAGCACCGTTCCCCAATCGAAGGGGCCGCAATTGGCGATGCAGGCTTTCAGCCGCGGCTCGCCGGCCGCGGCGAGCGGCGCGTAGATGGCGCCGAGGCTCTGGCCAACCACGCCGACGCGGGCGCCATCGACATCGCTTCGCTTTTCGAGCACGTCGATAACAGCGCCGAGAACCGCGCCCCATTCATGTGTGGTTGGGAGATGAAACGAAGTCTCACCCTGTCCCGGACCGTCGAGCGTCAGCGCCGCCATGCCGCGGTCGACGAACGCCTTGGCCCAAGCATGAAGTTCCTCCTTGCAGGCATCGAGACCCGGAAGAATGACCGCGACCGGCGGCCGCGCGACGCCGCGCGGCTTGCGCAACCAGCCCGGCATCGCGACGCCGCGGAACGGAAACTCGACGCGCTCGGCAGGGACCGGCAATTTCGTCACGCCGGCTGAATAGCAGCGCAGCATGGCGTCATGCGCGGTGCGAAATTCCTCAGGATAGGCGGCAAACAGGTGCTTGCCGTAGTGATAGTAAATCGCGGCGCGCACGTAAGCTTCGGCGGCCGTCAGCGCGCGGCCCTGTGCCGCCGCCTCCTCGGCAAGCTTTTCGTGGCGTGCGGCCTCCGCCGACCAGCCGCGGCACCACTCCTCCCAGCGGCTGATGCTTCGCATCAATTTCCGCAAGTCGTTCGGATCGACTCCGGTCGCCTCATAGCGGGGAATGAAATGCGAGAAGATCAGGTCGACCTGCGGATCGGACGCCATAACGCTTTCCACCATGGCGGAAATACCCATTCAGCCGTTTTGCGCCGACCACATATCGACGACCATCTGCGTCGTGACCACCGGCGTCGTCCAGCCGCGCAGGAATGCGAGGCTGCGTTCCTGCGCCGCGCTGCTGTACGAGCCGGTCGCGTCTTCAACGACCACGCTGTAATAGCCGAGTGCCGCGCCATGCCGGCAGGTCAGTTCGATGCCGATATCGGTCGCCACGCCGGTCATGACCAGCGTATCGACGCCTAATGTCTTGAGCCGCAGATCGAGCGGCGTATCGACGAACAGCGATGGCTGGCTCTTCCGCAGGACAATGTGGTGGGGCTTTGGCTTGAGGCCATCGACAAAGGCGGTGTCGTCCATGCCCTCCTGCATCGTCGGCTTGAGCTTGCTCGGCCGGTCCACATTTTGTTTCTTCATCAGGAAGCGCAGGAACGGGCCGCTGGTCAGGCGCAGCGGCGGCAGAATGTGGCGGCTCCAGATCACCGGAATCCGCAAGCGCTCGGCGGCGTCAATCAGCGCATTGGCGTTCGGCACGATCTGATCGAGCGCCGGCGAACGCCCGGCGAGACCCTTCTGCATGTCCCACATCACCAGCGCGACGCGGCCCGGCCGGAGAAAATCGGCAAGCGTCAGCGGAATCTTTGCTTCGAGCTCGACGGGAAACCTGTCGTCACGGGTCACGGAACTCATTTGCCGATTTCTGTTGCGGGAGCGCAGTTGCCGGCGCGCGAACCACTCAGTCCATTTTCGGGATATGCGCCTTCTCGACGACATCCGTCCACTTGGCAATGTCGCTCTTGAGCCGTGCGGTGAGCTGTTCCGGCGTGCTGCCGCGCATCTCCATGCCCAGCCGCTTACCGGCTTCCTGAACCGACGGGCTTTGCAGAACATCGATCGCCGCCTGGCTGAGCGTATCGATGATCGGCCGCGGCGTGCCGGCCGGGACGGTGATGCCGTTCCAACTCGTCACGTCGAAATCGGCAATGCCGCTTTCCATGACGGTCGGGATGTCGGGCAGAAAATCCGCCCGTGTCTTGCCGGTCGTCGCGATCGGGGTCACTTTGTGATCCACCAGCAGAGCCTGGATCGGCGCGAAGAATTCAAAATCGACATCGACATCGCCGCGCAACAAAGCCGTCATCATGTCCGGCGAGGTGCGGAACGGCACCGTGGCGACGTCGGTGCCGGTCGCGATCTTGAACAATTCGGCGGCGAGATATTGCGTCGTGCCCGGCGCCAGCGTCCCCATATTCAGCTTGCCGGGATTGGCCTTGGCGTAAGCGACGATGTCCTGCATCGATTTGAGCGGCGATCCGGCCTTGACCAGCACCACCATGTCGAAATTGGCGACCATCGATACGGGCGCGAAGTCGGTCAGGATGTTATAGGGCAGCGACTTGAACAGCGCGACGCTGATCGTCGAACTGTTGCCGGTGAGGAGGAGCGTGTAGCCGTCCGGCGCTGTTGCGGCCGCCGCTTGCGCCGCGGCGATGCCGCCGGCGCCGGGCTTGTTGATGACCAGGAACGGCTGACCCAATTTCGTGGTCAGCTGCTCGGTCAGAATGCGCATGCTGACGTCGCCGGTGCTGCCGGCGCCATAGGAAATGATCAATTGCACCGGACGACTGGGATAGCCGGATTGAGCGCTTGCGGCCGCAACCGCAACAAGCAGACTGAGAAGAGCCGTCGCACAGCGGCTGAAACTTGCGATGAAGTTCGTTGTCCGCAACGGCCATGCCAGTCCACGCATCCGTACCCCCCAAGCAACCCGCAACCAAGTCCTCGCGATCTCTAATGGGACGCCGCGAGTTCGGGCGACCGCTTAGCACGGACGCACCAAGCCGTCGATCACACGGCGCGCGAGCATTATCAGGGCGTAAATTTGTCGCGGCTCGAGGCTCGGGCCAATGCGCTGCGCTCGCGGCCAACACATGCCGCCCTTTCGTTACCGATCCGGAGAGGAGATCCGCTTACGCGTAACGGCCGTGGCAGTGCTTGAATTTCTTGCCGGAGCCGCAGGGACAGGCCTCGTTGCGGCCGACCTTGCCCCAGCTTTGCGGATCCTGCGGATTGCGCGGCGCCGCCGTCGCCGTGCGCGGCGGGATGGCGTTGGCCGGGCCGCCAAACGGCGCGCCGGCGGGCACGGCAGAACCGCCGCCGCCGGGCGGGCCGCCAATCGGCGCGCCGCTCGCGGCAGGACCGATACCGTGACGCGCCAGCGTTTCGGCGCCGGCCAGCGCCAGCGCCATTTCGTCCTCGCCGGTGGTCGGATCGACCTTATGCGCTTCCATCACCGGCAGCGCCGCCGGCTGTTGCGCCGGCTGCTGCGCCACGATTTCGACGCGCATCAATTGCGCGGTCACGTCCTCGCGCAGGCCGTGGCTCATGTTCTCGAACAGGCTGAATGCTTCAGCCTTGTATTCGTTGAGCGGATCGCGCTGGCCGTAGCCGCGCAGCCCGATCACCTGGCGCAGATGATCGAGCATAACGAGATGCTCGCGCCACAGATGATCGAGCGTCTGCAACAGGATCGACTTCTCGACGTAGCGGATGACGTCGGCGCCCCACTGCGCCACCTTCGCCGCCATATGCTCGTCGGCGCGGCGTTCGACGCGGGCGAAGATTTCCTCGTCGGCGATGCCTTCTTCCTTGGCCCATTCGTCAACCGGCAGATCGAGGCCGAGCACGCGCTTGAGCTCCTCGCGCAAGCCCACGGTGTCCCATTGCTCCGGATAGGCATTCTCCGGCACATGCCTGGCGACCAGTTCATCGATCGCGGTGTGGCGCATATCGGCGATGACCTCGCCGACGGTGTCTTCCTGCATCCATTCGACGCGCTGGTCGAAAATGACCTTGCGCTGGTCGTTCATGACGTCGTCGTATTTGAGGATGTTCTTGCGGATATCGAAGTTGCGCGCCTCGACCTTCTGCTGCGCTTTTTCCAACGCTTTGTTGATCCAGGGATGGATGATGGCCTCGTTCTCCTTGAGGCCGAGCTTGGTCAGCATGCCGTCGAGCTTGTCGGTGCCGAAGATGCGCATCAGATCGTCTTCGAGCGACAGGAAGAACTTGGAATGGCCCGGATCGCCCTGGCGTCCGGAGCGTCCGCGCAGCTGATTGTCGATGCGGCGGCTCTCGTGCCGCTCGGTGCCGAGCACATAGAGGCCGCCAGCCGCCAGCGCCTTTTCCTTCAAGCGCGCGACCTGGTCGCGGATCTCGGCGGCACGCGCGCTCTTGTCCCGCTCATGCGGATCGGCGATATCGGCCAGTTCCTGGCGGATGCGCATATCGGCATTGCCGCCGAGCTGAATATCGGTGCCGCGGCCGGCCATGTTGGTCGCGATGGTGATGGCGCCCGGCACACCAGCCTGTGAAATGATCTGCGCTTCCTGCTCGTGATAACGGGCATTGAGCACGGCGAACACTTTCGGCTTGGCGCCGCCTTCACTGCCCGAATAGAGCGGGGCGAAGGCATTGGGATCGGAAAAGTCGTGCTGCTCCCAGCCGCTCTTGCGCAGCGTCTCGGCGAGCTGTTCGGATTTCTCGATCGATGTCGTGCCGACCAGCACCGGCTGGCCGCGCTCCTTGCAGTCCTCGATCAGCGCCAGAATGGCGCGGAATTTCTCCGCCGAAGTGCGATACACCTCGTCGTCGTCGTCGAGGCGGACCATCGGCCGGTTGGTCGGGATTTCCAGAACTTCCAGATTGTAGATGTCCTGAAACTCGTCGGCCTCGGTCGCCGCCGTGCCGGTCATGCCGCCGAGCCGTTTGTACATGCGGAAATAGTTCTGGAAGGTGATCGAGGCGAGCGTCTGGTTTTCCGGCTGGATCGGCTGATGCTCCTTGGCCTCGAGCGCCTGATGCAGCCCTTCCGAATAACGCCGGCCCGGCATCATACGGCCGGTGAACTCGTCGATAATGATGACCTCGCCGTTGCGGACGATATAGTCCTTGTCGCGCTGGAACAGCTTGTGCGCGCGCAGGGCCTGATTGATGTGGTGGACGACGGAGACGTTCTCGACGTCGTAGAGCGAATCCGACTTGAGCTGGCCGGCGTCGCGCAGCGAACTCTCCATCTTCTCCATGCCAGATTCGGTGAGATTGACGGTGCGCTGCTTCTCGTCGAGCTCGTAATCGTCCTTGGCGAGCTTGGGGATGTAGCCGTCGATCGTGTTGTAGAAATCGGAGCGGTCGTCGAGCGGGCCGGAGATGATCAGCGGCGTGCGCGCTTCGTCGACCAGGATGGAGTCGACTTCGTCGACGATGGCATAGGCGTGGCCGCGCTGGACCATGTCCTCGAGACGGTACTTCATATTGTCGCGCAGATAGTCGAAGCCGAGTTCGTTATTGGTGCCGTAGGTGACGTCGCAATTGTATTGCTTCTTGCGCTCGACATCGTCGAGGTCGTGCACGATGACGCCGACCGTCAGGCCCAAGAACCGGTAGATCTGGCCCATCCATTCGGAGTCGCGCTTGGCGAGATAGTCGTTGACGGTGACGACGTGAACGCCGCTCCCGGTGAGCGCATTGAGATAGACCGGCAGCGTCGCGACCAATGTCTTGCCTTCGCCGGTCTTCATCTCGGCGATGCGGCCTTCATGCAGCACCATGCCGCCGATAAGCTGGACGTCGAAATGCCGCTGGCCGAGCGCGCGCTTGCCGGCCTCGCGGACGGTGGCGAAAGCCGGCACCAGAATGTCGTCAATGGTGGCGCCTGCGGCGAGCTGCTTCTTGAATTCGTCGGTGCGGGCGCGCAGCGCTTCGTCGGACAGCGCCTCCAGCTCCTGTTCCAGCGCATTGATCTCTTCGACGCGCGGCCGATAGGACCGGATGCGACGATCGTTGGAGGAACCGAACAGCTTGCGGGCGACAGCGCCGATCATCGCATCAACATCCTTCTAACGGGCTCTCGCCACCGACCTTAAGCTCTGTTTGTGATGAGGCACGATCTTGGCGGAAAACCGGTTCCCATTCCCCCGGCATCGTCCCGGCCCGGCATCGTCCCATGTCCCGCACTGTTGGTCCCGCATTGCTGGGGCCGCGGGCACCCGTCCCAACCGGCGGGAAATGCGGCGCTATTCGGGGTTCTGCAGGGCGACTGAACGTCCCTAACGCTGGCCGAGAGATAGGAGGGGGTCGATTTTTTGTCAATGCAAAGCCCAATATTCACGTGCTCGTTAAGCCCCGCCCCTGAATCTGCCATTGCCAAGGACAATTGATTCGGCGAGTGTCCGCGCCGATCCGGGACCGCAGGCCTGGATCCGGCACCCTATTTATTAACCGGCGACTTTCCCGCCGTGCCCAAAGGATCGCATTTTATGGCCTCCATCCGTCCGTCCATTGCCCGCGCGCTCGGCGCGCTCGCGCTTGCCGCTATCCTGGCCGCATCAACCGGCCCGCTGCGCGCGCAGGACAAGGACCCGGTGGTGGCCCGGGCCAATGGCGTCGACATCCGCCAGAGCGACCTTACGCTCGCCGAGGACGAGGTCGGCGCCAACATGCCGCAAATGGGACCCGACCAGAAGCGCGATTACCTCATTACCTATCTCGCCGACGTCATCGTGCTGGCGCAGGCGGCCGAGCAGCAGAAGCTCGCCGACCGCGACGACGTCAAGCATCGCATCCAGTTCGAGCGCAGCAAGGTGCTGATGGAAACTTTGCTGCAGGACGCCGGCACCGCCGCCGTCACCGACGATGCGATGCACAAGGTCTATGACGATGCCGTCAAGCAGATGCCGAGCGAGCAGGAAGTGCATGCGCGCCATATCCTCGTCGCCACGGAGGACGAAGCCAAGGCGATCGAAGACCAGCTGAAGAAGGGCGCGGACTTCGCCGCACTGGCCAAGGAGAAGTCGAAGGACCCCGGCGCCGCCGACGGCGGCGATCTCGGCTATTTCACCAAGGACCAGATGGTGCCGGAATTCGCCGACGTCGCGTTCAAGCTCGACAAAGGACAGATTTCCGATCCGGTGCATACGCAATTCGGCTGGCACGTCATCAAAGTCGAAGACAAGCGCACCAAGCCGACGCCGACCTTCGACGAGGTCAAAGGCCAGCTCGAGAATTATGTCGCGCATCGCGCCCAGGCCGACCTGGTGTCGAAGCTGCGCAGTGCCGCCAATATCGAGCGCCTCGACCAGCCGCCGCCCGCGGCCGCCGATCCGTCGAAGCTCAACCCCGCCGCACCGGCGAAGAAATAATCGACGACACGACCACACTGTAGTTATACCGTCACTCTGAGGTGCGAGCGAAGCAAGCTTCGCGGCCGCCTCAGGATGACGGAAAAATAAACATGTCTTCGACTATTTCCCCGCTCGCGCCCAAAGCCGTTCCCGACATGCCGGAAATCGAAGGCGTGCGTCTCGCGACGGCCGCCGCCGGCATCCGCTACAAGGACCGCACCGATGTGCTGCTCGTCGTATTCGACGAAGGCACCAGCGTCGCCGGCGTGTTCACGCGCTCGAAATGCCCTTCCGCTCCAGTCGAATGGTGCCGCGCCAGGCTGAAAGGCGCGCGCGCACGTGCACTTGTCGTCAATTCCGGCAATGCCAATGCCTTCACCGGCAAGAACGGCCGCAACGCCTGCGCTTTCACTGCGAAAGTCGCGGCGGCTGCGGTGGGCTGCAAAACGTCAGAAGTGTTTCTCGCTTCGACCGGCGTCATCGGCGAGCCGCTGCCGGCGCAGGCGTTTGACGGCGTGATGACCAAGCTCGAAGAAGAGGCCACCGCCAGCGGCTATATGGACGCGGCCAAAGCGATCATGACCACGGATACGTTTCCGAAGGTTGCGACCGCCCGCACCCGAATCGCCGGCACCGAGGTCACCATCAACGGCTTCGCCAAGGGCGCCGGCATGATCGCGCCCGACATGGCAACGATGCTGTCGTTCATCTTCACCGACGCACCGATCGCGGCGCCGGTGCTGCAGACGCTGCTGCGCGAAGGCGTCGTCGATACGTTCAACGCCGTCACCATCGACGGCGACACCTCGACGTCGGATACGCTGCTCGCCTTCGCAACCGGAGCGGCGAAGGCGCCGCGCATCACGCGCGCCAGCGATCCGCGTCTCGTGCCGTTTCGCAAAGCCTTCAACGCGCTCCTTGCCAACCTGTCCGAGCAAGTGGCGCGCGACGGCGAAGGCGCGCGCAAGCTTCTCGAAGTCGTCGTCGAAGGCGCGGTGTCGAAAGCCTCGGCGCGCCGCGTCGCGATGTCGATTGCCAATTCGCCCCTGGTGAAGACGGCGATCGCCGGCGAGGACGCCAATTGGGGCCGCGTCGTCATGGCGGTCGGCAAAGCCGGCGAGCCCGCCGACCGCGACAAGCTGTCGATCTGGTTCGGCGGCATCCGCGTCGCCCACAAGGGCGAGCGCGACTTCGCTTACGACGAGGTCGAAGTCTCCGCGGTCATGAAGCGGCCCGAAATCACGCTCAAAGTCGTGCTTGGACTGGGCAAGGGCCGCGACCGCATGCTGACCTGCGACCTGACCAAAGAATACGTCGCGATCAACGGCGATTATCGCAGCTAAGCAGATGGCCGCGGACCTCCGCCATATTCGCACGCCGGTCCTCGACCTCGCTTACGAGGGCTACGGGCCGGCGGATGGTGTGCCGGTCTTTCTGATGCACGGCTGGCCCTACGACCCGCGCTGTTACGACGAAGTTGTGCCGCCGCTCGTCGCAGCCGGTTGTCGCGTGATCGCGCCTTATCTGCGCGGCTTCGGCGCGACGCGATTTCTTTCGCCGGATACGCCGCGCTCGGGCCAGCAGGCGGCGCTTGGCAACGATCTGCGCGAATTGATGGATGCGTTGTCGGTCGAACGCGCGGTCCTCGCCGGCTATGACTGGGGCGGCCGCGCGGCCTGCATTGCCGCGGCGTTATGGCCGCAGCGCGTGCGCGGCCTCGTCACCGGCAACGGCTACAATATCCAGAACATTCCGGCGTCGAATGTTCCCGCTGCGCCGGAGCAGGAGCGCCGTTACTGGTACCAGTATTATTTTCACACCGAACGGGCGCGCGCCGGGCTTGAAACCAATCGCCGCGGCTTCTGCCGCCTGTTGTGGGAATTATGGTCGCCGCATTGGGCCTTCGACGACGCGACGTTCGAACGGAGCGCCGTTTCGTTCGACAATCCGGATTTCGTCGCCGTCACGATCCAGTCCTACCGGCATCGCTATGGCAATGCGCCGGGCGATCCGGCGCTGGAGCCGATCGAAGCCAAGCTTGCCGCGCAGCCGAAGATCAGCGCGCCGACGATCGTCCTGCAGGGCGACGCCGACGGCGTGCAGCCGACGGATGCGTTCGAAAAGCTCGACGCCAATTTCACCGGATCGCATCAGCGGCGACGGCTGCCGAAGATCGGGCATAACTTGCCGCAGGAAGCGCCGCGCGCCTTTGCCGACGCAATTCTCGCATTGGTCCACGGATAGCCCAAGCAGGTAGCTTTCCATTAACCAACACGGCGAAAGCGGCGATCTGTACGATCGGTTTGAACCCGCATTTACTATCAGTTGCTTAGATTAAGGGCAGATCTTGAGCGTCAAACAAATCGTGAGCGTCAAAACTGTTCTGGTCGCCGCTTGCGCCCTCATCGACGCCGACGGTCGCGTGCTGCTCGCGCAACGCCCGGAGGGCAAATCGATGGCGGGCCTCTGGGAGTTTCCCGGCGGCAAGGTCGAGACCGGCGAGCGGCCGGAGCAAAGCCTGATCCGCGAATTGAGGGAGGAATTGGGTATCGCCGTCAAGGAAGAGTGTCTCGCACCGCTGACATTCGCGAGCCATCTCTATCCTGACTTCCATTTGCTGATGCCGCTCTATGTCTGCCGGCGCTGGGACGGCTTCGCAGCGCCGCTTGAAGGGCAACAGCTCAAATGGGTGAAACCGGGCGAATTACGCAATTATCCGATGCCGCCCGCCGACGAACCTCTGATTTCGCATCTGACGACGCTCTTGTGATCGCAACGCCAGAAGGCAGAACGACAATGTTCAAAACCAAAAATCTCACGATCGCCGCGATCGTCACGACCGCTTCGCGCTTCACGCACGACGAGCGCGGCGCCACCGCCATCGAATATGCGATTATCGCATCCGGCATTGCCGTGGCCATTGCCGCTTCGGTGATGAGCCTCGGCTCAAGCGTCAACGGCATGTTCACCAGCGTATCGACGGCCCTCAAATAAAATCAGCTCCTAGGCTTCTCACCCGCCGGGATTTCCTGCGCGCCGAGCGCATCGGCAAGCCGCGTCGTGGCCGAGCCGGGCTTGAGCGGCTGCTGCTGATCCGGATGCGGCGCCCAGCCCGACAGCCAGACGATCTCGAAAGTCGCCCGCAGCCGCCCGTCGGAATCGGCGAAGCGTTCCGCATAGATTTCAGCCATGCGCAGCAGCGTCGCACGGCGCAGCGGCGTGCGGCGGCGCGCCAGGAGCGCATTGGTCGCACCCATGCGACGCAGATCGCGCATCAGGTCGAACGCATTATCATATCTGACCGTGATGCGATCGACATCGGTGACCGGCAGTGCGAAGCCGGCGCGCTGCAGCAAAGCGCCGAGCTCGCGCAGATCGGCAAAGGGCGCAACGCGCGGCGAGGCGCCGCCCTCGATTTCGCTCTCGGCCGCGGCAAAGGACTGCCGCAGCTCAGTGAGCGTCTCGCCGCCCAACAGGGCTGCAAGAAACAATCCGTCGGGCTTGAGCGCACGGCGAATTTGCACCAGCACGCCCGGCAGATCGTTGACGAATTGCAGCGCCAGGCCCGAGACGACGAGATCGAGCGAAGCCTCGCGAAACGGCAAGGTCTCCTCGTCGGCGGCAACACGTGTTGGCTCCGGCGTCGCCGTCGCATCCAACGCCGCATCCGATCTGATGACCGTGCCGATCGTCGGCAGGCGCGTCAGCGCCGTCCGCACCACATCAGTCGGCGTGCCAAGATCGGCGGCGACATCGAAGCGGCGCAGCACCGCGGCAAGCCGCTCGGCAAATTCATCGGCCACGCGGTCGAGCAAGAATGTGACCGGACCCAATTGCACGGCGCGCCGCCGCCGCGCGCGAATGAGCGCGCGGTCAAAAATCACTGGACCTGATGCTGCCGGCTCATCGGGCATGTCGGTCACGCGCTTGCCGCAGCCACAGTTCTAGCCACATAGCTTCCCGCATGGCTTCGCCGCGAGGCGATGACATCGCCGCCGCGCGGCGGTAGCCTGAACCTATGCCGCCATCACTGAGCATCGCCATTGCCAATCCGATCCGACGCGCCGCGGGCGCGGTGCGCGGCGTGTTGCGCTCGGCGCTCGACCTTGCTCTGCCGCAACTCTGCCCCGCCTGCCGCGAGACGGTCGAAGGCCGCGGCCTGTGCGCATCGTGCTGGTCGAAACTCTCTTTCATCACCCGCCCCTATTGCGAGCGGCTCGGCATTCCCTTCGTGTATGACCCGGGTCCGGGCATCCTGTCCATGGAAGCCATCGCCGACCCGCCGTCCTATAACCGTGCTCGCGCCGCGGTGCGCTTCGACGAGATATCGCGCGCTTTGGTTCATGCGCTGAAATATGGCGACCGGCTCGACCTCGCGCCGATGATGGGACGCTGGGTCGCGCAAGCCGGGCACGAGCTTCTGGCCGACGCCGATGCGCTGGTGCCGGTGCCGCTGCACTGGCGGCGGCAATGGGCACGGCGCTTCAACCAATCGGCCATGCTGGCGGCCACGATCTCGGCCGCAAGCGGCGTGCCCATTGCCGCCGGCGCGCTCAAACGGGTCAAAGCCACCGTGCAGCAAGTCGGCCTGTCGCGGGCCGAGCGCGGCGACAATATCCAGGGCGCATTTCGTGTGCCGGAGACGGGCAAGGCCGCGGTCGCCGGCCGCCGCCTGGTCCTGGTCGATGATGTCCTGACGTCCGGCGCCACGGTCGAAGGTTGCGCGCGCGCCTTGCTGCGGGCCGGCGCCGCCAATGTCGACGTGCTGATTTTTGCCAGGGTTGCCGAGCCCGGGCGAACGTCCATATAAGTGTAAGAAATTTGACAGAAATTACACCTCACCATGGCAAAGATCGACATCTACACCACCCCGTACTGCCCGTTTTGTGCCGACGCCAAGGACCTGCTCACCCGCAAGGGCGTTGAATTCCACGAGATCAACGGAGGCGGAAGCCGCGAGGTCCGCAACGAAATGATCGCCCGCGCCAACGGCCGCTCCAGCTTTCCGCAGATCTTTATCGGCACCACCCATGTCGGCGGCTGCGACGATCTTTATGCGCTCGATGAGGCCGGCAACCTTGACCCGTTGCTCGCCGAGGTCAAAGAATCATGAGCGATTCGACCTTCAAGGTCGGCCTGATTCAGATGCGGTCGGGCCTCGATCCGCAGGCCAATCTTGCCGCGGCTCTGGCGCTGATCGACGAGGCCAAGCACGCTGGCGCCGATTACGTGCTGACGCCTGAGATGACTAACATCTTGGCGCTCAAGCGCGAGCAGTTGTTCGCAACGATCGTCGCCGAGGAGCAGGACCCGACGCTTGCGACCTTGCGCGAAGTCGCGCGCAAGACATCGACATTCATCCATATCGGCTCGCTCGCCATCAAGACGTCGCCGGACAAGGCCGCGAACCGCTCGTTCCTGATCGACCGCAAGGGCGACATCGCCTCGCGCTACGACAAGATCCACATGTTCGACGTCGATCTGACCGGCGGCGAAAGCTATCGCGAGTCCAACAATTATCGCGCCGGCGATCTGGCCGTGATCAGCGACTTGCCGTGGGGCCGGCTCGGCTTGACGGTGTGCTACGATCTGCGTTTCCCGGCGCTCTATCGCGCGCTCGCGGAAGCCGGCGCGTCGTTCCTCGCCATTCCGTCGGCCTTCACCAAGCAGACCGGCGAAGCGCATTGGCATGTCTTGCAGCGGGCGCGCGCCATCGAGAACGGCAGCTTCGTGTTCGCCGCCGCGCAAGGCGGCCGGCATGAGAATGGCCGCGATACGTTCGGCCATTCGCTCATCGTCGATCCGTGGGGCCGCATCCTCGCCGAAGGCGGCATCGAACCTTGTGTCCTCATGGCCGAAGTCGATCCGGCGGAAGTCGCCGCCGCGCGCGGCAAGGTGCCGTCGCTGCGTCACGGCCGGCGTTTCGAACTGGTCGAGCCGATGGCCGAATTGACTTACCTGCACACCGTGCGGGAGCCGACATGATCCGTTACGCGCTCAATTGCGACCGGGGCCATGTGTTCGAGAGCTGGTTCCAGAATTCCGCCGCTTACGACAAGCAGGCCAAACGCTCGCTCGTGACTTGTCCGGTCTGTGGCTCGGCCAAGATCGAAAAGGCGATCATGGCGCCGCGCGTGTCGGCAAGCGCCGGAGACGACGAGATCGCCGCGCCGCGATTGCCGGCACCGCCGCAAGCGCCTTCGTCGCAAGCTCTTGCGCCGCAAGCCAAAGCGTCAGCCGCCGCCAACACATCGGTCGCGATGATATCGCCGCCGGAGCAGGAACTGCGGCAGAAGTTGAAAGAAATCCGCGACCACATCACCAAGAACGCGAACTATGTCGGCACGCGCTTTCCCGAAGAGGCGCGCAAGATCCATTACGGCGAGACCGAGCACCGCTCGATCTACGGCGAAGCTTCACCCGACGAAGCCAAGGAATTGTTCGAAGAAGGCATCGAATTTCATCCGCTGCCGATCCTTCCCGACGATCAGAACTAGAGCATGCTCCCGAAAAGTGGGAACCGGTTTTCGGGAAAAGATCATGCTTAAGCAAAGAGCCAGCTGGAAAATTACCGCTCGGGCTTTGCCGCGGTGACGAGATAATTCACGTCCGTATCGGCCGAGAGCTGCCAGCGGTCGGCGAGCAGATTGTAGATCACGCCGGCCTGGTCAGTGACATTGAGCCCGCTCTGCGCGATGGCGATTTCAAGCTCATTGGGGGTGACGAACTTGTCCCACTGATGGGTGCCGCGCGGCAGCCAGCGCAAGATATATTCGGCGCCGACGATGGCGAGCGCAAAGCTCTTGATGGTGCGGTTGAGCGTCGCGACGAACATCAGCCCGCCGGGCTTCACCATCTCGGCCGCGACATCGATGAACAGGCCGACATCGGTGACATGTTCGACCACTTCCATGGCGAGAACAATGTCAAAGCTTTCGCCGGCGGCCTCCAGCGCCTCGGCGGTGGTGGCGCGGTAATCGATTGTCAGCCCGGATTGTTCGGCGTGGTGCTTGGCGACCGCGATATTGCTGTCCGACGGATCGGCGCCAACCACCGATGCGCCGAGCCGCGCCAGCGGCTCGGCGAGAACACCGGCGCCGCAGCCGATATCGAGCATGCGCAAGCCTGAAAGGCTGTCGAGCCGGTTCGGATCGCGGCCGAAATGCGCGGCAGCGCGGTCGCGGATATAGGCGAGGCGAACCGGATTGAACTTGTGCAACGGCGCCATCGGGCCGTTCGCATCCCACCATTGGCTCGACAGCCGCGAAAACCGCGCCACCTCGTCGGCGTCAATCGTGGCTGCGGAGTTTTGCTGCCGGTCCATCTCGATGCTCGTTGTCACCGACATCTCGTAGCACTTCCGTGCCGCCCGGTGAAAGCGGCACGCCTTTCCCGCTATCGTGCCGGGGAAAGTCGCTCCGGCATCCTGATCGCCTGCGGCTTGGCAATGGCTTCAAGCTCGTCCCACAACTTGGCGGGAATGGGGATGCCGGACTTGCGGCGCGCCGTTTCGGTGCGGCCCGAGCGCTCGCCGGGCAGCAGAATCTCGTCGAACCCCATCTGCCGCGGCAGCGCCTTGATCAGCGCGGCAAGCGTATCGGCGTCGCTTTCGAAGCCGCCAAGCGGACGGAACGCCGTGATATCAATCGCGATGACGACCAGGTTCGAGGTGTGACGCTTGCGCTTTTCCGGGCCGAGCACGCGGGCCTGGATCGGCGCCGCGCCGAGAACGCTGACGATCATTTCGAACATGAAGCTGAGGCCGGAGCCTTTCGGACCGCCGAGTGGCAGGATGATTTCCGCCGCACGCGGGTCGGTCGTCGCTTCGCCCGTAGCGGTCAGCACCGTTTCCGCCGGCAGTTTCTCGTTGCTCACACGCGCCTGCAAGATCTTGCCGTTGGAGATCGTGCTGGTGGCCATATCAAGGACGATCGGCCCGCCGCTCGCGGGCACCGCGATCGCAATCGGGCTGGTGCCGAGGCTCGCGACGCGCGCGCCGTGATAGGCCATGAGCGTCTGACCCGCGGCGATGACAATGGCGGCGCAATTGCGCTCGGCGATCCATTGCGCATAGCGCCCGATGGCGCCGGTATGCGTCGTTTCGCGAATGAGGCCGTAACAGACGCCGGCCGTTTTCGCCCGCTCCACCGCGAGCGCCGAAGCCTGCATGGCCGCGACCGGCCCGAAACCATGATGGCCGTCGAAGACAAAGGTCGCGGCGCGATCCGCAATAAGGCGCGGCTGCGCCTTCACGTCGATCTCGCCGCTCTCGATGTAACGGAGATAACGCGGCAACCGCGATATACCGTGGCCGTCGACGCCGCGCAGATTGGCCCAGACCAGGCCGTCGGCGACGGTATCGGCGTCGCCGTCGCCCGCGCCGGTAAAAACGAGCACGTCGCGGATGAAGCGTTTCAGCTCGTCATGACCGACGACAATCCTGCCGCCGCTCATGCGCGCTTCGCCGCAAAGTAAGTGTCGAGCCAATTACGCAGCAGGCTCCAGACACGCGTCGAGTTTTCAGCGAACAGGAAGTGATCGAGGCCGGCGAACAGATGCAACTCGCTCGGCTGGCCGGCGCGCTTGAACATTTCGATCGACTGTTCGGTCGGCGTCACCGAATCCTTCGCCGAGTGGATGAGCAGAAGCGGCCGCGGCGCGATCTTGCCGACCACTTCCTCGGCGCGGAAGTCGAACATGCTTTGCGCCGTCTCGGCCGGAAACATTTCCACCGAATTGGGCGCGAGCATGCCGACATTCTGCTTGGCGAGATTTTCCTTCACGTGGTTCGGGATCGGCACGATGTCGTAGCGCGGCACCATCAGCGACTTGCCGGTGCGCTCGCGATGGGCGCGGCCCTCTTCGAGCATTTTGGTGAATTTGGCCCAGGCTTCCGGCGTCGGGTGCTGGCCGCGGAATTTGCGCTCGCCGTGGCCCCAGCCGCCATTGGAAATAACCGCGGCGATGCGCGGATTGGTGCCGCCGGCATAGACCGCGACCGCGCCGCCGAAGCTCGACCCGATGACGCCGATACGCTCGGGATCGACGGCCGGATGCTGCGCCAGGACATTGAGCGCATTGCCGAGATCTTCAACCTGTTCGAGGCAGATGACGCGGCCGAACTCGCCTTCGCTCTTGCCGCAACCGCGCATATCGAAGCGCATGGTGACATAGCCGAATTCGCTCAAGACCCGCGTCGGCTGCAGCACATTATTGCCTTCGCTGTTGGAACCGAAGCCGTGCAGCACGATGAAAGCTGAGCGCCGCTCTTTCGGCGCCAGGCCGTCGGGAACGCCGATGGCGCCGTGCAGGCGCAGGCCCGCGGACTGAAAGCTGATCGTTTCTTCTTTCATGGGGACCAATCGATGCAGGCCACGCGGAATCGCGGCCGGGAATGAGCCAAAGCGACCGAGCCAACTAGCCCAGAGCGGCTACCTTAAGCAAGATAGTCGTGGACCACCTTACCAAGCGGCAGGGTCAGATCTGCAATGATGTGGGTGCCGGACACGATTTCCAGCACCGGCAATTCGGCGAGCGGCGCCAGCGCGTGCGATACGAGAGTAAGCGCCGCGGGCCCCGTCCAGGCGCCTTTGAGATCGACATCGGTCAACTCGTATTCGACGATCTCACAGATGCGCGGCGTGCCGTCGACATGCGGGATGATCTTGAGGAGGAAACTCGGCGCCAACAGCGAGGCTTTGACGGCGTCGTGATTGGCCACTTTGTGCTTATAGCCCATGGTGCCGGTGGCGATCCGGACCGAGCCGTAATCCAGAGTGCCGACGAGCGTATCGAGCTCGTCATGCAGCGTCGGCTTCGCCAGCTTTTTCGGAAAACCCCACAATTCGCGGCCGCCGGCGATTGGCGGATGGTCGTCCAAGAACATGCAATGCGAGTAGCCGCCTTTGCGGCCTTTGAAGGTCACCGGAATGACCTGCCCGCTTTCGGTGTAATCGCCGAAGCCGGTCGAATCCGGCATGCGGATGAACTCAAATTTGACCAGCGGCTCTTCGATTTGCAGCGGTTCCGGCACCAGTTCACGCAATTTCTGCGGGTCGGTGCGGTAGGTGATGATGAGGAATTCGCGATTGACGAAACGATAGGGGCCGATCGGAAAGGCCGGGCTGGTCAGCGGCATGGCGAAAGCCCGCTTCTTCACGTCGCTTTCCTTCATAGCGATTTCCCTCCGTTGCAATGCTTCAATATATGCGAATACTCGGACAATTCGGTGTCAGCTCTGCTGCTCGCCGCAATCGAAGGTGCGAACTCCCTCAAGACGATCCGGCAGTTCGAGCACTTGCGGATTGGCCAATGTCTGCCGCGCATTGCTGTAGCCGGTCTTCCAGTGCTCCTCCATGGTCCGCCGCGAGAATTCAAAATCCTTGGCGATGCCTTCATAGGGCTTGGCGCGATAAATCAGATGCACGATGTTGCAAACCTTGTCGTTGGCTTCGGTGAGCAGAAGCTTGGCGTCATCGCCGTCGCGCAATTCGGCCGGCAACTTCTTGATGAGATTGGCAGCCGCAATCCGCAGTTTCTGCACGTGCTTGTACTGGTCGGTCGCGGCACGATTGCGGCTCGAATAGATGATCTCCTTATGCCGCACTTCGACCTCGACCATGTCCCTCGGCAATTCGCCGCGGGCATTCCAAAGATCGATCTGGAACGCCAGCGTGTCCCGGCGCGGCCGCGAATCCAGCACCCATTCCAGCGGCGTGTTCGAGATCAGACCGCCGTCCCAGAAATACTCTTCGCCGATCCTGGTCGCCGGAAAGCCGGGCGGCAGCGAGCCAGATGCGGCGATATGTTCGTAAGCGATCTTGTGCGTCGTTGAATCGAAATAGGCAAAGTTGCCGCTGCGCACCTCGACCGCCCCTACGCTAAAGCGCATCTCGCCGGAATTGATGCGATCGAAATCAACCAGACGCTCGAGTGTCGCTCGCAGCGGCGTGTTGTCGTAATAACTCGCTTTGTCGGCGGCGCCGGGCGGCCACCACACCGTCGGCGGCGGCATGCGTGGCACGAAGAAATTCGGCGCGCCGAAGAACAGAGTGTTCATGGCCCGCGCCTGATTGACGAACTGACGCTGCGTATCGTCGCTGAGGTCGAGATGCCGGAAATACGGCACGCCGACCGGCGAAGCAGAGACCTCATGCCAGAATTTGCGCAGCGCATCGACACGCTTTTCCGGCGGGTTTCCCGCAATAATCGCCGAATTGATGGCGCCGATAGAAATGCCGGCGACCCAATCCGGGTGAAGGTCAGCTTCGGCCAGCGCCTCATAGACCCCGGCCTGATACGAGCCGAGCGCGCCGCCGCCCTGCAACAACAAAGTGATCTGCTCGAACGGTGTACGTCCCTGCGGCAAAGCTTGCTCCTACGGCTTTTGGTTGGCTTGCTGCACTGCACCTAAGCCTACGGCGCTTGAGCCTCGCGCGGCAAGGGTGGTGGCAAGGGTGGGTCGGACAATCCTGTCGCGCCCGGAGTTTTGCCGGACTTTTCGGTGGCCCCCGGCGCCGGCCACCTTTCGTGGGTCAGCGGGACCAGCATTTTTACGCTGAGACCCTCACTCGAATAGTTACGGATAACCTCACCGTTTAATTGCCGCTGTATGACAAGGTCGATCAGCCGCGTGCCGAAGCCGCTCTTTCGCGGCCGTCGTGTTGGCGGCCCGTTCTTCTCGACCCAATCCATGATCAGGCTCCTGCCGCGTGCGGTGCGCTCCACCGACCAGCGCAGATCGAGCTGTCCTTTGGCGCGCGACAGGCTGCCATGCTTGGTCGCATTGGCGGCAAGCTCGTGCAGCGCCGCGCTCAGCGTGAAGACCGGATCGGGCTCGAGATCGATATTCGGCCCCTTTAGCGATGCCCGATCGAGATAGGGACCGAGCACGGCATGCAGAAGCTCTATGATCGGTATCGATTGCCAGCCGCCTTCGGTGATCAGCCTATGGGCGTTCGCCATGGCCAGCACGCGGGCCTGATACTTCGTGGTGAGATCGGGAATGTTTTTCGACGTCCGCGCCGTCTGCGAGAACAGCGCCAGCAACTGCGAAAACAGATTGCCGCTGCGATGCCGCATGTCGCGGATCATCAATTCGTGACGCTGCTCGAGCAGGCGGCGCTGAATGGCGCCGGCGAGGAGATTGGCGGCGGCGGCGAGGAACATCGTGTCCTGCGCGCCGAAGCGCCGCTTGCGGCTGGAGCACACGCCGAGAATGCCGTAGGCGCGGCCGTCGCGGCCGGCAATGGCGACATTCATCCCGCAGGCGCAATTGTGGTCCTTGAGATAAGGCGAAACCTCGAACCGCTTCTCGCCGGCAAAATCCTCGATCACCACCGGCTCGGCGGAATCGAGCGTGAAACGCGCAAGACTATCGGGCTCCGCCGTCGTCAATACCGTGCCGACAAGATCGGTCTTCCAGCCGAACCCGGCGCGCAGCAGCAGGTCGTTGTCGCCGGGCATGAGCTCGAGAATTTTAACGAAATCGACCGACAGCGTAAGCGCAACGGTCGAGACCGCGTCGTTGAGAAGCCTTTCGAGATCGGGTTGCGCCAGCGCGCGTTCGCCGAGTTGCGCCAGCGCTTCCTGCTGCTTGGCGCGGGTGCGCAACTCGTTCTCGAGGCTGACGCGGCCGGTAATGTCGTAGCAGAGACCCGACATGCCCGTGGCTTTGCCACCCGCGCTAATGACCGCTCCGGTAGCCTCGAGCCAGCAGTCGTCGTCACGGCCGTCGCGCCGCAGCGTGCGATAGCGCGCACGAAACGGCGACTGCGCATGCATCGCCTCCTTGAGCAAGGCTTCCACATTGGCGCGATCTTCACCGTGAATGCTGTCGAGGAAGCCGGCGAGGGTGCCGTTGAAGCTGTGCGGCGGCAGACCGTGCATCGATTCAAGATTGATCGACCAGGTCAGGTTGCCGGCGTCGGCGTCCCACGACCAGACGCCGATGCGCGCGGACTCGAGTCCGGCGCGGACGATTGCGGCATTGGGAAAGAATTCTGTCGAAACGTCCAGCGGTGATTTTCGCGCGGTTGCTTCTTGCGCGATGTCTTGCGTCGGCCCGCTTCTTTCTGGTCTTTTTTTGTCAGGCAAATCCATGCCTTTACACTTCCACCTTAGACCCCCTCCGTAAAGATCGTCATTGCCGATCGCAGATGCAACTTATCGCGCCTCTGTTAGAACACAGACCGAAGAAAGATATTCCGAAAATGCAGGCGAACCTTCGGCGGTGCGAATGCGTTTAGAACAATGCTAAAGGCGCGTCTTGCGACGCGCCTTCGCCATATTCGGATAGCAACCGCAATATTATCGAATGGCAATCTGCGCCGACATGCGGCCGTCGCGACCCTGATCGATGGCAACGCCGCCACCGTCGTTCATAGAAATGCGCTCGGCCGAAGCGCGCGGGTCGTTGGGCAGTACGATGACTTTGGTGCCGATGGCAACCCGCGAATAGAGATCCTGCACCTCGGAATTTTCCAGCCGGATGCAGCCGGAAGACACGTTCTTGCCGATCGTGGTCGGATCATTGGTGCCGTGGATGCGGTACTCGGTATTGCCGAGATACATCGCGCGCGCGCCGAGCGGGTTACCCGGACCGCCGGAGACCCAACGCGGCAGGTAGGGCTGACGCGCCACCATCTCCTTCGGCGGGATCCAATCCGGCCATTCGGCCTTGCGCGAGATCGTTTGCACGCCCGACCAGGTAAAGCCCTGGCGGCCGACGCCGATGCCGTAACGCATCGCCTTGCCGCCGCCCATGGTCAGGTACAGAAACTTGTGCGCGGTATCGATGACGATGACGCCGGCCGGCTCGGTGGTCTGATAGGCCACGATCTGGTGGCGCAATTCCGGCGCCAATTGATCGGACGGGGCGGCATCGCTCTGCGGCGCGGTTTGCGGCGCATATTGCGGGAAGCCCGGCTGATAGTTCTGCATCGGCCCGAAAGCGAGGACCTGCGCGGAAGCAGGGACGACAGGCACCGCCAGGATGCCTGCGAACAGGATAAAGCTGCAAAGATGCCGTGACCGGCGAAGCGCTGCCATGACCTACTCCCGTGCTTAAGAGAATGCCGTTCTCTTTATCTTCAAATGCCGATGAGGCGTTTGGTTCCCGACGAAACAAACAAACAACAAACAAATAAAATTCGAATGAAACGCCTCATTCGAATTTCCTTCAAATTGCGTGTTTCGGCGTAACGTCAGACGCGCGCAGCGGCAAAGAGGTTCACCGCATCTCGTGTGGTGACGCGCTGTGATTGAGGGCTTAATTCGGACCAGGACTGACGCGGAGACTGACGCTGACTTGACGCGGATTTGCGCCGCGCTATGTCGTGCAGCGGCCGTAGACGTTGGACAATCGCGGCGTGGTGATCAGCGAGAATGCCGGATCGCAGCCGTCCAGGATCTGCTTTGCGTCCTGCGGGCGCTGCGGGTCGTTCTTGGAAAAAGCCGAGTTGGCGTCCGAAGGAAGCGGCAGCCGGTCGCCCTTGAATTCGCGGTTGACCGAGGTCGCGGGCACTTTGGTGGGGAGGCCTGCGCCGACGCTCGGACCGGCACTGAGGAAGGGGATGAGCCCGAGGAAAAACAGCGACAGCGCAATCAGCCCAGCCGCACTCGCCATGCGCACCAACACAGCACGGACCAGCAAAGTATTGGCCATCGGGACTTCTCCAGCCGCGACGCTCGATCGCTTGTTTTCTCGATCGGACGCACCAAAAATCCCCGAAGCCGACAACCTCACCGCAAAGCCAACGTGCCTGCTGCCGCTGGGTTCCATCGCCGTCGTCCTTTCACTGAGACGTGAAGGATGCTGCCGTGGTTCAAACCGCTGGGGTCAAGCGCCTTGGCCTCAAAACACGCCGGTGTGATCGGCCGCGTGTTTGTTTGATGCCATCTTGTTTGATGCGCTCGATTTTTGCTGGCGTTGATGGCCTTGCGAGGGAGTTGCGCAGCGCAGCCCCGCCCCCCGCGGTGCCAGGAACAAATATCGCTGTCGGCGTTTGTCATGGCGCGCCGGCCAGTCTTTCCCCCTCCCCCCGTGCTTGGCCGGCGGCGTTGGGCGCAGTCGATATGCCGATCGACTGCGCCTCAACATTTTTGGGGCCGGGAACTCGGGCGCGCGACACCGCGCGGCACGAGGTCGGGGCTTGCAAAAAACGGCAAAGGCCGGGCATAGCCCGGCCATTGCACAGCAGCAGAAATACGATCTTTGAACGCGCGTCTAAGCGGTGGGTCTAAGCGGTAGCTTGGCGCTCCACCGGCTTGCGTTCGCGCTGGCGCGCCTTGCGTCCGAAGAACAGCGCCTGGCTGACCACCGCCGAAACGACCGCGACCTGAAATGGTTTGGCGATCAAGAAGGCCGGCTCCGGACGCTGTCCGGTCAGGAAACGCTCCGGATAGGCGGTGATGAAGATGACCGGCACTTCGAACGAGCCGAGAAGCTCGTTCACGGCATCGAGGCCCGAACTGCCGTCGGCAAGCTGAATATCGGCGAGGATCAATCCCGGCCGTTTCTTCTTGGCCAAAGCCAACGCCTCGCTATGGGTGCGCGCGATGCCGATGACATGATGGCCCAGGCTCTCGACCAGCGCCTCGATATCCATGGCGATGAAGGTCTCGTCCTCGATGATGAGGACGTCGGTGGCGATTTCGGCGGCGAGCTCGCGCCCGGATTCCTCGACCAGGCCGCGGAGCGTTTGCAGGTCGCAGTCCAAGACTTCGGCGGCGTCTTCTTCGGAGAAGCCCTCGAGCGCGACCAGGAGAAAGGCCTGGCGCGGACGCGGCGTAATGTGAGTCAGGTGCTGCTCGGGCGGCAGCACGATTTCGTTGGCTTCCGGCTTGTCGTTGAGCGCCACCGAATTCCAAATCTTCGTGAACAGCCGATAAAGGCCGACCCGCGAACTCGAGCTCGATTCCAGGAGCTTCGGGCTGGCGATCAGCGATTCAACGGTGGCGACGACATAAGCGTCGCCGGAAGGCTGGCTACCCGTGAGCGCGCGGGCATAGCGGCGAAGCGACGGCAGGTGCTGAAGTACGGCTTGCGAGGTGGACACTACGACCCTCCCCTTCCATGGTGCTGAGGTTACTCATAAAAACGCCGTGAGGCAAAAAAAGTTCCGACATCAAATCAAAGACGGAACTTCAGGCCATGTCAGTGCGTTAGCGCATATTGGCGTTTGGAGTAGTGGGGGCTGCGGCGGCGGGTGGAAACCATGGGTGAATGGGGAAAGAATGAAATGAAACACCGCAACACCAATCTCGATCCGGTCGATCCGGTCAGTGAGAAGCCGGAGGGCAGAGACGGCATGGCGAGACCAGCAAAGCCGGAAGCAAGGCTGGGCCGCGAGGTTCAGGCCAGAATCGGCCAGCAATTGCGTGCCATCTATGACGATGTGGTCAATCAGGGCGTGCCGTCGCACCTCGCCGATCTGGTTCGGCGATTGAGCGAACAGGACCAGGATTGAGGGGCGAGCCAACATGAAACTCGACCCAGCGATTCGCGACCAAGTACTAGGGACCGTACCGAGTTTGCGCGCCTTCGCGATCTCGTTGTGCGGCAATATAGATCGCGCCGACGACCTGGTGCAGGAGACCCTCCTGCGCGCGCTGGCGCATATCGACTCGTTCCAGCCCGGCACCAATATGCCTGCCTGGCTGTTCACCATTCTGCGCAACCTGTTCCGCTCGGAATACCGCAAGCGGCGGCGCGAGGTTGAGGATGCCGACGGCCGTCATGCGGAGACGCTGAAGTCGCATCCCGAGCAGACCGGACGGGTGGAGCTCGAAGAATTTCGGGCTGCGCTGTCGAAGCTGCCGTCGGATCAGCGCGAGGCGCTCATCCTGGTCGGCGCGTCCGGGTTCTCCTACGACGACGCGGCGGCGATCTGCGGCTGCGCGGTCGGCACCATCAAGAGCCGGGTCAATCGCGCCCGCACGCGGCTCGCCGACCTTTTAGCTATCGACAGCGTGGATGACTTCGGTCCCGACCGGGCCACCCGCGCTGTGCTCGCCGGCGGCGGGCGAAGCTAACAGCTCTTTGTTCAGGCGAAGCGAAGCAGTCCAGGAATAAGGCATCCTGGACTGCTTTTTCGTTTGCTCATCATCGTGACGAGCCGATCACTTGAACATGTGCGACGGCAGCCAGAGCGCCAGGATCGGAAACGCGATCAGGATGATGAGCCGGACGATGTCGGTGACGATGAACGGCAGGACCCCGGCAAAGATCGTCGAAAAGCTGACTTCGGGGATGACGCTTTTGATGACGAAGACATTCATGCCGACCGGCGGGTGAATAAGTCCGAGCTCGACTGTCATGACGATGATCACGCCGAACCAGATCGGATCGAAGCCGAGTTGCGTGATCACCGGGAAGATGATCGGGATCGTCAGGATGATCATGGCCAGCGCGTCCATGAGGCAGCCGAGCACGATATACATCAGCATGATCAGCGCGAGCACGCCGTAGCGGCCGAGCCCGAGGCTGGTGAGGAACTCGGTCACTTTCTGCGGCGTCTGCGTCACGGTGAGGAAATAGCCGAACAATAGCGCGCCGATCAGCACCGTGAGCACGGCGGCCGCGGTGCGCACGGCTTGCAGGAGCGAGCGGCGGATTTCCGGCCGCGTCAGTTTTCCTCGCGCGACGCCGATCAAGAGCGCGCCCGAGGCGCCCATGCCGCCGGCTTCGGTCGGCGTGAACAAGCCGCCGTAGAGCCCGCCGATGGCAAAAGCGAAGAGGAGGAGCGTCGCCCAGATGTCGCGCAGACCGGCGAGCCGCTCCTTCCAGGAATGCCGCGGCGTCGCGGGCAGGAAATTCGGCCGCAGCTTGCCGATGATCACGATGGTGATCATGTCCATGGCGGCGGCGATGAGGCCTGGAATGATGCCGGCGATGAACAGCTTGCCGATGTCTTGCTCGGTGATGATGCCATAGACCGCAAGCACGGTCGAAGGCGGCAGCATGGCGCCGAGCGTGCCGCCGGCGGCAATGACGCCGGTGGCGAAGGATTGCGGATAGTTGTAGCGCCGCATTTCCGGATAGGCGACGGTAGCGAAGGTGGCCGCCGTGGCGACGGAGGAACCGGAGATCGCGGCGAAGCCGGCGCAGGCGGCGATGGTGGCGATGCCAAGCCCGCCCTTGAAGTGGCCGACAAAGGCATTGGCGGCGCGGAACAGCTCCCGGCTCATACCGGAATTCGACACGAAGGCGCCCATTAGCAGGAACATCGGGATGACGCCGAACGTATAGTCGGTCACCGTTCGCATCGACGTGAGCCCGACATTCTTCAGCGCCGCCGTGCCGCCGACCAGGTAGGCAAAGCCGGAGACGCCGACGAGCCCCATCGCCATACCGACCGGCACGCGTAACAGCATCAGCGCGAACAGCGTGACAAAGCCGATAATGGCGACCGCGTCGGTGCTCAGATGCAAATGCGCCTCATCTCGCAACGCTCATGAGTTCGCTCATTCGACCGGCTTGATCTGATACTGGCCGCCGAGCAGATCGGGATAGAAGATCAGCCGATAGGTGCGCACGGCGATGAGCAGCACGGCAGACACGTCGCCGAGCCAGGCCACCAGGTAAAACGGCCAGACGGGCAGCCGCAGGTCATAGGTCAACACATGGTCGGCATAGGTGCCGCGCACCTTGTCGAACAAAGTGTAGGTTTGCACCGTGACGACGAACAGCAGAACCAGTGTCGCGAACACGTCGATGACGCGCTTCATCCGCTCGCCGACATTGGAATAGAGGAGATCGACGGTGATGTGGCTGCCGCGGTAGGACGTCGCGGCGATGCCCCAGAAGATCAGGATGCCGAGCAAGAGCCGGCCGAAATCGTAAGAATCCGGTATCTGCACGGCGAAGAAATAGCGCAGCAAAACCGAGACGAAGATGTCGAGCGCGACGATGCCGACAAAGAATGCGGCGACGAGTTCGATGCCGTCGATGAAGCGGTCCATGAGGCTGCGCGGCCGCCGCGGCGGCGACGGTGGCTCATGCGGGGCGGATTCGGTCTGTGGTCCTGCCATCAGCGCGTATTCTTAAAGGCGGGATCGCACCCTGCAGGTCGGCGGCAACATGCCGCGCCTTCAGGCCGCGAAGCGACGCGCTCAGTAGCCGGAATTGGATTTGGCGAGTTCGTTCTTCAGGCTCTTGAGAGCCGGATCGGGATCGCCGCCGGCCTTTTTCACCGCGTCCGACCACGACTGCATCACCGGCGTCGCCGCGGCCTTCCATTGGTCGAGCTGCGCGTCGGTCAAGCTATAGACCTCTTGGTCGGGCTCGGCCTTGATCTTGGCGAGCCCCTCATGCTCGAATTCGGCCCAGGGCCCCGCGGTCTTTTCCGCCCATTCCCTGTTGCAATGATTGTCGATCACCTTCTGCTGCGCGGGCGACATCGCGGCATAGGTGTCCTTGTTCATGATCCAGACGAAGCCCGTCGTATAGAGCGGGAAGTCGATATGGTACTTCGTCACCTTGTCGATACCGAACAGCACGATCGATCCTGACGGGAAGGTGACAGCGTCGGCGACGCCTTTCTCGATGACGTCGCGCACTTCAGGCGCCGACGCCTGCACATTGGTGCCGCCGAGCGAGGTGACCATCGAGGCGATGATCGCGGTCGCCGGCCGCACTTTCATGCCAGAAATGTCGCTCGGCACCACGATCTTCTTGGTCCGGGAATGGAACGTGCCGGGATCGTGGGCGAAGGCGAAGCAATATTTGACGTCCTTCATCTCGGCGGCAGCGTATTTTCGATACCAGTCGTCGATCGCGCCGGAGCCCGCTTTGGCATTGGCGATCATGAACGGCAGATTCGAGGCATCGAAAATCGGAAACCGGCCGGGTTGATAGCTCGGATTGACATAGGCGAAGTCGGCGATGCCGTCGCGCGTCATGTCGTAATGGTCGAAAGCCTTGCCCAGCTGCTGCGCCGGATAAATTTTGTACTTGATGGTGCCGCCGGAATCCTGCTGGACCGAGTCACCCCAGGCTTCGAGCGCCTTCTGCAACGGATGCGAGGGCGGCACCCAATGCGCAAGCTTCAATTCGAAGGTCTTGTCCTCGGCCGACGCGCGGCCAATGCCGAACGAAAGACCGAGCAAGAGACCGGCCGCGGTCAGACCAAATAATGTTGCGTGCGGCTTCAGGCGCAGCGTGACGCGCATTTTCTCGCCTCCCCATTTTACCAACTTGGCGCTCATTTAATCGCACAAATGGCGCGCTGTACAAGCAATTAGGACAACCAGATCGATAAAATTGTAAGCGTCGGCGAAGCCGTCGTTACACGCTGTTTCCGATCATTCCCGCGCGATCAGCGCTCGTTTAACCGGGCTGCAGCCGCACGCACGTTATGTCGGCTCCTGAAATTAGAGCTGGGAGAGAAAGCGCAAGCTTCTCATCTCGCCGTTCAGGGACGTCATAATGTTGTTGCGTGTCGCGGCGTGGTGGTTTGCCGCCTTCCTATTTGCTGTCGCCGTGCCGGCCTTTGCCGGTATCGAATCCGGACCGGTCGCCGACGCGAACCAGTCTGCGACCTCAATCATTATCGAAGCACCGATGGGGCAAGCGGCTGTCGCAAGCGAGACGCCAAGCGCTGCGCCGCAAGATCCCATCAAAGCAAAAGTCGACGCCGAAACCGAAATTTTGCCTGCTGATCCGGTCACGTCCGTGGAAACCACGGTGCTGGCGGACATTCCGGTCAAGCTTCAGCCTGACGTTCAAAAACCGAACCAAGCCGCCGCGACCGCGCCGACGAAGCTCGCCGCGCTTGAAGCCGTGACGCCCGTTCGTCCCGATGCCGCCTTGCCGCGCAACGATCTGCCTAACATCGATGCTTCGTTTCGGTTCAATATTCTGCCGGTCAAAGGCGGAGACGTTCTGACGAAGTGGAACCGCGTCAAGGCCGATATGCGCGCTGAGAGCGAAGTCTTTGCGCGCTGCCGGGCGAACATGGATTCTTGTCCGGTGGCGGCGAAAAACTTCCTCGCCATCGTCGACCAGGGCCGGGCGCTGACCGGGCGCGCCCGCATCGGCGTGATCAATCGCGCCATCAACATGGCGATCGAGCCGATGAGCGACATGGCGCAATGGGGCGTGCCCGACAAATGGAGCGCGCCGCTCGAGACCTTCACCACGCACAAGGGCGACTGCGAGGATTATGCGATCGCCAAATATGTCGCGCTGATCGAAGCCGGCATTGCCGCCGACGATGTGAAACTGATGATCGTGCACAATACCGCCGCGCATGAGGACCACGCCGTCACCGCGGCGCGGCTCGACGGCGCCTGGATCATCCTCGACAATCGCTGGCTCAAGCTCGTCGAAGACAAGGCGATGCCGGAGGCGGTGCCGCTGTTTGCGCTCGACAGCGAGGGCGCGCGGCGATACCTGCCCGACGTGCTGATCGGCGCGCGTCGTTCTGCGGCGCCCGCCTCCATCACGAAATAACAGTTACTTCGATTCGGCTTCGTAGACGCCGTCCCAATCTGGTCCCGGCGGCTCTGCGCGATAGGCGGCGATGCGCTCTTCATACATGTCGTAGAGCCCCGACACGTCGAAGCCATTGGCGCTCTTGCGGCAGCGTTGAATAAAGTCGAGCGCGCCGTCCCAATCCTGCTTGCGGAAGCGCGCCAGCATTTGCGCGTTGAGATCGCGCAGTTCGACACAACGCGGATCCTGCTCGACCTCGGCGCGGCCGAGCACGGTGAACACCGCTTCCGGCTGCTTCTTGCCCTTCACCAGGATCAGATCGATTTCCATGGTGGCGAACCTGTTCTTCGCCACTTCCGCGGTGCGCGACCCGATGACCATGGGCAGGCGGTAATCCTTGGTCCGCGCTTCAAGCCGCGAGGCGAGATTCACGGTGTCGCCCAGCACCGAATAATTGAAGCGGAAATCCGATCCCATATTGCCGACCACGCAAGGGCCGGTATTAAGGCCGATACCGATGCGCAGCGGCATGAACTCGCCGCCACTGGCCTCGGCCTCGCTCTTGAGCTCGCCGTTGAGCGTGACGGCGCGCTCAAGCATCTGCAGCGCCGCCTCACAGGCATTGCTTTCCTGCTCGGGATCGTCGACCGGCGCGTTCCAGAACGCCATGATGGCGTCGCCGATATATTTGTCGATCGTGCCCTTGCGCTCGATGATGGCGTTGGTGAGCGGGGTGAGGAAGCGGTTCATCAGCCGCGTCAGGCCTTGTGGATCGTCCTTGTAGTGCTCGGAGATGGTGGTGAAGCCGCGTACGTCGGAGAACAGGATGGTCATGCGGCGCTCTTCGCCGCCAAGCACGAGCTTTTCCGGCGAGCGTGCCAACTGCTCGACCATGTGCGGCGACAGGTAATAGCCGAAAGCGGAGCGGATCTGCTGGCGCTGCTGTTGTTCGCGGAAATAATTGACGAAGGTCAGAACGAGATAGATCAGCCAGCTCGAAATCAGCGGATAGGTGAAATCGATCAGCAGATTGTGCTCGGCAAAGAGATAAAGCGAGAAGCCGGTCAAGCCGACGATGAGAAGCGCGCCGAGCACCACGTTGACCGTCGGCGACAGCATCGGCGCGGTGATGATCACGCCGATCCCGAGCAGCACCGCGATCACGAGTTCGGCGCCGATCGCGTAGTTCGGATTGAGCAGAATAGACTTCGTGAGCACGCTTTCGAGGATTTGCGCATGCACCTCGACGCCGGGGATCACCGGATCGAGCGGCGTGGTCTTGATGTCGAGGAGCCCGGTCGCCGACGTGCCGATCAGGACCAGCCGGCCGCGCAGGCGGTCCGGCGGCACGCGGCCCTGCAGCACGTCCTTCGCCGAGACATAGCGCGCCGGATCATGCTTGTTGAAATGCACCCAGAGCTGCCCGTTGCGGTCGGTCGGCACTTCGAGGCCGGGCACCGCCACCGATTGCACGCCGGCTTCGTTGACGCGCACCAGGATGGCGCTGGCATGCGACACGACCCGCAGCATTTCCATGGCGAGCGAGGGCACCAGCGCCCCCTGCGCCTTCATGATCACCGGGACACGGCGGATGATGCCGTCGGTTTCCGGATTGATCGAAAACAGGCCGCGGCCGGCCGCGGCCTCCTCGATCGGCAGCACGTTGCGCAGGAGTCCGGGAAACGTCACCAGAAACGGCGTCGGATCGGGACCGCGAATGGCAAAGCCGGTCTGCAAGATCTGCTCGGCTTTGGTCTTGGGATCGACATGGGCTGAGCCGACCTGGCCGACGACGACGCGCGAATTTTTGATCGCGTCGGCCAGCACCGCGTCATTGCTCGGCAGGCTGTCGAGCTTGGCGCGCGTGTCGGCATCGATGCCGCGGAAACTCTGTTCGGCAATCGCCGGCGACATGCGGTCGGGCTCGGCGAAAATGATGTCGAAGCCGATGCCGGCGGCGTCGAGCTCGGTGATCTTGGTGATCAGATCGGCCACGGTGGTGCGCGGCCACGGCCACTGCCCGATTTCTTTCAGGCTGTCCTCGTCGATGTCGACGATGACGACCGGCCGCGAGCTCTGCTCGCGCGGCCACAGCACCTGAAACAGATCGAAGGTGCGCGCGCGCAATTCGGCGAGCGGCCGCGGATCGGCAAGCCGCAGCGGAATGAGCGCGAACAGGAGCACGAGGCACACCGCGCGCGCCACGCCGAATTTCCGCGCCCAGCGGGCAATCCCGTTCATCGCCAGCACGTCTCCTGAACCGCGAAAGCTCGGCAACGACGCCGCGCCGGATCGCGCGGGCTTGTTATCTCATCCACCCGCGCAATAGCGAGGTTATTTTTCGCGGAACGCCCGCATGAATTGATCATGCAGCGGCTTGATCAGATAGGACAGCATGGTGCGTTCGCCGGTCTGGATGAAGGCCTCGACCGGCATGCCCGGCGTCAGCTTGACGTCGCCGAGCCGCCTGACCTCGTCGGCACTCATCGAGATGCGCGCGAGATAATAGGTCTGGCCGGTGCGCTGATCGGTCGAGGTGTCGGCCGCGATCCGCACGACCTTGCCGTTGATCTCCGGCGTGGTGCGCGAATTGAACGACGAGAAGCGCAGCACGACGGGCTGATCGAGCTGGACCTGATCGATGTCCTTCGGGTCGACCTTGACCTCGACCAGAAGATTGTCGCTCTCCGGCACGATCAGCATGATCGGATCGCCGGCGGTGACCACGCCGCCGACCGTGTTCGCGGTCGATTGGAACACGGTGCCGTCCTGCGGCGCGCGGATATCGGTGCGCTTGAGCTGGTCTTCGGCGGTGACTTTGCGCTCGACATATTCGCCGATCTTGCTTTCGGTCTCGCGCAATTCCTTGGCCACGTCGCTGGAGAGGTCCTGATCGACCTGGATGATCTGCAACTGGGTCTCGGCGATCTTGCCCTTGGCCTCGGCGGACTGGGCGACGAGCTGGCCGCGCTCGCCTTGGATCTTAGCCTCGTCACGCTGCAGCGAGGTCAACCGGTTGAGCTGAATCAGGTTCTTCTGCCACAGCTCGCGCACGCCCTGCAGCTCCTGCGCGATCAACCCGAGTTCCTGATCCTTGGCGGTGAGCTGCGCGTCGATGCCGGTGATCTCCTGCTGCAATTGCGTAATCCGCTCTTGCAGCTGCTGCTTTTGACCGGTCCGCGCCGCGCGCCGCAAATCGAACAGCTTGCGCTCGCTGTTGAGCGCCTCGTTCGCGCCGGGATCGTCGGCGTTTTGGGCGAGTTCGGGAGGCGTCGGAACCGAATCGACGCCGTCACGCTCGGCGGCAAGACGCGCTTTGCGCGCATAGAGTTCGTTGAGACCCTTGGTGACGATCGCCAGATTGGCGCGCGTCACCGTCTCGTCGAGCCGGATGAGAACCTGACCCTCTTTGACATGATCGCCGTCGTGCGCCAGCAACTCGCCGACCACGCCGCCGGTCGGATGCTGCACCTTCTTGACGTTGGAATCGACGACAAGCGAGCCTTGCGCGATCAGCGCGCCGGAGATTTCGGCGGTGGAGGCCCAGCCGCCCAGGCCGAATGCCAGCACGCCGATCAGGACGCTGCCGGCAATGATGTGGCGGCGGATCGAGGCCTCGGCACTTTCCGGCGGCGACTCATCGTAGAACAGCCACGACAAAGTCGGCCCGAGCTTTGCTTCGAGCCAATGCAACTGGCGCGGCAGCTTCCAGGAGAATTGACCTGAAAGCCGGCCCGGCAATTTGCCGGAAAACTTGCTGGCGAGTTTGCCGCCGAATGGGTTCGGCAGTTTGGCCTTCGGATCCGCAGGGGCTTTGCTCGGCGTTTGGCCCAGCGGTCTACTCGGCGTATAGCTTTTGGGCCTGCCCGTATCTCTGTTCGGTGCGTCGATCATCCCGCACCTCCCTGCTCTGCCACTTTCAAGGCGCGCGGCGGCTGGCTCTGCGCGGTGACGCGGGTGAGGATTTCCTCCTTCGGCCCGAACTGCTGCTGGCGGCCCTTGCCCATGATGAGGATATAGTCGACGCCGGCAATGGCGCTCGGCCGATGCGCGACCACGATCACGATCGCGCCGCGGGCGCGAAGCCCGAGAATGGCCCGCGTCAGCGCCTCATCGCCTTCGGCATCGAGATTGGAATTGGGTTCGTCGAGCACGACGAGGAAAGGATCGCGGTAGAGCGCGCGGGCGAGCGCGAGCCGCTGCGCCTGCCCGGCCGACAAGGCGCTGCCGTGATCGCCGACGATCGTGTCGTAGCCCTCCGGCAGACCGGTAATGAGATCGTGGACGCCGGCGGCCTGTGCCGCGGCGATGACGGCGTCCGGATCCGGCGGCTCCTCGAAGCGCGAAATGTTCTGCGCCACCGTGCCGTTGAACAATTCCACGTCCTGCGGCACGTAGCCGATATGGCGCCCGAGCGCTTCCGGCGACCATTGATCGATCGTCGCGCCGTCAAGCCGCACAGTGCCGCGAACCGGGCTCCAGACCCCGACCAGCATGCGCGCCAGCGAGGATTTTCCCGACGCCGTCGGTCCGATCACGCCGAGCGCCTTACCCGCCGTGAGCGTGAAATTGATGTCCTGCGATACGATCTTTTGCGCGCCGGGCGGGGCGACGGCGGCATTCTGCACCACGAGCGAGCGCGCCGGCGGCTTGAGCGGCATCGGCGCGACGACCGGCGGCAGATGCCCGAGCAATTTGGACAACCGCTGCCAGCTTTGCCGCGCGCCGACGAAGCCGCGCCAATTGGCGATCGCCATGTCGACCGGCGCCAAGGCGCGCGCGCCAAGAATGGAGCCGGCGATGATGATGCCGGGCGTCGACATCTGATTGATCACAAGCGCTGCGCCGACAGCGAGGATCGCGGATTGCAGCAGCATCCGTAAAACCTTCGACATCGCGCCGAGCCCGCCGCCGACATCGCTGGCGCGGCCGCTGGCGGCGATATAATGGCGGTTGAGCTCGCCCCAGCGCCGCGAAATCCGGCCGACCATGCCCATGGCGGTGATCGCCTCGGCATTGCGGCGGCTCGCTTCCAGAAGAGTATTGCGCGCCGCGGCATATTGCGTGGCGCTCCGCGTCGGGTGCCGCGTCTGCAGCTCGGTCACGACGGCGAGCGCGCCGAGGACGATGGCGCCGAACAAAGCGGTCAGGCCGATATAGAAGTGAAAGATAAAGCAGATGGCGAGATAGATCGGTATCCACGGCAGATCGAAGAACGCCACCGGGCCGATCCCGGACAGAAAGCCGCGTACCGTATCGAGATCGCGGATCGGCTGGGTGCCTTCGCCCCGATTGCCGACCTTGAGCGGCAGCCGAACCACCGCGTCATAGACCCGCGAACTCAGCGCCTCATCGAGGCTGCGGCCGACGCGGACCAGGATGCGGCTGCGGATCATGTCAATGACGCCCTGCGCCGCGTACATGCCGGCCGCCAGTAGCAACAGCGCCACCAGCGTCGGCACGCTGCGGCTCGGCAGCACCCGGTCATAAACTTCGAGCATGAACAGCGCGCTGGTGAGCATCAGCAGATTGCTCATGCCGCTGAACATAGCGATGGCATAAAAAGCCCGCCGGCACGCGCTGAGCGCGTTTGCAAGCTCAGAACTGGCGGGCTGCTGCCGCAGCGGGCCGGGAGGCTGGCTCATAGGCGTTCGTATCACCGTAACAGGCGCAAAACCACGCCCAGCATGTGTGCTCGGGCTGGCCGCAACTCACTTGACCCGACAATGGCGAAAGGCCCGACCAGGATCGGGAACCACTATAGCCTTAGTTGCGGAAGTATTGGGGCAGGTTCAGGGCCGTTAGTTAATAGGACAAACAGCCGCCGGAGCGGTCGGATCGCGCCATCGCCCCCACCCGGCGGCAGACCCGAAACGGACATCATTCCTAGGCGATAGTCGCGATGAGCGACCTGATTTACGACCAGATGAGGCGGCTTGCGAGTCGCCCTGACATTTTGAGGCGACGACGCCTGTCCGGCATCGCGCCGACAGCGACACCAAAAGTACCACCAAAGCAAAACGCGCGACGGCATGCCGTGCCCGCGTTTGGCAGGACCGGCATGCCGTTGAATCTTAGGAATAGAATTTCTGTTTGAAAGTTTAGGAACGGGAGTCGAGCGACAGCCCGATGCTGAACGCCTTCTGGCGCGTCGCACCTTCGGTCCGCTTCAGCTTCCTCGCGATTTGACCGGCGGTGGTCTTCTTCTTTGCCATCGCTCTAAGGTCACGAACTTCGGCTGCAGTCCACGCGCGCCGCTTCTTCTTCATCTTCGCCATAAAACCTCCCTTTCAAGAAAGGCAGCTTGTATCCCTTACGGGAGTGAAAAGACAACAGATAGTTTGGAGGGCAGCTTTATTTGCAGATGAATCTGAGTTGCGCAAGCCTTTGCGGCACAGATTCTTGTTGCATAAATATCTTGTTGCATAGTTGCATCAACAATCGCCGCAAAGTCCGCGACATCCAGGCAAGTCACACTAGGCAAGCACCTCGCACGGGATCGCGTCACCCAACGCGCTTTTGTTTGCCGATCCCGTAAAGGATCTGCTTCGGTCGCATATCGGCAACGACGTTGGATGGCAAGGCGTTGAGTGCCAAGAGGCGGCAGAGACGCCGATGGGGCGGGTGAATTACAAAAGCTTTGTTTGTTCTTAGCGTGGTCATCGCCGGGACGCAAATCCAACTTATGAAAATTTGCTGCTCGAAGAACTTGAAGGCATGTATTGCCGCATGTTTCTGTTGCCCCCCGCGGGCCGTGCCACTGGTAACCCGCAACACCGATAGGAACCTAAAGCGGACAGGCGCATAAAGAACAGACGCCAAAGAACAAATGCGCGGCCTGACATGATTCAGACCTATTGATCGGCAGGATGCGCCCCATAACACCGAGGCGGCTCACGGCGATTCGAGGAACTCATTTTGAGGAACAAACCCATTTCGAGGGACCGATGATGAAAAAGCTTCTGCATGCATCATTGCTGTGGCTTGTTGCGTGCTTTGCGTTGACGCTCAGCCTGCGCCCGGGACTGGCCGAGCAGCGCTTCGCCCTCGTCGTGGGCAATTCCCAGTACAAAACCGCAACGCTGGCGACGCCCGCCAACGATGCCGGCCTCGTTGCCGACGCCCTTCAGGCCGCGGGCTTCACCGTGACCGGCGCGCGCGACCTCGATCAGGCGACGCTGCGGGAATCGTTTCGCGAGTTCATCGATCAGGTTTCAGCGGCGGGGCCCGACACGGTCGCGCTGATCTATCTTGCCGGCTACGGCGTGCAATATGCCGGCGACAATTATTTCGTGCCGATCGATGCCGACATTCAACGTGATGTCGACGTGCCGCTGCAGGCAATCCGGATCTCCGACTTTACCCAGCCGCTCGCCTCGCTCCCCGGCCGCGTCAAGATCGTGATCCTCGATGCGGCGCGGCAGAACGGCTTTGCGCAGGGCGCCCAGCCGCTCGCGGGCGGCTTGGCGCTGATCGATCCGCCGCCGAGCATGGCGTTCGCGTTCAACGCGGCGCCGGGCACCATCGGGCCCGACGAACAGGGTCCTTACGGCGCCTATGCCACCGCGCTCACCGAAATGATCTCGGCCGGCGGCTTGAGCCTCGACGATATTTTCGCGCGCGTGCGCTTGCGCGTCAGCGAGCAGACGCAAGGCGGCGAGGTGCCCTGGTATGCCGCGCAGATCGACGGTCCGTTCTTCATGACCGAACGCGCTGCCGACGCACCGCCGCCGCCGAATGTCGCACCGCTCGCCGACTATCGCAGTCGGCCGATGCGCGACTTCGGCAATCCCGACGATGCCTATGCCGCAGCGCTCGCGCTCGACACGATCGACGGCTACGAGCAATTCCTCGCCGTCTATCCCGACAGTCCCTATTCACCGCGCGTCGCGGCGATGATCGCGGTGCGCCGCGAAGAGATCGCCTGGCGTCACTGCGTGATGAACGACACGCCGCCGGCCTATTGGTCCTATTTGCGACGATATCCGAACGGTCCGCATATGTGGGACGCGCGCCGGCGGCTGGCGTTTCTGCGCGCCGAGATAGAGCCACCGCCCGGCTTCGCCATGATCGATTTCGGCGTGCCGCCGCCGCCCCCCGATGAGATGGGCTATATCGATCGTCCATTCATTATGTTCGGCGGACTTGGCTTCCGGCCGCCGCCACCGCCGCCGGTCCTCTTCCTGCCGCCGCGGCCGCGCGAATTCGCCGTGTTGCCGCCGCCGCCGCCGCCGCGCGAGCGTTTCGCGCTGCCGATCCCCGCAGCCGCGGCTATTCCGGTCTTCATCCGGCCGCCGCGAGCCGTCGTCGTGCGACCCGCTCCGGGAGTGCCGCCGGGACCAGGCGGCCGTCCGGAATTTCGCGTCTCCTTGCCGGCTGCCGCGGCACGTGCGTCGGGCGGCGCAGGCGCACCGGGAGCGCCCGGCACGCCGGGGACGCGGCCGGGATTTGGCACGCCGCTAACGCCGGGAGTCCAGCCGCATCCTGGCGCCGGCGCGCCGCCACCACCGCCTTCGAGCGCCTTCGTGAAGCCGGAGCCGCCGCCGCAACATCCGGGCGGCCCCGCGCCGGCATTCGAGAAACCCGGGTCACCGCCACCGCATCCGGCGGAGCCGACGCCGGCTTTCGCGAAACCCGCACCGCCGCCGCCACATTCGGTCGAGCCGAAACCGGCTTTCGAGAAACCGGCCGCGCCGCCGCCGCATCCGTCCGGCCCGGCACCGGCATTCGAAAAGCCGCCGCCACCGCCACCGCATCCGGCTCCGGCCATGGTTAAGCCGCCGCCACCACCGCCGCCGCCACCGCCGCCGCCACATCCCGCGCCGGCCGTGGCCAAGCCTCCGCCGCCGCCGCCAAAGCCGGCGCCGCACCCTGCCGGCGGCTGTCCGCCCGGCAAAACGGCGACACCGAACGGCTGCAAATAACTTTTTAAGCAACAATGCGGGCCGGCGCGTTTTCGCCGGCCCGCACGCGTCTGGCGGCCGCCGAACTAATAAAAATGAAAGGTCCCGGCCCTATGGTGCGCCACCAAGGGACGGCTCGGTCATGCAAACAATAATCCTCAGCTTCTTGTTCGGCGCCGCGTGCGCAATGATGCTCTGGGCAGCCGGTTCGGCGGCCGTGACGCGCGATCGGCTGTTGCGCGACTACGGTTTCTTGCCCTCTGGGGAAAGCTGAAAACGGCGCGCCGCAACGATGCGTGTCGGTCGGATTTGTCTCCTCGGCTTTGCGCTCATCGCCATACCGGCCAATGGCCCGCATGCGCAGGCGGTGCAGCCGCAGGCTTTGTCATGTCACGGCACGCAACAGGCCCGGCGGGTCGCCGAACTGCTGTTCGGGCGCGATATCGGACATAGGCTCGGAGTTGGCGCGCACGCCTGGGCGCGTTTCGTCGCCCGGGAAATCACACCGCACTTTCCTGACGGCTTCACCGTGACCGACGCGAGCGGCCAGTGGCGCGACAGCGCCGATGGCACCATCGTGCACGAACCGTCCAAACGCGTTGAGATCGTGCTGCCCGGTACGGCCGACGACGACAGCCGGCTCGACGCGATCGTCAGTGTCTATAAGCGGCAGTTCCACCAGCATTCGGTCGCCGTGATCGTCCGTCCCGCCTGCGTGTCCTTCTGATCCGGTCCCTCTTCCGATTGCGTGTAATTCCGCAAGTCCTCTGATCGAGCACGATCTTTGCTCCAAGGGCTTGCATCCGGCGCGCCCGCTTCCTAGCTTCGCAGAAGGGGAAAACAGGCCCGGTAACGGGCGGATTGGACGGGCTGGCGATGGATTCCTGCATCGAACTGAAACTTGTCGCGCTCGACCAAGACGACATGGAAGTGGTGTCCGCGCATGTGCAGGACGCGCTGGTCAAGGTCGCCGACATTTTCTGGAAGCCACGCGAGCATCGCTTCGTGATGGCGATGAACCGCTTCGATTGGATCGGCGCCGCCGAGGCCAAGCCCGACAGCAAGGCCGACTACCGGCGCTGCCGCACCGCGCTGCGCTTTGAACGCGTGCTCTCCTGCAAGACCCGCAATCTCGATCAGGCCGGCAAAGACGCCCGCCTAAATCTGCTCGCCGTCGAATTCGCCGAGACCGATGCGCCGGCCGGCAGCGTCACGCTGACCTTCTCCGGCGGCGGCGTCATTCGCCTCGATGTCGAATGTCTGGAAGCCGAACTGGCCGATCTCGGCGAAGTGACCACGGCGGCTTTGTGCCCGGATCATTCCGCGGCGGACACCGCGACGGCGTAACTCTCGGCTCATTCGCCAGTCAGCGGGCGGCTATGCTTTAAGCCGCATGCGGCCGCCGTTGCTGCTGCACCGGCGCCGAGAACAGCTTCATCAGCACGACGATCACGGCAAGCGTCGCCGCATAGACGACGACCTGCATTGCGGTCGGCTGATCGACATAGCCGATCAAAGTGTGCAGCGCTTTGCCGAGATAGCTCGAATCGCTGAGGATCCAGGACGTGTCCCACACCGTCTCATCGAGCGCGGTCAGAATATTGGCTTGTTCGAGGAATGCGATCGCCTGCGCCGCCATGCCGGCCGCCAGGAGTGCAATCAACGCGCTGGTGACGCTGAACAGATAGCGCGCCGGGATCGTCACCAGGCCGAGATAGGTCAACAGACAGACCGACGAGCCGAGAATGAGCCCGACAAATCCGCCGCCGACCATGGACCAGCTGGCGCCGCCTTGTGCGGCGGCCACGCCGTAGAGAAACAACACCACCTCGGAACCTTCGCGCAGCACTGCGATCGCCACCACGACGGCGAGCGCGAATAGCGATTTCGAACCGGCGGCGACGGCCTCGCCGGCCGCGCGCAGTTCGTCGACAAGCTCGCGGCCGTGGCGCGACATCCAGACATTGTGCCAAGTCAGCATCACGACGGCGAGGCCGAGAATGCTGGCATTGAATATTTCCTGACCGCTGCCGTTGAAAAGTTCCGACAGGCCGCTGGTGAACAACGCCACCAGGCACGCGCCGAGGACGCCGGCGCCAACGCCGCCCGCAATCCATGCCGTGCGGCCGGGCACGCCAGAGGTCACGGCCATGACGATACCGACGACCAGACCTGCTTCGAAGACCTCGCGGAAGACGATCAGCAACGACGCGAGCACGGCACCCTCATTTCACTTCACTGCACCATCATAAAGTCACTGCACGACCAGAAAGCCTTGCGTCTCACGGTGGAAATCATCGTAGAAATTGTAGCGTCCCGGCTGCTGCGGCCGCACATAGACGACGCCCTCGCTGCCCACCGGCACGATCTTTTCGAAATGCAGATCGCTGCTCTCGAATTCCGACACGATCGGATTGAGATTCTTCACATGGATCGCAATCGTCTTGCCGGGCGGCGCATGCAGTTCGGCGGGATCGAACTGATGATCCTTCATGGTGATCGATAGCTGCACCGTATCGTCGGCGCGCGCCGGCGCGCTGCCCGCGGCAAAAGCGAAAGCCATGCCCAGCATCAGCACCGGAACGATGCACCGGACCGGACCGACAAGTGACGCTTTGTTTGCGATCGCCACAGCGCGTTCCCTTCGCCTTGAAATGATGCTGAAGGAGTTGGGGAACATCGCACTTTTTGTCAATCCAAAAGCAGAACATTAGAATTGTTATAATAACAAAGGGCTGCTACTGAGCGCGCAGGCGCGCGCCGGACGCGGCGCCCAACTTCGTGGCAATATCAGCAGGCATTCCGATCGCAATCCGATGGCCGTTCGTCTCGATATCCGCTCCAGCGACTTTGCGCAGAAATTCCGCGCCTTCCTCGACACCAAGCGGGAATCCGCCGCCGATGTCGAAGCCGCCGTGCGCATCATCGTTAACGACGTCGCGCGCCGCGGCGACGCAGCGCTTGCGGACTACACGCGCAAATTCGACAGGCTCGATCTCGATCGCACTGGGATGAAGGTCACGGCGGATGAAATCGCCGCGGCCGTCAAGGCCTGCAGCCGCGAGACGCTCGACGCGCTCGAATTCGCCCGCGCGCGCATCGAGGCCTATCATCTCCGGCAGATGCCGAAAGACGATCGCTTCACCGACGCGCTCGGCGTCGAGCTCGGCTCGCGCTGGACGGCGATCGAAGCCGTCGGACTTTACGTGCCGGGTGGCACGGCGGCCTATCCGTCGTCGGTGCTGATGAATGCCGTGCCGGCCAAGGTGGCCGGGGTGCCGCGGATTGCGATGGTGGTGCCCTCGCCCGATGGCGAACTCAGCCCGCTGGTGCTGGCGGCGGCAAGCCTTGCCGGCGTCGACGAGATTTTCCGCATCGGCGGTGCGCAGGCGGTCGCGGCGCTCGCTTATGGCACGCAGACCATCGCGCCGGTCGCCAAGATCGTCGGGCCCGGCAATGCTTATGTAGCGGCGGCAAAGCGCATCGTGTTCGGCAAGGTCGGCATCGACATGATCGCCGGTCCCTCCGAAGTGCTGATCATCGCCGACAAGGACGGCAATCCCGACTGGATCGCCGCCGATCTTCTGGCGCAGGCCGAACACGACGCCAGCGCCCAGGCGATCCTTTTGACCGACGACTCGGCGCTCGCCGACGCCACCGAACGCGCCGTCAATAGCCAGCTCAAGACGCTGCCGCGCGAAAAAATCGCCAGCGCATCTTGGAGTGATTTCGGCGCCGTGATTTTGCTGCGCCGGCTCGACGAAGCCCCGGCCCTGGTCGACGCCATCGCGCCCGAGCATCTGGAAATCGCCGCCGCCGATGCCGAGCAAATCGCCGGGCGCATCCGCAATGCCGGCGCCATCTTCATCGGCGCGCATACGCCGGAGGCGATCGGCGATTATGTCGCCGGTTCCAATCACGTGCTGCCGACGGCGCGCTCGGCGCGGTTCTCGTCCGGCCTCGGCGTGCTCGATTTCATGAAGCGCACGTCGATCCTCAAATGCGGCCCCGAGCAATTGCGCGCGCTCGGCGGCGCCGCAATCGCGCTCGGCACCGCGGAGGGGCTCGACGCTCACGCCCGCTCCGTGGCGATCCGTCTTAACCGCTGATGGCGACCGGCGGCGCCGATAAGAGAAAAACCGGCTGCCTCACGGCGGTGACGCTGGATGAAGCTTCGCTCGGCAGTTCAAGCGACGAGATCGAGCACGAGCGCCGCGTCGCGATCTACGATTTGCTCGAAGATAATAGTTTTCGGCCGACCGATCATGACGGCGGCCCCTATGTGCTGCAACTCGGCATCACCGGCGCACGGCTCGTCTTCGATATCCGCCTCGCCGACGGCACGCCGGTGATTGCGCATATGCTGTCGCTCGCGCCGTTCCGCCGCATCGTCAAAGACTACTTCACCATCTGCGACAGCTATTACGCCGCGATCCGCACCGCGACGCCCGATCGCATCGAAGCGATCGACATGGCGCGGCGCGCGCTGCACGACGAAGGATCCAATCTCGTCACCGAACGGCTCAAGCGCAAAGTCGATCTCGATTTCGACACCGCGCGCCGCCTGTTCACGCTGATCACGGTCTTGCACTGGAAGGGCTAGCGCATGATCCGGAAAAGTGGGCATCGGTTTTTCGTAAAGATTCTTTCCACAAAGATCCTGCGCCCTCAAAACCTGGGAGTGCGATCGATCCCCTCGATTGCGCTTTGATCGCCCGATGCCGCCGCCGCAGAGCCGCCCGTCCGACCGTCCACTGGCGGTATTGTTTGCCTGCGGGCTGAATTCGGTGCGCTCGCCCATGGCGGCCGCTTTGTTCGGCCAGATCTTCGGCCGCTCGATCTATGTCGGCTCGGCCGGCGTGCGCAAGGGCGAGCTCGATCCGTTCGCGGTCGCCGCGATGGACGAAATCGGACTCGATATTTCGCGGCACAAGCCGGTGACCTTCGAGGAGATCGAGGAATGGGAAGGGCTCAATTTCGATCTGATCGTCACGCTGGCGCCGGAGGCGCATCACCGCGCGCTCGAAATCACGCGCACCAATGCCATCGATGTCGAATATTGGCCGACAGCGGACCCGAGCGCCGTCGAGGGCAGCCGCGAGCAGCGCCTGGAGGCCTATCGCGAAGTGCGCGACCAGCTTCTGGCCCGAATCAGGCAGCGTTTCATCTCGCGGGGAACCGGCAATGAGTGACCGGGCAAGTGAACTGGGTAAGTGATTGGGCATGCGGCAGGCCAATAGCCGCCTGTCCACAGCAGTTGTGAAGCGGCCCGCCATCCGCTAGGTTCCGCGCAAATTTCGGCCCAATTGGCCGATACTGTTTTCAAGGTCGTTGGCTTAAGGGCTGGCCAGACCACCACTGCCGGATAACGAATGGCGAAAGAAGAACTCCTGGAATTCCCCGGTGTCGTCACGGAACTGCTTCCGAACGCCACTTTCCGCGTCAAGCTCGAGAATGAGCATGAGATCATCGCCCACACGGCCGGACGCATGCGCAAGAACCGCATCCGCGTTCTTGCTGGCGACAAGGTGCTCGTCGAGATGACGCCTTACGATCTCACCAAAGGGCGGATCACTTACCGGTTCAAATGATCGGCCGTCCGAAACTTGTCCTCGCCTCAGGCTCGCCGCGCCGGCTGTCGCTGGTCAACCAGATTGGGCTGGAGCCTGACGCGCTGCGCCCAACCGATATCGATGAGACGCCCAAGCGCGGGGAACTGCCGCGCGCCTGCGCCACGCGGCTCGCCCGCGCCAAGGCGGAAGCAGCCCTCAACATGATCCGCATCGATGAGGAATTGAAAGGCTCCTATATCCTCGCCGCCGACACCGTGGTCGCCGTCGGCCGCCGCATCCTGCCGAAGGCGGAGCTGCTCGACGAGGCGGCGCAATGTTTGCGGCTGTTGTCAGGGCGCAATCACCGCGTCCACACCGCGGTCTGTCTGGTGACGCCGAAGGAGACGTTCCGGCAACGCCATGTCGAAACCCGCGTGCGCTTCAAGCGGCTGTCCGATCAGGACATCGAAGCCTATCTCGCCTCGGGCGAATGGCGCGGCAAGGCCGGCGGCTATGCCGCCCAAGGCATCGCCGGAAGTTTTCTGGTCAAATTGGTCGGCTCCTATTCGAGCGTGATCGGGCTGCCGCTTTACGAGACGCTGACACTGCTCGGCGGCGAGGGTTATCCGATCCATTTCGGCTGGCTCAATACCGTCTGACGCTGACACCGACATAATTCGCGTTCGTCATGGCCGGGCTTGTCCCGGCCATCCACGACTTTTTCGGGCCAAGCGTGGGCATGACAGCGAACGGGTTGGCGCAGCATTCTAAGTGCCCCATATTCCGATCATGCCTGAGGCCAAAAACCGCAAACTCTGCGCCATCTGCGGCAAGCCCGTGGACGAGGTGTTCAAGCCGTTCTGCTCGAAGCGCTGCGCCGACGTCGACCTGCATCGCTGGCTGTCCGGCGTCTATGCCGTGCCGGTGACCGAAGACGAAGAGGAAGACGAGCAGCGGGACGACGGCGGCGGAACACAGCACTAGAGCATGATCCCGAAAAGTGGACGCCGGTTTTCGGAAAAGATCATGCTCAAAAATGGGGGCAATCCCTATTCTGGACAGTCTGGGAGCGACCCTTTATAAGACGGCGCTCTTGCGAGGCCCCCTCATCAATGAGGCGCCGCAGCGAGAGTACGGAGCCAAATCCCTTTTTGCTCTGGGCCCAGGTAGCTCAGTTGGTAGAGCACTGCACTGAAAATGCAGGTGTCGGTGGTTCAATTCCGCCCCTGGGCACCATGTCCTTATTCGATTCCCAATCCGTCTGAAATCCGTGCGCTCTGCGCCGCTGCGGGCTGAGGAGGCTGTTCGATTTCCTGTGTTCATGTCGAGTTTGGGCGCCAAATAAGTGGTATCCTCCCGTTGCTGCAACCATAAGAATCGGAGTGGGAGGGGTACACGTGGCGTGGGATAAGGATCTGGAAAAGAATGGCGTTGCGTACAAGATCGCCGCCGCAACGGGAAACCGCATCCGCGTGATCGCGGGCCCAGGCACCGGGAAATCCTACGCTATGAAGCGCAGGGTGGCACGGCTGCTCGAACAAAAGGTCAAGCCAAACAAGATGCTCGCCGTCACCTTCACGCGGGTAGCGGCCGAGGACCTTCATCGCGAACTGCAGAAGCTGGACGTTCCAGGTTGCGAGGAGCTTCAGGGCCAGACCGTCCACAGCCTCGCGATGCGTATCCTTTCACGTCAACACGTGCTGCAGAGCGTCGGTCGCACCCCGCGCCCCCTCAATGGGTTCGAGTTGAAGGCAATGTACTCCGACATTGGATCAGCCAACGGCGGGATCACGGCAACGAAGAAGCTCGTCCAGGCCTACGAGGGCGCGTGGGCGCAGAGCCAGGGCGATCAGCCCGGCTTTCCGAAGACCGACGAGGAGAAGGCGTTTCAGAAAGTGCTGATCGACTGGCACGTATTCCACAAGAGCATGCTGATTGGCGAGGTCATCCCTTACCTTGTCCGGTACTTGAAGGAGAACCCGACGGCCAACGAGCACAGCGAGTTCGAGCATGTTCTGACGGACGAGTATCAGGATCTCAACAAGGCGGAACAGACCGCGATCGCTTACCTCTCGGAGAACGCGCACATTTGCATCGTTGGCGACGACGACCAGTCGATCTACTCGTTCAAGCACGCGTTCCCGGATGGCATTCGACAATGGAAGGAAATTCACACCGGCTGCGCCGACTTCGAGATGGCTGATTGCCAGCGATGCCCTACTGACGCAGTCGCGATGGCGAACTCCCTCATCAGCCACAACAAGGTCCGGGACAAGCGCGAGCTGAAGCCCATCAACGCGAAGGGTAACGGCGAGGTACAAATCGTCCAAGTTGCCAACTCCGACATGGAGGCGAAGTGGATCGGAAAGAAGATCAAGGAATTGCTTGGTAAGGGCGTGCAACCAAGCGAGATCGTCGTTCTCGTGCAGCGGAAGCGAGCCGCCCGCGTCATTCTCAACGCACTGAAAACAGCCGATGTCCCGGCGAAGTCTTACTACGAGGAGAGCCAGCTTGAGACCGACGACGCGCAGATGCACTTCGCCGCCTTCAAACTGCTGCTAAACAATCACGACCGTGTGGCGCTCCGCTATTTACTCGGCATCGGATCGCAGAACTTCCGGGCCAATCCGTATGCGCGAGTCCGCGCGCATTGCGAGACCACAGGTGATTCACCGTATCACGCGCTCGAAAAGCTTTCAGCGGGCACGCTGATGCTGCCGAAGACGAAGCCGTTGATTGAGCAGTTCGACAAAATCAAGAAGACACTCGCCGACCTCGAACAGCACAAGGATGACGTGCCGAAGCTGATCGACGAGTTGTTCCCGGCGAGCCAGCCCGAGATCGCGGAATTGCGTGAGCTAGCGTTGTCAGTCGCGGACGAGGCGGAAGACGCCGACGATCTCTTCGCTGCGATGATGGCAGAGATCACGCAACCGGACATTCCGCCTGAGGTGAAAGAAGTCCGCGTCATGAGCCTTCACAAGAGCAAGGGCCTCAGCTCCCCCTATGTCTTCATCGCTCAGTGTGTGCAGGGCGTGCTCCCGCAGATACCGAAGCCCGACACCCCGATCGCGGTGGCTGAAGCTGCGCTAGAAGAGGCGCGGCGATTGTTCTTTGTCGGCATCACTCGCGTCAAAGCGGGAGGAGGCTTCGCGGGCAGTCTCTTCATCACCTACCCGCGCGAGATGGGTGCAAACACCGCCAAGCAGCTCGGCATCCCGTTCACGAAGGTGAACTACGGGCAGGCTCAACTTTCGCCAAGCATCTTCATTCAGGAACTAGGGAAGACGGCGCCGGCCCCAATCGCAGGAAAGGTGTGATCACGAAGATTGCGGTCCTTAATCACGCCAAGTTAAATTCTTGGCGAAAAACTCGACCGAGCGGCTTGGTGGACGCGCGATCATCCGCTCTGGTTTGCACCCACCAGCTGTCACAGCCCCTTAAAGGTAGGATGATTGAGAACGGCCTCGCTGCCCGACTCGATCAACAGGTCCACATCGTCGGTCGGCAATTTCAGACGCGTCGGGATCGACGACAGCTTGGCGGCGCGCTGCGGATCGAACTGATCGAATCCGACCTGGACGACGTCGAACGAGAAGCCGCTGCAGCGCCAATCGCCCGACGCGCCGAGCCGCCGCGCTTCGGCGGCCGGGAGGCCGCAGCGCCATTTGCGGATCGAGTCCTCCCAATCGTGAAGGCTCAAGCGAAAGGCATCGAACCCGCTGCGCACGGCGGAGTTCACCGCCGTGTCGGTCACCGCATTGAGCAGATCGGCGCCGGAGGGCCCGTTGATGGTATGCGACCAATCTCCCGCCGGCGCCTGGCCGGCATTGACCACCATGAAGATGATCCGGCGCAATCGCACCACCTTTTCCGGCGTCAGCGGAAAGTACGGCTTGTCCGCCGCCGCCCGCGCAATGACCAGGCCTGAAAGACCGAAATTGTCGGTAATGCCGCCGTCGGCGAGCTTCAGATACTCGATCTGCCCGGGCTCGCGGTAATGCCTGAGCGCTTCGGCGAAGGCCCGCACTTGCGCGCCGGAATTGCGATCGGCGATGACGCGGCCGACCCATGGCGGCAGCGGTGTCGAGCACGCCGTCGGAAAGCTCTCGAGCACCGTGGGCACGAAGGCAACCGGCACCGCGGCCGAGGCGGCGACCGCGTTCGACAACGGATACTTTCTGATGTCGCTGCAGAGCGCAGCGAATGTTTCCGGCGAAAACAGAAACGGCGTCCTGTTGTAGAGATCGGACGCATTGATCCAGACCAGCGGCTTGCCGGGCTGAAACAGGTCGCCCAAAGTCGCATTGTCGAACAGGTTGCGATCGAGCCACGCCGGCAATCTCGTCGCATCGTTGACGCCGCCGTCGAGACCGCGGGCGATATTGCCGAGGCTGACCGTCGTGTTCAAATCCTCTTCGGCGTTGCGGATCAGGAAACGCTCGCGAAAGTCGGCCAGCGCCGCGCGGCCTTTGAGCCCGTAATAGGCCGCGGTGATCGAGCCGCCCGACACGCCCGACACGAATATCACCCGGTCGAGATAGCTCTTGCCGCCGTGCGTCGGCAGACGATCGAGGCCGCGCAGCACGCCAAAGGAGAACGCGGCGGCGCGCGTGCCGCCACCGGAGAAGGCGAGCGCGACGGCGGTATCGCCGCCCACGTCCGGAGGCATGAATTGCCCCATCGGACTTGCGCCGACGGCGACCGGCACGTTGATGGGCTTATTGAAAGTGGCGCAGCCGGCGAGAAGCAGCAGCGCGAAGAGCATTGCCTTCGGGCGGAGCGCGGCGAGCGTCGCAAGCTCAGCTTTGATGCGGGCAGCCTTGATACGCATTACTCTCGACGCATCCCCAGAACTCTGCGCGCGACCCGCCGCTGACCTTGTACCTTTGGGTCCGTTAGTGAGGGCTTAACTGCAACGCCCGCGGCGGCGCTCAGGCGGCCGCGGACTGTTCGGCGGTTTGCGCGGCGGGCTCAGCGATCCGGAACAGGCCGATCTGCGCGTTCATCGCCGCGGCCTGCGCCGCCAGCATCTTGGCGGTCGCCGTACTCTGCTCCACCAGCGCGGAATTGCGCTGCGTATTCTCGTCCATCTGGTTGAGCGCCTTGTTGATCTGCCCGATGCCGGTCGATTGCGCGGCGCTGGCGGAGGCGATCTCGGAGACGATCGCGGCCACGTCGTTGATGGACTGAACGATCTCGGCGAGCGACGCGCCGGCTTTGTTGACGAGTTCGACGCCTTCCCGCACCTGGCCGTCGCTGCTGGTGATCAGGTTGGTGATGTCCTTGGCGGCTTGCGACGAGCGTTGCGCGAGGCTGCGCACTTCCGACGCCACGACCGCAAAGCCGCGGCCGGCTTCGCCGGCGCGGGCGGCTTCCACCGCGGCGTTGAGCGCCAGCAAATTGGTCTGCCGTGCGATCTCATCGATCACGCCGATAATGTCGGCGATCTTGCCGGACGATGCCCTGATCCGCGACATGGCCTCGACCGCCTTGCCGACGACGGCGCCGCCGCGCTCCGCGACTTCGCGCGCCTTGGCTGCCGAGGTGTTGGCGTGCTGGGCGCTCTCCGCGTTCTTCGTCACCGTCTCGGCAATCTCCTCCATGGACGCGGAGGTTTGCTGCAGGCTCGCGGTCTGCTCTTCGGTGTGCTGCGACAGATCGGCGGTGCTGCCGGATATCTCCGAGGAGGCGCTGGTGACGTCGCGGGTCGACGCGACGACGGCTCCGATCGCCTCCTGCAGCCTTGCGACGGTAGCGTTAAAATCCTCCCGGATCTGCCGATAGGCTGCCGTGAAGCCGTCGTCGAGGCGCACGGTGAGGTCGCCTTCGGACAATCGCGCGAGACCGTCAGCCAACGCATTGACCGTGCGCGCCTGAGTTTCGGCGATCTTGGCCTGGTCGGCGGCGTGGCTTGCGGCGGCCTCCGCTTCCGTCCGCGCATTGGTCGCGCGCTCGTCGTCGTTGCGTTGGCGCTGCGCCGCGGCTTCCGCTTCGAGATCGGCCTTCGCGATGGCGGCATTCTTGAAGGCAAGGACGGAGTTGGCAATCAGCCCAAGCTCGTCGCGCCGGTTCAAGCCGCTGACCTCGACGGCGGTATTTCCTTTCGCGAGATCGCCCAATACGCCGACGATCTTGACCAGCGGCCGGGACACGCCGCGCTGGATGGCAACCAGAAATACCATCACCGCGACCGCGACCACGGCCGCCAGCAGCAAAGCCGCCATCGTCATGGTCCGATCGACATCCTGCTCCGCGGCGGCGGCGCGCGCCGCGGCGAGCGAGACCAGGCGCTCCCGCGCCTTGGTGAGGAGTTCGGTCGGAGCACGATCTATTCCGGCGACGGCCTTGTCGCCCACGGCGCTGTCGGAATCGTGACTCTTGAATTCGTCGAGCCCGTGCCGATAAGCCTCGCCCATGCTTTTGTGGGCGGAGAGAAACTGCGTCAGCAGTTGAATAGCCGCCGAATCGGCGATGCTGCGGGTGAGCCGTTCACCGTCGCGGCGGACATCGGCTTCACGCTGCTGGAAATTGCCCCAGTATTTCTCCAGCGCCTCCGGCGCCTTGCCTCGCAGCAGGGTGTCTTTCCATTCCTGGACCTGCTTTTTGAAATCGGTCTCCATCGTCTCCACGTCGATGGCATTGTTCTGGCTTGCCATCACATCGGATTCGAAGGCGCGAAGGCCGCCATAGAACTGCCAGAAGCCGATGGCCGCGGCGGCAAGAATGAAAAATGTGCTGATGGCGAAGAGAAGAAGGATCTTCCCCCGAAGCCCCAGCGCGAAAGCAAATCCCGACTTCCCGCGCACCAGCCCGCTCCAAATCAAGAAGAAAATAATTGCTGCTGCTAGGCCCTTTAGGAAACTTTAAGGAAATTAAACTGCAAAAACCCTAATATCCCCTTGCTTCAGGCGGCTTCCTCGATGATTCGACGAACGCGCGCAGAACTCTTGTAGGTCCGGGGCTCATGAAATACTGGCTCGCAGGTTTGGCGATTGCGCAACTGCTGACAGCGGCGGCGATCGCCGAGGTCTCGGATACAAAGAAACCAACGCTTTGGACCATACCCGAGGTCGGCGCCCTGCCCCGCGACGCGCATGGGCTCGAAGTGCGCGAAGGCCGCGATCTGATCACCGCCACCTACGCCTATATCGGACCGAACGTGCCTGACGCGTCGAATCGCTATGCGGGCAACAATCTCGCCTGCACCAACTGTCACCTGCAGGCCGGCACCAAGAAATTCGGCATCCCGCTGTTCGGGCTTTACGGCGACTTTCCGCAATACAGCGCCCGCATCGGCGCCGAGATCAGTATCGAGGACCGCATCAATTCCTGCATGACCCGCAGCATGAACGGCCGCCCGCTCCCGGTCGATGCGCCGGAGATGCAAAAAATAGTCGCCTATATCAAGTTCATCGGCAGCGGCGTGAAGCCCGGCGAGCAATTGCCGGGCATGGGCACCGGCCATATGCCGGAGCTCAACCGCGCGGCCTCGCCGGTGCGCGGCGCGCCGCTTTACGCCAGCACTTGCGCGGCCTGCCACAACACCGATGGATCGGGCCTGCGCAACAACATCGCGGATTCCGACCTCGGCTATCTGGTGCCACCGCTGTGGGGCCAGGACACTTTCAATGACGGCGCCGGCATGGCGCGGATCATCACCTTCGCCAATTTCATCCACTTCAACATGCCGCACGGCACCGACTATGTGGACCCGCAGCTCAGCGTCGATGAGGCCTGGGACATCGCCGCTTATGTCCTGTCGCATCCGCGGCCGCATCTCGCCGGCCTCGCGCACGACTTTCCCGACCTGTCGAAGAAACCGATCGACGCTGCTTACGGTCCCTATGCCGATCGCTTCAGCGAGCGTCAGCACAAATACGGACCGTTCGGGCCGATCCAGGCCGCGATCGCGCGGCTCGATCGGCAGAAGCATTGATGCTTCAGATCGCCGGCAGCACCGCGCGCGACAGATAAAGAAACAGCGCGATGCCAAGCAGACCGATCAGCACGGCGAGCGCGACATCAAAGCGTTCGCCGGGGCTCGGCACTTCGTTTTCGGATTCGATATCTCTGGCGGTTCTCCTGAAACGCAAAATTGCAAGCGCAGTCATCGCGACGCCGATAGCGATGAAGATAAGGCCTGCCACATTGGCAAAGGCTTGGCCGTGCGCGCTGAGTTGCCGTCCCGCAAGTTGCGGCGCCATGACCTGGAGGAACAGATCGAACCGCTCGATGACGAAACCGAACGCCATCACCGCAATCGCGGTGCGGACCCAGGCCAGGAACGTCCGCTCATTGGCGGCGTGGTCGCTGTAGCGCTTGATCATTGCACGGCCCCGTCATGTCCCCGTTGGCGTTCGGCTTCGACTATAACGCCGCGGCATCCGACGCGCTTGCCGCTTCGGCGATAAAAAGGCAATGTGCCGGCCAAATCCCGGCAAAAGCCCATTGCCGGAGTGTGAAAATAGTTGCTGGGGAGTGAAATTGATGTCCGCTATGCCCGCCGCCAGTCCGAGCAAGGGCCGCTGGTACATCTTGCTGCTGATCAGCGTGATGTATCTCATCACCTATCTCGATCGCGTCAATATCTCCACGGCGGCGCCGGAAATCATCAAGGAATTCGGTTTCGACAAAATCACGATGGGCGTGATCTTCTCGGCCTTCGTCTGGTCCTATGCGCTGTTTCAGGTCCCGGGCGGCTGGCTCTCCGACAAGTTCGGCGCGCGTAGGGTGCTTACCGGCATCGTCGCCTATTGGTCGCTGATGACGGCCGCTACCGGGTTTGCCGGCGGCGCCACCTCGTTCAAGATCATCCGCTTCCTATTCGGCGTCGGTGAAGCCGGCGCATTTCCCGGCGCCACGCGCGCGATGCAGCTTTGGTATCCGAGGAGCGAGCGCGGCTTCGTCCAGGGCATCACCCACAGCGCCAGCCGCGCCGGCGCCGCTTTGGCGCCGCCGATCGTGCTTGCGATCATGCTCAATTTCGGCTGGCGCGCCGCGTTCTTCAGCTGCGGCGCGATCGGGCTGCTGTGGTCGCTGTGGTGGGCCTTCAGCTACCGCAACCTGCCGGAAGACCACGGCATGGTGAACCGCACCGAGCTCGAACATATCCGCGGCCTGGACGCGAGTGGCGCGATCAATCCGCCGCAGATCCACAAGCAGCTGCAAGTGCCGTGGAGCAGGCTTTTGAGCTCCGGCAATATGTGGGCGGTGATGTGCGCCTATTTCACTTACGTCTATTGCCTGTGGATTTTCCTCACCTGGCTCACGACCTATCTCATCGACGTCCGGCACTTCACGCTGCTCAAAGGCGGCCTGCTGGCTTCGCTGCCGTTATGGGCCGGCGTGATCGGCGACACCGCCGGCGGACTTGCCACCGATTACCTGCTGCGGCGCACCGGCAGCGCCAAGATCGCGCGCCGCACGGTCGCGATCACGGGCCTCCTCGGTTGCGCCGTTTTCATCACGCCGGCGGCGCTGACCGAAGACGCGATGACCGCCGTCGTCTGTCTCACTATCTCGATGTTCTTTCTGGAATGCACCATCGGCCCGTCTTGGGCGGTGCCGATGGATACCGGCGGCAAATATTCCGGCACGGTGTCCGGCATGATGAACATGGCCGGCAATTTCGGCGGCGCCATCTCGCCGATCGTGTTCGGCATCCTGGCGCAAAACGGCAATTGGGCAGCCCCTTTCATCGTTGCCGCGGCGCTCCTCGTCGCCGGCTCCGCGATTTGGGCGTTCTGGATCGATCCCGACAAGGCGATCCTGACGGATTGAGCACGGGCCCACCTTTCGCGCCGCGATTAACGAGGCGGAAATGGATGTTGGTTACCAATCAGGTAAGCCATATCGTCCGGCAATCTGGCGGCACGGATCGGAATGTTTCGGGTCTTCAACTGCTTAGCGACTCAGCACGACCTGCGCCTGGTCATCGTGGCCGGCATCGTGTGCTTCTTGTCGAGCGTCACCGCCATCACCCTTTTTTACCGCGCCCGCTCGACAGCGGGGCGTGCCCGGCTGATCTGGATCGCCGCCGCCGGGGCCGCGTCCGGCTGCGGCATATGGGCGACGCATTTTCTGGCGATGCTGGCCTACGACCCCGACATTCCGGTCGCCTACGATATCAATCTCACAATTCTGTCGCTCTTGGCGGCCGCGATCGTCACCGGGCTTGGCCTTGCGGTCGCGGTTTTCTTTTCCCGGCCGGCCGGTGCGCTGATCGGCGGCGCGATTATCGGCATCGGCGTCGCCTGCATGCATTACCTCGGCATGGCGGCGCTCGAACTGCCCGGACACGTTGCGTGGGAGCTTCCTTACGTTGCAGCGTCCATTGTGATCGGCGTTGTGCTGGCGATGGTGGCGCTCACCGTGGCCGAACGATCGCGCAGTCGTTCCGGACTTTTATTTGCGGCGCTGCTGCTCACGCTCGCCATCGTGTCGCATCACTTCACGGCCATGGCCGCGGTGGATGTCGTCCCGGATCCGACGCGCACGCTGGCGGAGATGTCGCTGTCGCCGACCTCGCTCGCGCTCGCCATTGCCAGTATCGCGGTCGCGATATTGGGCATGAGCCTGGTCAGCGCTTTCGCCGATCGCCGGCTCGACGATAAAGGCCTCCTGCTCGAGCTCGCGTTGAACAACATGACGCAAGGCGTGGTGCTGTTCGACAGCACTGGGCGTCTCCTCATCTGCAACGAGCGCTATCTGCAGATGTACGACCTGTCGCCGGAGGTCGTGAACCCCGGCGCCAAGCTCGCCGATATCGTCCGGCATCGCGCCCAGACCGGCAGCCTGCAACTCGATCCGCTGCAATATTGCAAAGACCTCATCGAAGAGATGGCCGCCGGCAAGGACTTGAGCTTCATCGCGCAGTCGCCGGACGGCCGCTCTGTTTCCGTGGTCAACCGCCCCATCCCCACCGGCGGCTACTGGGTCGGCACGCATGACGACATCACCGAGCGCCTCTCGGCCGAGCAGAAGAGCTTGCAGCTGACCGAACAGCAGGCGCGGCGCGCCGTGGTCGACGATGCCATCGGCTGGTTTCGCGGCAGCGTCGAAGGCGTGCTCAAGACGGTCACGGAAAGCGTCGCGACCATGAAATCCACCGCCACCGTGCTGTCGACCATGTCGAATGACACCACCGCGCAGACGACCGGCGCGGTGCGCACCTCCAACGACGCCTTCAGCGGCGTCGAAAGCGCGGCCGCCGCGGCCGATGAATTGTCGAAGTCGATCGCCGAGATCAATCGTCAGCTGGTCAGCGCCAGCGACGTGGTCGGCGCCGCCACCGCCGAAGCGCAAACGACGAACACGGTGATCAGCGAGCTTGCCCAGTCGGCGCAGAAGATCAACGACGTGGTCAAGCTCATTCAAAGCGTGGCCGGGCAGACCAATCTGCTGGCGCTCAATGCCACGATCGAAGCGGCGCGCGCCGGGACCGCCGGCAAGGGTTTTGCCGTGGTCGCCTCCGAGGTCAAGGCCCTCGCAGTGCAGACCGCCAAGGCCACCGACGTCATCGCCGCGCAAATCAACGCGGTGCAGTCCTCGACGCAAAGCGCGGTGCGCGCCATCGGCAGCATCACGAACCGCATGGAAGAGATCCGGCTGTTCACGTCAGCCATAGCGACATCGGTCGAGCAGCAGAATGCGGCGACGGGCGAAATCTCCGATAATGTCACCGCCGCGGCGACCGGCACGCGGTCCGTGGTCGGCGTTTTGCAAAAGGTGTCGACCGCAATTTCCGATATGCACAGTTCCGCGGATACGGTGCTGAAAGCGTCGAACGCCGTGGAAAAAGCCGCCGACAATCTGCGCGACAGTGTCGACGGCTTCTTGAGCAAGGTCGCAATCTAGATTTTTGATTTGAGCATGATCTCTTCCGAAAACCGGTTTCCACTTTTCGGGATCATGCTCTAGGAAACGCGCTCGCGCATCGGCTCGGTCGCGACGCGCGCAAAAGTCGACATGATTTTGGCGCCGGCCCGCACCGAACCGCGCAACGAGCCGGCGACCTTGGACTCGCCGCCGCGCCGCCGCCGGTAACCGACCGGCAATTCCATCACCCGCAATCCGGCGCGCGCCACCCGCATCTGCATTTCCAGATTCCAGCCATAGGTGAGCTCGCGCATGCCAAGCGCGAGCAAGGTTTCGCGGCGGATGGCGCGGAATGCCGACATGTCGGTGTAGCGCACGCCGTAAAGAAGCTTGGTCAGAACGCCGGCAACCTGCCCGGCCAGGATCTGGTGCCACGCCATGCTGCCCGGTTCGCGTTCGCCGCGGGCGCGAGACGTAATAACGAAGTCGTAGTCGCCGCCCGCAATAGGCGCCATCAGCGCCGCGATAGCCGAAGGATCATCGGCGCCGTCGCCGTCCATGAAGACGATAATGTCGTCTGCGCCCGCCGCCTGCGCGCCGGTCAGGCAGGCAAGCCCGTAGCCGCGGCCGACCGGGATCACCTCGGCGCCGGCGACCCGCGCCCGTTCCGGCGTGCCGTCGCCGGAGCCGCCATCGACGACGATCATGCGCGTGACAACGTCGCGCGGCAATTCGGCGATCACCGCGCCGATCGAGTCCGCTTCATTGAAGGTCGGAATGACGACGGTGACGCCGCCGACAGCCGCGCCGCCAACCGTCGTGCCGCTGTTCCACGGCATGACTTTGCTTTGGCGCATGTCCTTATCGGAAAACCGGTGCCCACTTTTCCGGGACATGCGCTAAAGACTCCACCGCAAGCCGCAGCTCGCGCAGGCCTGCGGCGGCGTATTCGACAACAGCGCCTTGCGGAAGCTCGCATAGGCGGGGCCGGTCCAGATGTCGCGGAGCGTCTGCTGGGTGGCGTCACCGAGCGTGTAATTCTCATAGCCGCGCTGCGAGAACGGCGCGATGCAGCATGGCAAGGCGCGGCCATTGGCGGTGAAATACATCACCGTCCACGGCCTGCGGCACAGCGACCAGGGCGTGTCAGAATTGGGTGTGCCGTCATCGTGACGCTTGAGGCTGACGCCGGGCTCGGAAGCGCCACCCGACGCGCTGAAGGTGATGCCGAGCGACTTCGCGAGCTCCGCCGCACGATCGATATGGACCGCCTCGGCGCCGGAGAGCTGCTCATAGAGCGCTTGGTCCGGCCGCGCCAGGCCGATGGCGTCATCCTTGAAGAAAACGAGCCGCTGCAGATGCACTTCCTTGACGCCGGTTTCGGCCGCGACGCGGACGAAATCGGGCAATTCCTCTATGGTTTCGCGCAGGCCGGTGAGCCAAGCCGAGACCCGCGGCTTCGCGTGACCCTCGCGCTCCTGCAGCTCGCGAAACGCCTTCACATTTTTCAAAATGCGGTTGAAATAATTCTTGCCGCGAATGGCGCGATAGGATTCCGGATTCGACGCATCGAACGAAACCCGCAGCTCGTCGAGCTCGGCTTCGATCAGCGCCCGGCCATTCTTCTCGTTGAGCACCGTGCCGTTGGTGTTGAACAGGACATAGGTGCCGCGATCCTTGAGATAGCGCACCATGCGCGGCAGGTGCTTCACCAGCATCGGCTCGCCGACGCCGTGCAATACCGCGCGTTCAAGCCGCGGGATCTGATCGACGATGGAGGTGAACAGATCCCAGCTCATATCGGCCGGCGGCTCGAGTTCCTCGTAGGTGCGCGGGCAGGTGGTGCACAAGAGATTGCAGCGGTTGGTCGTCTCCAGATAGAGACAGACCGGCTCGTGTTCCGGCACCTCGCTGTCGGCTTTCACGCTCTCGAAATAGCGCCTGGGATCGATCGCCTGTTTTGTCGCTGCCGTCGGCATTGTTCCTCGCCCAGATCTCTGCTTCGTTGCGGCGTGCGCCCGGTTCAGACGCCTGCGCCCGCGACACGCAGCACCTTCTCGATACGGGCGCCGAAATCGTGATCGCGCGACAGTTCGGCCATCAGCTTCGCCGTCTCATTGGCATAATGCGGCAAATGCGGCGCAAGCCGCGGCATGGCAAAAGCCTCGCCGTAAAGCTCACCGTAGAGACGGCGCAGGCCGTCGATGTCATCGACATCATACCAGAGCGGCAAAGTGTGAAGCTCAAGCCCGATCTCCCGCGCGCGCTCCCGGGTCTCCTCGGCCACCCGCTCGGTGCTCCACTCGATATTATCGAACATGTGGCGATGCGCAGCTTTGAGCCCGAGCAGGTAATAGCCGCCGTCGCTCGACGGCCCGAGCACCGCGCGGTCGCCCGGCCGCGCCAGCGCCGCCGCCGTCTCGATCAAAAGTGCGGTCGGCAAGGTCGGGCTGTCGGCATTGAGCACGACAGCTGAGCCATGACCGCGCGCGAAAATCTGCGTGATGGTCTGAAACAGGCAATCGCCGAAATTCGGCAGCCATGCGCCGATAAGGCCGATCGATCCAGGCAAGGTGCGGCGGAAGAATTCCTCGCTGCCGGACGGACCGTAAGCGGCATAGCCAGCGATCCCGGCATGCGGCGCGGCGTGATGGGCGGCAAGCAGCACATTGTCGGCGACGTCGCGCAGGAAGGCGGTGTTGAGATTTGCCGCTTCATCGAACGTGAGCGGCGGCACCAGCCGGGTCTTGGCGCGCCCGGGAACCGACGCCTTCGCCATGAACGCGATACCGCAAAAGGCAGAACCGGACTTATCCGTCCCCGATTTGCCCGACCCCGATTTGGCCGGCTGCGATTCGGCCGCATTTAATTTCAAGCCGGATCCAGAGTTGAATCGATCCGCACGATCCATGCAGTGCCCCTGATGCAAACGGTGAGAACGCAAACGATTTGACGCAACCGATAAAACGATACAGCGCCTTGCTTGCCAAAGCGGCCCGCAAAGCGCCAGTCACTTCCCTCTCAGACGTCACAATTCGCGAAACACCAAAAAGTTATCCGCTTCACCAAGTCGTGATCGCGGGGCGCGATCAGCGGCGCGCCAGCGCAATCTGAACCATGTCGTCATTCGACAGCACGGTGTCCCCCGCCGCGCCTTGCCATGCCGGCGCGCTTGAATAATCGCTGCGCGGCATATCAAGCGAAGCCACCTCACGCCCAAAAACGCCGAGCACCGCGATCGGCACCGCCACCGGACGCACGCCCCATCCGAACCAGCCGCAGCAATCGACCACGACATCGATCTTGCCTTGCGGCGTCCGCACCACTTGGCGGACGTAGCCGATGGTGCGGCTGTCATTGTCGCTGACGCGCGCGCCGACAAGCGCGCCGACGCGGATGGGCTGCGGATAGCGCCGTTTCATGCGCTCTTCCGCGGCCATATTAGCTGCGGCCATGGCCATATCCTCGTCGCCCATCCCGGTGGGCGGAATATTGGCCTGCGCCAGGATGATGGCACTACCCATGGCCTCATTACCCATGGCCTCATCACCAATGGCCTCATCGCGGGAGGTCGCGCCGGCGGCGGCGGCCACAGTGGCCGCGCCAACGAGAAAAGTCGTCGCGATCAGTTGCAATTTCATTGCTGCGAACTCCCGATCAAAAACGACCCGCGAGTTTGTGAAGCATCGTTTGTTGCGGACAACACTTTGCAACCGTACTGTCCGAAAGTCGTCTCAAGAAGTCGTGTGAACGCCGCTGGGCGAATCATCAGTGCCTATACAAGAAAGATGCGACAGTTCTGCATTTCATTGAACGATCGAGGGATCCTCAATGTCGATACCGGCCGTCACGTCGGAAATTCCTGACAAAGTACACCACCCGCACCGCCTTCATCCTCTGCCGCTCCGCATCATGCATTGGACCAATGCGGCGGCGATTTTCATCATGATCGGCAGCGGCTGGAAGATTTATAACGACGACGTGATTTTCGGCTTTTTGCACTTCCCCGATGCCTTGGTGATCGGCAAATGGGCGCAGCATGGGCTGCAGTGGCATTTCTTCGGCATGTGGATTTTCGTGCTGAACGGGCTCGCTTATCTCACTTACGGCATCGCCACCGGCCGCTTCCGCCGCAAGCTGTTTCCGGTCTCGATCCGCGAGATTCTCGTCACCGTCGGTGAAGCCTTGCGCTTTCAACTGCGTCATGACGACCTGACCCATTACAACGCGGTGCAGAAAATCCTCTATCTCGGCGTAATGCTGATCGGCATCACTATCGTGATTTCCGGGCTGGCGCTGTGGAAACCGGTGCAATTTTCCGAGCTTGCGGCGCTGTTCGGCACGTTCCAGACCATCCGCCTCGTGCATTTCCTCTGCATGTCGGCGATCGTCGCTTTCATCGTGGTCCACGTGTCGCTGGCTTTGCTGGTGCCGCAAAGCCTCGTTGCCATGCTGACCGGCGGCCCGGTTGTAGATGACGGGGCGCAAAGCGGCGCCTCCGAAATCAAAGCGGCTCACTGACACCTTCGGCACTTTCGCCGATCATCAACCTGCGCGGGGCGCAACGATGTTTCAGACGCGATCCTTGTTTCGGCCGCACCAGCCGATCGACCGAAGCATGCTCAAGGAGAACCGCAAGCTCGTCGAAGACATCAATCGCCGCGGCCTTTTGCGCGGCGCCGTCAGCCTCGGCGCGCTCACCATGCTCACCGGTTGCGACGTCACCGAGGACGATTCGGTGCAGAAGGTGCTGCGCGCGGTTTCGGCCTGGAATGACGGCGTCCAGGAAACGATTTTCCGCCCCGACCATCTGGCGCCGACCTTCAGTCCCTCACAGGTGGTCAAGCCGGCGCGCTTCAATGCCTATTACGACATCGAGGACGTCAAGCCGGTCGACGGCGCCAGCTGGAAGCTCGAATTGGCGGGCCGCATCGCCAACAAGCAGCCCTGGACCGCGCAGCAGATCTATCAGCTGCCGGAACAGGAGATCATCATCCGCCATGTCTGCGTCGAGGGCTGGGACTATATCGGCCAATGGTCGGGCGTGAATCTACGCGGCTTCTTCGAGCGCGTCGGCGCCGACACGACAGCGAAATACGTCTATTTCATCTGCAACGACGACTATACCGAAAGCATCGATATGGCGACGGCGCTGCATCCGCAGACGCTGCTCGCCACAAAATATGCCGGCGACATTCTCGCCGATCCGTTCGGCTACCCGCTGCGGCTGCGCACCTCGACCAAGCTCGGCTACAAGAACGCGAAGTGGATCAAGGCGATCGAAGTCACCAATGACTTTCGCGAAACGTTCTGGAGCAAACAGGGCTTCAATTGGTTCGCGGGAATCTAGTTGGCCTTCACATAAATCTTCCAGCGCCCGTCGCGCAACTCGGCAAGGCGATAAAGCCCGTTTGCGGCGAACGGATCTTTAGCCCAAGCGCCGTCCTGCGGCACGACGACGATAACGTCGCAGCCATAATCCCTCGCCAGCGCGGTCACATCGTCCGGCGTGCCTGCTCCGGCGAAGACGCGGATGAATTGCGCATTGATCGCTTCGCGGCGCTCTGGCGGCAGCGGCGCGAAAGCCAGCGCCATTTCCCGCCCGGCAAAGCACGAGCTGCGATCGGCAAGAAGCGCCCAGGAAATATTCACCGGCCAAGGCGTGACATCTTCCAGATAGAGCGGATTGTTGGCGACCCGCGCATTCGGCGGCGCGTAGCGGCGCACCGCCGCCCATAAATCCGGCGACTGCGCCAATAATGCTTCGCCGGGCCGCTGCGTGCCTTCGATATTCGACTTAAGCATCCGCGCGGTATCTGGCAGGCTCAGCACGAGGCCGGCAAGCGCGAAGCCGGCAATCCATGCGCGGCAATGCGACGCCGTCAGCATTCCCGCAGCCGCCGCCGCGAGCAGAATCAGCGTGGCGGGCAGGACCGCGCGCAAAGTGAGATCGCTATTGTCGCCGACCGTGGAAACCAGAAGCCATGAAACGCAGAAGCCGGTCAGCGCCAGCGCGGTAAAAACCCTGGCGGCGGTCTTGTCCGGGCCCGGCGCGGCGCCGCGCAACGCCACGCCAAGCGCGAGCGAGCCCGCCGCAAAGACCGCCGGCAATTCGATCGGCAACAGCAGGAGCCAATAGGCCGGCACATCGAGCAGGCGGCGTAGCGGCAGCGGGACCGTGTCGCCCAGCACTTCAAACGGCCTCACGGCGATCGGATGATCGGCGCCACGCGCCGCCACATTGGCGATTTGGTCGCGGATGAACGGCGCCGCGAGCGCGGCAGCCAGCAGTGCCGCCATGAACAGACCGGCCGCAAAGCGAATGCGCTGCTTCGGCGCGACGCCGGCCAGCAAGATCGGCGCGGCGATCACGGCGGTGATGGCGAACGTCACGCCGCCGACATAGGTCGAGCTCTCGAAGCCGGCGGTGACGACCAAGGCCAGCGTCAAAAGCCGCGCCGGGGATTGCCGCTGCACCTCGGCTATGAGCAGCAGCATTGCCGCGACGACGCACGACGCTGCCATCAGATGCTGCGGCACCCAGGCCGCTTGAAACAACCAGCCGGCAAAGCCCGTCGGCTGCTGCATGAATGGTGTCAGTTCGTAGGAGCCGAATATCCAGCTGAGCGTGACGCGCAGCGATGCCGCGGCGGCCAGCAGCACGACCGGGATCGCCGCGCCGGGCTTTTTGCTGAGCCAGACGGCGATGCCCATCGTCAGCGTGAGCGAAGCCAAGGCGGTAAACCAGGTGAGGCCGATCGCGGCTTCCCAGCCGGTGACGCGGAACGCGAGCGCCAGTTCCGCCGCGCTGAAATGCCAGAGGTAGTAGTAGACAAGCCGGCCGGAGGCCAAGACTGGATTGACCGCCGGCAGGCCCTGCCGCGCCATCGCATCGACAATCGCGATTTTCGCATGATCGAAAATCGGATCGGCGAGTTGCACGCCGGTTGCGGATATTTTCGGCAGCAGCGCCGCGGCAGGTCCGCCAGCGAGAACCGCGGCCGCGGCAAAGGCCCATAGCGGAATCGCTGGCCCGGCATCGGCCTCTTGAACTTCCTGGCGTCGCCGCATCGCCAACAAGCAAAAGCTGCCGAGAAGACACAGCACGCCGGCACCAACAACCGTCGATGTCGTGAAGCCGATCAGCGTCAGGATCGGCAGTGTCGCCGCGCTGAAGACAGCCCAGCCGATGACGGGACCGGCGCCGGCTGCGAGGCCGCGCGGCAGGATATGGCGCGCGATGCTGTAGCCGAGCACCGTCCAGAACGCAGCCGCGAGCAGCGCGCAGAGCACAGCATTAACGGATGATGCCATGCGTCAGTCAGACTCCGAGCCGCCGTCCTAATAAATCATTACGATTATTATGGTGGGTTTGCGCGGCGTGTCGAACGCTAAATTTCGGCGCGGAATAAATGACGGAATTTCACAATCATTTTTAGATTGATTGACGTCATTTCTCAGCCGCGGGAGGTCATCATGGACGTCGCAGTTCGCAGGATCGCGAGTTTTCGTAACGGATCAGGCGCGCGGAGCACATGCGGCGGCCGATCTTTTTGCAGTGACCTCCTCGTCTTGAGCGTGGGCGCCGTTTTCCTCTGCGGCAGCGGCGCTGCTCTGGCCGGGCCGTGTACGACGGAGATCGTGCAGTTCGAACGCCAGATCGCGGACAATACACCGGATTGGATGTTCGGCCCGAACTTGCCGCAATCCCTCGATGCCCAGCTTCATCACCAGCCGACCCTCGAAACAGTGGTGCAAGCTCGACATGCCCGCAACATAGACGGCAACACCGTGATCGACTTGGCAAGGAAAGCCGACAAAGACGGCAATATCAAAGAATGCATTCGGGCGCTGGTCGAAGCCCGGCGGCTGTTCGATTTCGGAGACTGAAACGCTAGAGCGAAACTGTCGGGTCGAATCTATTATCGCTCTGACGGCGCTCGGCGGAACTTGCAGCGGATTGCCAAGTTACTGCAGGTAATTCCCCCGTTGCGCGGGAGGCTGGCATGAACGACGCTGGCGCACGCTTCCTCTATCCCGTCTTGCTCGCTTTGACGACGAGCGCGGCTCCGCTCTGCGGCCAGGTTGTGGCTTTCGCCGGGCCATGCACGGAGCAGATTACGCAACTTGAGCAGCGGGTCGCCACAAGCACTCCTGGCCCACAGTCGGGTCCAACCGACGCGCAATCCGTCGGCGCGCAGCTTCATCATCAGCCGACCCCCGGTTCTGTCGCGCTAGCCGAACAGGCCGCAGACGAAGATGGCGTCGCCGCCATCGACCACGCCAAGAGAGCGGACGCTGCGGGTGACGCCGCGAGCTGCAATCAAGCTGTCGCCGAAGCGCGCCGCGTCTACGCGATCACGAGGTGAGGCGCTAATAAGCCTCTTCGCTATAGATCGGATCGACCGAGCCGCGCCACGGGCCATGATATTTCGCCAGCAGTTCCTGCGCCGGCGTGGTGCCGCGCGCCAGCCGGTCATCAAGCACATCGAGATAGCGCGTCTCGTCCTGGCCGCTCAAATCGAAATGCTTGCGCCGCCCGAGACCTGAGCGCGCGAGTTTCAGAACCTCGCTCGCGATTTCAAACACAGTGCGGTCTTGGATCTTGGCGGCAAGACCGAGCTTGGGCACATCGTCGCGCAGCTTCTGTCGGTCTTCCGCGGTCCAGACCTTGGCGATATCCCAGGCCGCATCGAGCGCCACGTCGTCATAAAGAAGGCCGACCCACAACGCCGGCAGCGCCAGCAGATTCGGTAGCGGACCGGAATCGGCGCCGCGCATTTCCAGATAGCGCTTGAGCCGCACCTCTGGGAAGGTCGTGCTCATATGGTTGGCCCAGTCCGAGAGCGTGGGCAGTTCGCCCGGCAGCGCCGGCAATTTGCCCATCATCAGATCGCGAAAGGATTGCCCCGACGCGTCGATATAAGTGTCGCCGCGCTTGACGAAATACATCGGCACGTCGAGCGCGTAATCGACCCAGCGCTCGAAACCCATGCCCGGTTCGAACACCCACGGCAGCATGCCGGCCCGCGCATTGTCGGTATCACGCCAGATTTCCGAGCGGAACGACAGGAAGCCGTTGGGCTTGCCGTCGGTGAACGGCGAATTGGCGAACAAAGCCGTCGCGATCGGCTGCAGCGCGATCGACACCCGCAGCTTCTTGACCATGTCGGCTTCGGAGGAGAAATCGAGATTGGTCTGCACCGTGCAGGTGCGATACATCATGTCGAGGCCGAGCGTGCCGACCTTCGGCATATAAGAGGTCATGATCTTGTAGCGACCCTTCGGCATTTTCGGGATCTCGGCGCGCGTCCAATCCGGCGTCATGCCCAGTCCGAGAAATCCGATATGCAGCGGGCGCGCCACCTCGCGCACCTGGGCCAGATGCGCCATCAATTCGCTGGACGTCTGGTGAATGGTTTCGACTTGCGCGCCGGACAGTTCGAACTGGCCACCGGGCTCGAGCGAGATCGCGCCGCCGCCGGTGACGTCGAACAGGCCGATAATGTTCGGCCCTTCCATGATGGGTTGCCAGCCGAGCAGATGCTCCATGCCCTCGAGCAGCGCGCGGATGCCACGCTGGCCCTCGTAGGGCACCGGACGGTGCCCCTCCAGCGTGAACACGAATTTCTCGTGCTCGGTGCCGATATGGAATTGCGATTTGGCTTTGACGCCTTGGGCAATCCACTCCACGAGATCGTCGCGCCGTTGGAGCGGCGTCAGGTCGACTTGATCACGTGCCATGCAGGGTCCCGGAAAAAACGGCCGCGACCTTACACGCGGCGTGCGGCGGAGAGCAATGCAGCCCGACAGGGCCCCAACAGCGGTTAACGACAACCCTTAGGTAATGCGGCGAATTCGCATGCAAAAGGGTCAGAGCCGGCCCACGGCCCTTATGCAAAACCCCCGTTGCTGCGGCCATTAGGCGGCGGCTTTACGCTGCGGCGGCGGGAAACGGCGGTAGAACGTATCGCCGGTCTTGGCCATGTCGAGCAAGAGCGCGCCCGGCTTGAAGCGTTCGCCGCAGGTTGCGGTGAGCTCGTTGCAGAGATCGACGAAGGCCCTGGTCCCCATGCCGTCGATATAGGAAATGGTGCCGCCAGTGAAAGGCGCAAAGCCGAAGCCGAGAATGGAGCCGACATCGGCCTCACGCATGTCGGTAACGACCTTCTCCTCGATGCAACGGGCGGACTCCAATGCCTGGATCGCCAACAGCCGCCGCCCGAGGCTCCGCGGATCGACGGTGTCGGGATCGATCCTTTTCGGCTGCAGATCGACAAGCCCCGGCCACAGCCGCTTCGGCCCGTTCTGCGGGTAATCGTAAAAGCCCTTGCCGTTCTTGCGGCCAAGGCGGCCGCGCTTCTCGACCATGTTCTCGAGCAACGTCTTCTGCCGCGGGTCGACCATTTTCGGCCCGAGATCGGCCTCGGTGGCTTTGAGGATTTTCCAGGCCAGATCGACGGCGACCTCGTCGTTGAGCGCGAGCGGCCCGACCGGCATGCCGGCGATGCGGCCGGCATTCTCGATCAAAGCCGTGGGCAGTCCTTCCATCAGCATCAAATGGCCTTCGCGCAGATAAGTGCCGACCACACGCGAGGTGTAGAAACCGCGCGAGTCGTTGACGACGATCGGCGTCTTGCGGATCGTGCGCACGTAATCGAGCGCGGTGGCGAGCGCCTCGTCGCCGGTTTCCTTGCCCATGATGATCTCGACCAGCATCATGCGCTCGACCGGCGAAAAGAAGTGAATGCCGATGAAGCGCGCGTGATCCTTGAAGGCCGCGGCGAGCGACGTGATCGGCAGCGTCGAAGTGTTCGAGCCGAAGATCGCTTTGTCGCCGATCACGTTCTGCGTTCGCGAAATCACCTCTTCCTTGACCTTGCGGTCCTCGAACACCGCCTCTACGACAAGCTCGCAACCCTTCAATTCGACAAAGTCGGCGGTGGACGTGATGCGCGACAGCACAAGCTCACCGTCGGCCGCGCTCGCGGCGCCGCGCTTGATCTGCTCGTCGATGAGCTTTTTCGCATGCGCCTTGCCGTTCTCCGCGCTTTCCGGATCGCGGTCGACCAGCACCACGTCGAGCCCGGCGAGCGCCGAGACATAGGCGATGCCGGCGCCCATGAAGCCCGCGCCGAGCACGCCGATCTTCTTCAACGGCTTCGCCGGCACATTGGCTGGGCGGCGCACGCCGCGATTGAGGTCCTGCATCGACACGAACAGCGAGCGGATCATTGCCGCGGCCTCCGGCGAACGCAGGACTTTGGCGAACCAGCGCGATTCGACGCGCAAAGCCGCGTCCATCGGCAATTGCAGGCCCTCATAGACGACCTGCATGATGGCGTGCGCGGCGGGATAATTATCGTAGGTCTCGCGCCGGTAAATCGCGTTGGCCGGCGGAAACGTATTCAGTCCGGCCTTGGAATAAACCGGCCCACCAGGCAGCTTGAAGCCTTCGACGTCCCATGGCGCTTTGTCCAGTGGCGCCTTGTCCAGTGGCGCTTTATCCAGCGGCGCATTGCCATTGCCGCCGGTTTTGATCCAGTCCTTGGCTGTCTTGATGAGATCGCTCAGCGGCACCACGGCATCGACGAGTTTCAGCGTCTTGGCGCGATCGAGCCGCAACTGATCGCCCTTGAGCAGCAATTGCAGCGCGTCCGCCGGCGGCAAGATCCGCGCGACGCGCTGCGTGCCGCCGGCGCCGGGGAACAGACCGACCTTGACCTCGGGCAGACCGACTCGTGTTTTCGGATTATCGGCGGCGATGCGGCGATGGCAGGCCAGCGCCAGTTCAAAGCCGCCGCCGAGCGCCGCGCCGTTGATCGCGGCGACCCATGGTTTGCCGCAGGTTTCGATACGGCGATAGAGCTGCGACAGTTTGCGGCTTTCCTCGAACAGCCGCGTATTCGCCGCTTCTTCACCCTGCGTAGCCACCAGATCCTTGAAGGTGCGGCTTAAGCTCTCCAGCATGGTCAGATCGGCGCCGGCGCAAAACGTGTCCTTGCCCGACGTGATCACCGCGCCCTTGATCTTGGCGTCGGCGGCGATCTGCTCGACGAGCGCCGACAGCTCCGCGATCATCGTCATGTCGATGAGATTCATCGTCGCGCCGGGCGCATCCCAGGTCACGAGCGCAATGCCGTCGCCGTCGACGTCGAGCTTGAATTTGGTGAAGGCCGATTTTTCGCTCTTGCTCATGCTCTCACTCATAGGGATCGCCATTCTTGTGCGTGTAGCGCATGCCCTTATCGTCGCGCACGACCGCGAGATCGGCCTCGGGATATTCGACACGCTCGTGTTTCGAGCGGGTGCCCACTTCGAGATAGACCGCGTTGCGGTCCGATCTGTTCACGAGATGATGGCCGTTGCCGCTATTGGCTTTGAAGCCACAGGCATCGCCGGCTCTGAGCGGCGTCTCGCCGGCGTCCTCGATCAGCACCAGTTCGCCTTCGAGCACATAGACGAATTCGTCTTCGCGCTCGTGCCAGTGCCGCAGCGCCGACGCGGCGCCGGGCTTCAGCGTCGTGAGATTGACGCCGAACTGGTCGAGCCCCGCCGCATTGCCGAGCCGTTTGCGCTCGCGGCCGACAACGACGCGGTCATAGGGCGGCGGATAGCCGGTGCGGGCATCGGTCGGTATCTTGCTGATATCGATTTTAGGCATTGCACTCTCTTGCAGCTCAAACGTTAAACGCGCTCGACGATGGTCGCGGTGCCCATGCCGGCGCCGATGCACAGCGTGACGAGTCCGGTCGAGAGATTACGCCGCTCGAGCTCGTCGATCAGCGTGCCGAGGATCATCGCGCCGGTGGCGCCGAGCGGATGGCCGAGCGCGATGGCGCCGCCATTGGCATTGACCTTGGCAGGATCAAGCTCAAAAGCCTGCAGATAGCGTAAGACCACCGAAGCGAAGGCTTCGTTGACCTCGAACAGATCGATGTCCGAAATCTTCATGCCGGCGGATTTGAGAACTTTCTCGGTCACGTCGACCGGGCCGGTCAGCATCAGCGCCGGATCGGAGCCGATATTGGCAAAGGCGCGCACCCGGGCGCGCGCTTTCAATCCGGTCTTCTGCGCCGCCTCCTTGTTGCCGATCAGAACCGCGGCGGCGCCGTCGACAATGCCGGAGGAATTGCCGGCATGGTGGACGTGATTGAGGAATTCGACGTCGGGATGGGCCTGGATCGCGACCGCGTCGAAACCGCCAAGCTCGCCCATCTGCGTGAAAGACGGCTTGAGCGAAGCCAGCGACTGCATGGTCGTGCCCGGCCGCATGTGCTCGTCCTTGGCGAGGATGGTGAGCCCGTTGACGTCTTTGACCTTCATCACCGAGCGGTCGAAGCGGCCGTCGTCCCAGGCCGCCGCCGCGCGCTTCTGGCTCTCGACCGCATAAGCATCGACATCGTCGCGGGAGAATCCGTATTTGGTCGCGATCAGGTCGGCGGAAATGCCTTGCGGCAGAAAGTAATGCGCGACCGCGATCGACGGATCCATCGCCCAGGCGCCGCCGGCGGCGCCGATGCCGACGCGGCTCATCGATTCGACGCCGCCGCCGATCGCCATTTGCTGCTGCCCGGACATGACCTGCGCCGAAGCGAAATTCACCGCATCGAGGCCCGAGGCGCAAAAGCGGTTGATCTGCACGCCGGCGACGCTGTCGCCGAAACCTGCGACCAATGCCGCAGTGCGCGCGATATCGGCGGCGGCCTCGCCGACCGGATCGACACAGCCCATCACCACGTCATCGACCAGAGCGGTGTCGAGATCGTTGCGCGTCTTGATTTCGCCGAGCGCCTGCGCCGCGAGATTGAGCGCGGTGACTTCGTGTAGCGCGCCGTCCGTTTTGCCGCGGCCGCGCGGCGTGCGCACGTGATCGTAGATGAAAGCCTCGGGCATGAATTCCTCTCTGTCCCCTCGTCCTTCCCGCGGGTGCGGGAATCCATAACCACGACCGGGATTATGGGTCCCCCGCCGTCGCGGGGGCGACGCCGATATATCAAGGTTAGAATGCCTCCACCGGCAATGCCATGGTGCTCTCCGCGCCGGCTTTGATGCGGGCGAGATGCGCGGTCGAAGCCGGCAAAATGCGTTCCATGAAAAACCGTCCCGTCGTCAGTCGCTGCGCCATTCTCTCGTCGTTGCCGGCTTTCGCATTTTCGGTTTGCGCGGCTTGCGCGATCAGGCACCACATATAGCCGAGCGCGACCAGGCCGAAGAGGTGCATGTAATCGGTGGCGCCGGCGCCGGCATTGTCCGGACTGGCCATCGCATGCTGCACGAGCCACATGGTCGCCTCTTGCAATTCGCCGAGCGCCTTGCCGAGCGGCGTCACATAGGGCGACATCGCCGCATCCGCGCCGTGCTCTTTGATATAGGTTGCGACTTCGCCGAAGAAAGCCCGCAGCGCCCGGCCGCCGTCCTTGGGCAGTTTGCGGCCGACCAGATCGAGCGCCTGAACGCCGTTGGCACCCTCGTAGATCATGGCGATGCGTGCATCGCGCACAAACTGTTCCATGCCGTGTTCGGCGATATAGCCGTGGCCGCCGAACACCTGTTGTGCGGCGGCCGTATTGGCAAAGCCCTGATCGGTCAGCACGCCTTTGATCACCGGCGTCATCAGGCCGAGATGATCGTCGGCCGCCTCGCGGTCCTTGGCGTCTTGGGCGCGATGCGCGATGTCGCTTTTCAGCGCCGTCCAAAGCACCAGCGCCCGCGCCGCTTCGTTGAAGGCGCGGATGTTCATCAGCATGCGGCGCACGTCCGGATGCACGATGATGGGATCGGCCGGCTGGTCCGGGAATTTCGCGCCGGTCAGCGCGCGCCCGGCGCGGCGATCCTTGGCGTAGGCGGCGGCATTCTGATAGGCGACTTCCGACAGCGCGAGCCCCTGCAGGCCGACATTGAGCCGCGCCTCGTTCATCATGACGAACATGGCTTGCAGCCCGCGATTGGCTTCGCCCACCAGCCAGCCGGTTGCGCCATCGTAATTCATCGCGCAGGTGGCATTGCCGTGAATGCCCATTTTTTCTTCGAGCGAGCCGCAGCTCACCGCATTGCGCGCGCCGATGCCGCCGTCCGGCGCCGGCAGGAATTTCGGCACGAGAAAAAGCGAGATGCCCTTGGTGCCTGCCGGCGCGCCGTCGATTCGCGCCAGCACCAAATGCACGATGTTCAGCGCCAGATCGTGCTCGCCGGCGGATATGAATATCTTGGTGCCGGTGATTTTGTAGCTGCCGTCCGGCTGCGGCGTGGCGCGGCTGCGCACCAGTCCGAGATCGGTGCCGCATTGCGGCTCGGTGAGATTCATCGTGCCGGCCCATTCGCCGCTCACCAGCTTCGGCAAATAAAGCGCTTTCTGTTCCGCCGAGGCATGGGTAAACAGCGCCGCGATCGCGCCCTGGGTCAGACCCGAATACATCGAGAAGGCCATGTTGGCGGAGCAGACGAATTCGCTGACCGCCTGCGCGATCACCGTCGGCAGGCCCTGACCGCCGAATTCAGGCGACGCCGCCAGGCCGAGCCAGCCGCCTTCAGTGAACTGCTTATGGGCGGCCTTGAATCCGGTCGGCGTCGTCACGCTGCCGTCGGCGTTGCGGCGGCAGCCTTCCTTGTCGCCGACGCGATTGAGCGGCGTGAGCACGTCTTCGCAGAACTTCGCCGCTTCGCCGAGCACGGCTGCGATCAGATCGGGCGTGGCCTCGGCGAAACCGGGCAGATTGTTGTAGCGATCGATATGGAGCACGTCGCTCAACAGGAACATGACGTCGTCAACCGGAGCTTTGTAGCTCGGCATGATGTCGTCCTCCCGACGCCCGCGGCCGGCTCATAGGCTAACCGATTCACGACAGGGCGACGACGGCCGATTGGGCCGGCTTGGACCCCCGGCGCAAACCTGGATTCGGCCCCGGTTCCCGTCCCGCGATTAACGCCAAATGGCGCATTCTTAACCGGTCCGGCCCGGTCTTTAACCGCTTGTTTACTCTATTCCTGAAAAGTCGGCACTCGAGGACGCCGTGCCCTCTCTCTCGTCTGTTACCGAGCCACACAGCTCAAAGACAGGGCCTTGGACAGGGCTATGCCGCTCCTCTCGATGTGATTTGGGCGCGCAATGAAATCTGGCGGTCCGTGGAATCTAAGAGGCCTCCGCCCAGAAGCGCGCGAAGCCGCCCGCGACGCCGCGCGCCAATCCGGCATGTCGGTCGGTGAATGGCTCAACGACGTCATTCGGCCCGAAGACGACGATGACGAGCGCGGCCGCTATGCCTACGCCGATGAGGACGACGATCGCGGCCGCCGCCGCAATCGCGAATCACGGCGGGAACCGGACGACGACGCGCGGTCCCGCCAATCCCGCCGCCAGCCGCGCTTCGACGATGCTGAGCCCGATGATCTAGAACCGACTTTCGGCTCCGATCTGGAACCGCGCTTGCAACCCCGCTTGGACCCACAACGCGGCGACAGCCGCGACCGGCGCGGGAACCGCGACCGCGGCAGAGATTTAGGCAGAGATTTCGAACGCGACCGCCAGCAAGATCGCGATCCGAATCAGGATCGCGATTCCGGCCGCGACCGCCTCCGGCTGCGCGAAGCGGCACGCGCCGCCGCCCGCGCGCGCGACGAGGAGCGGGCGGCTGCTCGGGTCCAGGCGCGTGAGCGCGAAGCCTCCCGCGAGGAACTGCGGCAAGCCAGGCGTGACGAGGCGCGCGCCGAGGACATGCGCAAGGCCACGGGGGCGCGGGCGGAAATGGGCGAAGTCCATGCCCGGCTCGACAGGCTCTCGCAGCAACTCGAGCGCCTTGCACGGCCGGAAAGGCCGAGATCTGAACCCACACGATCTGAAACGCCGCGATACGAGCCGCGCCTGACCGGCGCTCCGCCGGCGCCGCATCGCGACCGGACAATGCCGATAGCCCGGCCGCAAGGTGCGGGCCGCGCCGTTTCCGCGCTTTCAGTTGATGACGCAATTGCCGAAATCACCGAACGGCAGCGCACGCTTTACGGCGAAACCGAGATGGCAGCTCCGCTGGCGCCGCGCGAACCGGTCCCATTTATGACGCCGCAGCCGGAAGCGGCCGCCGCACCGATGTCGTTCGGCTCGCGGCAGCCACAGCCGCTGCCGCCGAGCGCAGCGGTCGAGCCGCCGGCGGCAAAGGCAGCCGCGAGCGTTCCGGCCGCGCCCGCCCTCGATATTTCCAAGCTCGAAGAGCAATTGCGCAACATCACAACGCGCATCGAGACGCTGCGGCCGAGCAGCGATCTTGAAGAGCAGCTGCGCAGCATCACGGCGCGGATCGAAACGCTGCGGCCGAACAACAATTTCGAAGAGGTCATAACGAGCTTCCGCAAGGAGCTCGCCGAAATCGGCCGCCAGATTACCGAGGCGCTGCCGCGCCACGCGGTGGAATCGCTGCAGATCGAAGTGCAGGCGCTGGCGCAGCGGATCGACCATTCCCGCACCGCCGGAAGTGTCGATGCCTCGGCGCTGGCCGGGCTCGAGCGCGGCCTCGCCGAGGTGCGCGACGCGCTGCGTAACCTGACGCCGGCCGAGAACCTGGTCGGCTTCAACGATGCGGTGCGCTCGCTCGCGCAAAAGATCGATCTCATCATCGGCAAGGAAGATCCCGCCACCCTGCAACAGCTCGAGACCGCGATTTCCGCGCTGCGCGGCATCGTCTCACATGTCGCCTCCAACGACACCTTGACCAAAGTCGCCGAAGACGTGCGCGCGCTGGCGGCGAAGGTGGACGAATTCGCCAACACCGCCGCGACCGGACAGGCGGTTTCGGCGCTGGAAAGCCGGCTCGACACGCTGGCCGATGCCCTGAGCGCCTCCACGGAAGCGGGCCATGCGGTGCCGCGTGAGCTGGAAAAGCTCCTGTCCGGGCTCATCGAGAAGCTCGAATGGGTGCAACTCACCCAAACCGATCATGCCGCGCTCGGCCATCTCGAAGATCGCATCGCGCAGCTGATCAAGCGGCTTGACGCCTCGGACGCCCGCCTCGGCAATCTCGAAGCCGTCGAGCGCGGCCTCGCCGATCTTCTCGTGCATATCGACGAGGCCCGCAGCCGCAGCGGCACGGTGACGCTGGCTTCGCCGCCGCAGCCGGTCGCCCAACCAGCAACAGTCGACGCCATCAAGCGCGAAGTCGCCGAGATCAAGCGCGGCGACCGCCGCACGCAAGATTCGCTCGAAGCGGTTCACGGCGCCGTCGAACATGTCGTCGATCGGCTGGCAATGATCGAAAGCGGCATGCACGAAGCGTCCGCGCCGCTGGTTGCGGCTTCGTCGCCGGTGCAGACGGAGACGGCGGACACTACAAAAACAGACTCGGCAAAAACAAACTCGGCAAAAGCAGAGTCGGCAAAGACAGAGCCCGCGAAATCGGAAGCGGCAAAGCCGGAACCGACAAAGGCCGAGATGTTCGTCGCCAAGCCTGCTCCCGCACCAGCAACAACGACATCAGCAACACCTGCATCACCTGCGCCGGCCGCGATCGCGCCTGCGCCGATGAGCATTTCGGCGGCGGACGTACTGTTGGGGTCGGCCGAGAGCCCGTTCGACGCCGCACCACGCCGCATGGTCGGCGCCGCGCCGCGCACGCCGCTCGATCCGAACCTGCCGCCGGATCATCCGCTGGAGCCCGGTTCCGCACCGGGTTCGCGCGGTGTGTCATCCGGAACCATTTCATCTGGAACTTTGCCGTCGGCCGCCGATCGGATCGCCGCGTCGGAAGCCGCCGCCAGTCTGGTCGAGCCACCGGCCGCAGCCGAACCGAACGGCAAGCCGAATTTCATCGCCGCGGCGCGAAAGGCGGCGCAAGCCGCCGCAGCCGCGCAGCCCGATCGTAAAGCCAGAGCAAAAAGAGAGCGGTCGCAAGCGAGCGGCTCGTCGCCGCGTATGCGCAAGCTCTTGGTGGCCGGTGGCGCCGTCGTGGTCGCCGTGTTGTTCGCTCACGTCGTCTTGCACATGTTCCAGGACAATGGCGGCTCGGCGATTTCGCCGCCGCCGCTGCCGGAGCAATCCACCGACGTCCCGCTCGAAAAAGATTCCGCCACGACACAGCCGGCGGCGACCCCAGCCCCGCTCGTGCTCCCGGTTCCGGGCGGCCCGGCCGATATGCTGCCGAACGCCGCGCCGAGCCAGCCGCTGAACATCACTCCGAATGCGCAACCCGATCCGTCTCCTGCCGTGGCGCCGCAACGCCAGTCGGCGCTGCCCGACGTCACCGGCTCACTGCCGGGCCGCGCACCAGCAGGCACCGTGCCGGCGCCAGGCGCAAATCCGTTCCAGCCGATTCCGGCGCCGGCGGCGATAGATGCCGACAAACTGCCGGCGAGCATCGGCGGCCCGGCGCTACGCGCCGCCGCCGCTGCCGGCGATATGGCGGCCGAATACGAAGTCGCGAGCCGCTTCGCCGAGGGCCGCGGCGTTGCCGTGAGCAACGAACAAGCCGCGCATTGGCTGCAGCGCGCCGCCGATCAAGGACTGCCGCCGGCGCAGTTCCGCCTCGGCGGGCTCTATGAAAAAGGCATCGGCGTCAAGAAAGACCTCGCCCAGGCGCGCGACCTCTACACGGCCGCCGCCGACAAGGGCAACGGCAAGGCCATGCACAATCTCGCCGTGCTCTATGCCGAAGGCATCAACGGCCCGGCCGATTACACGACGGCCGCGCAGTGGTTCCGCAAGGCCGCCGACCGCGGCATCACCGACAGCCAATATAATCTCGCCATTCTCTACGCCCGCGGCATCGGCGTGGAGCAGAACTATGCCGAGTCCTACAAGTGGTTCACGCTTGCCGCCAATCGCGGCGACGCCGACGCCGGCAAGAAGCGCGACGAGATCGCCGCCCATCTCGATCCGCAATCGCTCCAAGCGGCGCAAACCGCGGCGCAGAAATGGACCGCGGCCGCGCAGCCGGACGAGGCGATTAACGTGAAGGCGCCGGCGGGCGGCTGGGATCCGCAAACCGCGAAGCCCGCGACCAAGCCGAAGGCCGCCGGCCCTAAGCCGGAAGCCAAGCTCTAAAAATATTTTTGCTGGTGCATGATCTTTTCGGGAAACCGGTATCCACTTTTCCGGATCATGCTCTAATCCGACAGACAGCGCGCGGCGGGCACGGCGTAGAGCCGCCGTTCGCCAAGCATATGCGCCGTGAACGCCAGCGCCGGAAACAGCGAGGCGATGGCACGGTGGCGCACGTTCAGGCCGCCGGCATAGGAGCCGAAGGCCGGCATCACGAGACGGCGGCCGTCGCCGGCAAAACAGCGCCGCCGCAGCGCGCGGCCGCGCTGCGCGATGCAGGCCAGCGGATGCAGATGTCCGGCGATTTCGCCGTCGCTCGCTTCCGCCGACGGCTCATGACGAAACGTCAGCCCGCCAAGCGCCAACACATCGGCAAAACGCCCGCCGATATTGTCGGCCGGATCGGGATCGTGATTGCCGGCAAGCCAGACCCAATCGCGGCCGCGCTGCAATGCCATGAGCGCGCCGCGGCTATTGTCGGCCATGCGCGCCGGTCCGCCGCCGTCATGAAAACTGTCGCCGAGCGCCACAACGAGGCGCGGAGCATAGCGCTCGATCAGGCGTGCCAGCCGCGCCAAGGTCGCGGCCGTATCGTAAGGCGGCAGCAGCACGCCGCGGGCGGCATAGGCCGAGCCTTTTTCCAGATGCAGATCGGCGGCGACGAGCAGTTTCTCTTCGGGCCAATAGAGCGCGCCGGCCGGATCGGCGATCAGCGTGACGCCGGCAAGCCCAATCTCGCGCACGTGATCCCGCATCGGCACCGCAATCCCAGCCTCGCTGCCGCGATCATGCGCGAAGAAAAGGCTCACTGCATCGCCTCTTTCACCAATTCCTCCTCGGCTTCGGCGAGCAGCGTCTCGGCCGCCTCGCCATAGACCGCCTCGCGCCCGATTTCGAGCATTACCGGCACCGCCAGCGGCGAGACATGGTCGAGCGCTTTATGGACGATTCGGCCCCTGATGCGCGAGAGCATTTCGCCGAGCCGGCGCACGTCGAGAAGGCCGGTCGCCGCGTCGGCGCGGGCGGCGCGCAGCAGCACATGATCGGGCTGGTGGCTGCGCAGCACGTCATAAACAAGGTCGGTCGAGATCGTAACCTGCCGGCGCGATTTCTCTTCGCCGGGAAAGCGCCGCTCGATCAGCCCGGCGATGATCGCGCAATTGCGGAACGTGCGCTTCATCAGCGCCGATTCGGCAAGCCAGGCTTCGAGATCGTCGCCGAGCATATCTTCGTCGAACAGTTCCGCGAGCGACAGTTCGCCGCGCGCGAGGCGCTGCGTCACGTCACCGAGCCCCCAGACCGCCAGCGCATATTCATTGGCGACAAAACCGAGCGGCCGCAGCCGCGCGCGTTCGAGCCGCCGCGTCAGCAGCATGCCGAGCGTCTGGTGCGCAAGCCGGCCTTCGAACGGATAGCAGACCAGATAATTCTTGTTGCCGCGCGGAAAGGTCTCGACCAGCAAGTCGCGACGGCCCGGCATTTGCGAGCGCCACTTCTGGATTTCGAGCCATTCGCGCACTTGTTGCGGCAATTGCCGCCACGCTTGCGGGTCGGAGATGATGCCGCGCACGCGGTCGGCGAGATAAGTCGAGAGCGGGAATTTGCCGCCCTCGTAGGCCGGCACTTTGGGATCCTCCGAGGTCGCGCGCGACACGTAAACCTGGTCCTCGACGATGGTCTCGTATTTGAGGATTTCGCCAGCGAACACGAAAGTGTCGCCGGGCACCATGGTCTCGACGAAATATTCCTCGACCTCGCCCAAGAGTCTGCCGCCGCGCGGAATCATTTTCGACGCGCGCGAGCGTACCAGGCGCACTTTCAGCATGTCGGCTTCGACAATGGTGCCAACATTCATGCGATAGCGCTGCGCCACCTTGGGATGCGCGATGCGCCAGCGGCCGTCTTTGCCCTCGCGGATGCGGGCGAAGCGGTCATAGGCTTTTAGCGCATAGCCGCCGGTGGCGACGAAATCGACCACGGCGTCAAAATCCTCGCGCGTCAGCGCCGCATAGGGCGCGGCCGTCGTCACTTCGGCGAACAGATCTTCGCTTTTGAAAGGTTCGCCGCAGGCGCAGCCGAGCACGTGCTGCGCCAGCACATCGAGCCCGCCGGTGCGTTGCGGCGGCGTGTCTTGCGCATTCACGGCAATCGCGTCGATCGCGGCGCGGCATTCCAGCACTTCGAAACGATTGGCCGGGATCAGCACGCCTTCCGACGGCTCGTCCATGCGGTGATTGGCGCGGCCGATGCGCTGGAGCAGCCGCGACGCGCCTTTCGGCGCGCCGACATTGACGACAAGATCGACATCGCCCCAGTCGACGCCGAGATCGAGCGACGAAGTGCACACCACCGCGCGCAGTTTTCCCCCGGCCATGGCGCCTTCGACCTTGCGCCGCTGCGCCACGTCGAGCGAGCCGTGATGCAGCGCGATCGGCAGGTTGTCGTCGTTGAGGTGCCAGAGGTCCTGGAAGATACCTTCGGCCTGGCTGCGGGTATTGACGAAGACCAGCGTGGTGCGATGCATCTTGATCAGCGCATAAAGCTCGCCGAGCGCATAGCGCGCGGAATGTCCGGCCCACGGCACATGTTCGGTCGAATCGAGCATCGCGACATGCGGAGCCGCGCCGGCTTCGGCAACAATGAGATCAGCGCGCGCCGCATGTCCCTCGCCGTCGCGCTGCGGCACCATGAAACGGCAGAGATCCTCGGGCTCGGCGACGGTTGCCGACAGGCCGATGCTGGTGAGGTGCGGCGCCAGGCGAAACAGCCGCGCCAAGCCGAGCGACAACAGATCGCCGCGCTTCGACGTCA
>Ga0210386_10000011_pt1 | contig 139872 bp, 146 predicted proteins | sample IncBWH32OmetaG_FD_160091 | JGI IMG/M metagenome (GOLD analysis project Ga0210386, IMG submission 160091) | Forest soil microbial communities from Barre Woods Harvard Forest LTER site, Petersham, Massachusetts, United States - Inc-BW-H-32-O ...
ACAGCCGACTGGCCTACTTTTTAACAGGTCTGTAGTCGGGGCACTTGCAGCCGGGATACCAGCACGGATGTGTCGTTCCTTTCGACGTGGTCTTGACGTGATGGTTGTTTATTCCGTGGTGGCAGCGGCAGGCTTTCTTGGCGCGAGGATTGCGAACGCGACGGATGGGCACCTGAAAATCCTAACATGCGCGGATACTGAGAGTCGGTGATTGGGACTAGTACCCACTTCTCCGGTTAGGGCGGTGGTCTCAATGGGTCGACGCAACACGCAGCCGAACCTGACTTGCATTGAAACGAAAGGCTAAAGCGCTCCCAAGGATTAGATCGGGCGGAACACTACCCTGGCTAGGATTTGACCGGGTACATCCAGACAAAGCGCTCCCCCCGCGGAAGAATTGTTGAATCAACGCATTGGATGGTGTTGCGTCGACCGTCTGAACCGGCACGGCTAACCGGACAAGTTCCGTACCATTACTTCACATTTCGGGTTAGGGCCGTAACGGAATATTGGTACGCCAACCCCAAACGGCGTTAACGCCTTCTTCCTTCAATCTGCTTTCCAACGATAGAACGTCCTCTAAGTGTTCCCCTTCCAGTTCCAAATAATTCTTTCCCCACGTCCAAAACAATCTGTATTGCGGGACGCTCAACAGGGGATCCCTGTCCTTCAGTGCCAGGAAAAAGCCCAGTGCTCTCTCTCCAATTGGTTCGCCTTTGCTGCTTGACTCTGGTTCTCGCCGAAGTATCTTTTCGGCACCATCAATTGATGCCTGGAAATGCTTTCCGGCACGCGCAACATTGGGGAATGGGATACTGGTTAGATGGAGCGTGTGTCCGTTAGAAGCCAGCAGTGTAAAGTCCTTCCACCATATGTTTTGGTCGGCGCAGTTTAGGTTGTCACTGGGGCAGAGTATTCCGTCGCTAACCCGTTTCAAGTCGAATGTCATTTGCACTTTTGAATCCGGAATTGCTTGCGGTCCTGGCGGAGCAGTTGTTTCGCGATTGGCGGGAGTCTGCTGCGCGGTGGTCGCAGCGGGCGAAATGGCGACCAGAGCTAGCAAAGCGATAATGAAATGCGCCTTCAGCTTGATCCTCCGGTGAGTCTTCTACGTCGCATTCATCGGCAAATGAGACAGTTTATCCTAGGTTTTCGGCTAAGTCCTGATTAGTCGGCTAACCGGAGAAGTGGAGGCTAGTACCCACATGGACGGTTACCGCGTTCTATAGAAGGGGATGTCAAGACAAATACTTCTCCGAGCGCCGGAAGCCGTGTGAGATTTCGTCTTGGCTTCCAGCCCACGTGAGGTAGAGAGGTTCTGAGGTTTTTTCCTCTGTGGATCTTCATTGTTTCTGGTGCGACGACGCTTTGAGTTTCTGACGCGAGCAAGCAGGGTGGTGGCAAAGTGCCAACCATGGTTCTATCTGAGACTCGTGGCCTATAGCTTTTTCTGGTTGTCCGAGGGGGCATATAGTTAATCAAGAGACTGGCGGTGCTCGAAGCACACTCTCCGCCGTAACGCGGTTATGGATACTCACCCTCGAACCAGAGCGTCGGAAGAGCCGAAAGCCATCACCGGGAATGAATCCTGTGAGGAAAAAGGTTCTCTACCCAACGCTCAAGCTGCTTGCACCTTCAGATATTCGGCGTTGAAACGCGCTCCTTTCTTCCAAACCAGCAAAGTGATCGCGGCAATCTTGCGCGCCAACGTGAGGCGTGCCATGTGCGGCTTCATCCCTCGGCCTACGCAGGCTTCGTAGAAATTTCGAAAGGGTCCGCTGACCCTTGAAGATATTTTTCAGATCATGGTTGTAGTTGCGATTCAGTCCGCGGATCGCCAAGGTCTTCTTGGAGCGCTTGAGCTGGCCACCCTCGAAACGATATTCGCCGCTCGTGTAAGTCTTTAGTGCCAGGCCGATGTACGCCCACAACTGCCGCTTAGTGCGAAACCGATGCGGCGTCTGCAGCAGTGCTACCAGCAGAGCTGCGCGGATAGGACCGATCGAAGGAATCTGCCGCAGCAACTTCACTGCGGAGTGCTTGCGACTTTCCACCAGCAGTTCACGCCGCGCTTCCTGACGCAAAGTGGCTAACGCGTCGAACTGCTGATAGTAAAATTCCGCCCGGCGGTGCACGCCGACTTCGCTCAGTTTCGCCAGCCATTCCGTCCGGTGACGAAACGCTTAGACCTGTTGGCCGGCACAGGGAATCCCCCAGCTCCGGTAGATGGCTTTCACACGCGTCATCACCCGCGTCAGATCCCGAGTGATCGCCAGGTAACTGCGCGCCAGCTCCTTCAGGGTGCGGAGGCCCTGCTCGCCGTGGTAGACCGGATCGAGTTTATTCCCGTACAACAGCTCCGCCAGTTCGCGGGCATCGTTGCGATCATTTCTGTTCCGTACTTTTCCTAGGCCGGTCTTGCGCGGATCGCAAGCAACCACTCGCGTGACGTGCGGCTAGTCGGGAAACCGGACAAGTTCCTTCCAGTACCGATTTGATTGCCGCATTAATTGATTACTGCGAGAGTCAACACTCGTTGGTCTTAAAGTCGAAACACACCAACAACAAAGCAGACCACCCCGACCATACCGCACGTCCAGAGAAGATAGACAGGCCATGCGGGCCAACCGAATTTCTTTCGCACCTTGAGATATTCCACTGGAATACCCCAATTGCCTCCGAACTTGCCAGATTCGATGGGGCCTTGGAGGATGAATGCGACGCTCAGCAAAGCATGTAGAGGTTTTGCCTTATTTTTGGAAGGCGGGCACTTTCCACTGAGCGATGGGGATCACGGGTTCACCCCACAACTTGAGAACAAAATGAGAACCAAAGGCAGCCTACCTGAACCCTTATCACGGGATTATCGGGGCGACATTGTCGAGGGTGCCGATTTGTTATCTAATTGATCAAAAATTGAGGTCCAATCCCTTTGAAGGAAATCAAGAGATAAATCTGGAACTAAAAGGAAACATGCTGCGTCCACTCAGAAAGGCACAAAGTTCCATCAACGCAAAAATTCTTGAATTCCCCCAGTCAGAATCCTGCTCCGAACTAACCTGCTCTAAGATATTTTCCACAGCTATGCATAATATTCATTTTAGTCCTATTGACAGGGCGAAATGCCTTAAGCTACAAGCTACGTATCAAGAATCGAACTCGTGGACAACTCGGGGCTCACCTCGCTTCATCGTCCATTAGATGAATCAGTGTGATCCGACCGACCTGTTGTCGTTCTTTCACTGTGGTGTCTACAGACACGATGCACAACTGTTGGGGGGTAGTGCTCATGCAAAGAGACGGCCGACATTTTATAGCCAGGCTTCTGATGGGTACGGTTCTCTTACTGACTGCTTTTATCATCCGCCCGACCGTTCTGGCGAACCATGCTCCTCGATACGACAAGCTTAAGATACGTGCCAACAAACCCGTGCTCAAATCCGTCTCTCACTTTTCACGGACACGAGTTCCATCAAGCGCGTTCCGTTCGTTACCGTTGAGCTTTGAGCCGAATGTGGGCCAGGCTGGAGATTCTGTAAAATACCTTTCTCACGGCAGGGGGTACGCGTTTTTCCTCACTCAGACGGGAGCCACCATCACTCTGCAGAGACCGGTGGGCGACAGCCAATTCTTCCAGAAGCTGGACAATAAGCAGCAAAAGAAATTCGAGACTCGCAAGTTTGGTCGCGCACTGACCCGCCTTCGCAAGCGCCAACAGCAGAATAGACGCGCCGTCCAGATGGGCATCTATGGGGCCAACCCAGCAGCACAGATCGAGGCGCTTGATGAACTACCCGGAAAGAGTAACTATTTCATTGGTACCAATGCGAGGAAATGGCGGACTGGCATTCCGAACTTTGTCCGCATACGATACAAAGAAATCTATCCTGGCGTTGACCTGATCTATTATGGGAACCAAGGGCGACTCGAATTTGACTTTGTTGTTTCTCCCGGAGCTGACCCGAAAAATATTGGCCTCAAATTCGGCGACAACGAGCATGTGACGATTGCGAGTGACGGCAGCCTGCAATTAAGCCGGAAAGAAGTTCTCTTGCCCCGCCCGACTCTGTACCAGATCGAGAAGGGCAGAAAACAATTGGTCGACGGCAGATTCGCGCTCTTGGCTGGAGGGCTAGTTGGCATCCGCGTGGGCCCCTATGACCGAACGAAGCCACTTATCGTTGATCCGGTCTTGGTCTACTCGAGTTATGTCGGAGTCAATAACGATGACGCGGATGCTGATGCAATCGCGGTGGATTCGCTCGGCGATACCTACGTGGCGGGTTCAACCCCGTCGCTGAATTTCCCAATTGTGAACGGATTTCAAACGACAGGTAACTCCAATTACGTGGCGTTCGTTGCTGAATTCAGCCCAAGCGGGTCGACGCTCCTCTATTCGACGTACCTGGGAGGAACTGGAGGTGACTACAGCACCGGCATCTCCGTCGGTCAAGATCAAAGCGTATACGTGACTGGCTACTCTTTTTCTACAGATTTCCCCGTCGTGAATGGCCTACAGAGATCAAATGACAACGCTACTGGCGGTAACGCCTTTATCTCTAGGATCGACGCGACTCAGGCGGGCGCAGCATCGCTCGTTTATTCGAGCTATCTGGGAGGAGGAGGAAATCCTAATAACCCAAATCCTTGGTTGGGAGATATGGCCATAGGTATCGCCGCTGATTCCTCTGGACGCGCCTACATCACCGGCAGCACGACGTCTGACGCCTCCGTTTCTCCATTTCCGACTACTGCTAGCGCTTATCAATCCTCATTGAGTAGTCCGAACGGAAACGCGTTCTTGACTGTGGTCGATACCACCCAGGCGGGAGCTGCATCATTGGTTTATTCAACTTACTTGGGCGGCGACGGCGCGGGAGCTTTCGGGGATATCGGAACTGCGATAGCGGTTGATCCGAACGGCCATGCTTACGTTCTTGGCCAGACCACCTCCGATGCAACGGGTCCTTTTCCCACGACTCCGACTGCGTACCAATCTACCTTGAAAAGTCCCAACGGAAACATATTCCTCGCCGAAATAGATACGACTCAATCCGGTTCAGCATCCCTCGTTTATTCGACCTATTTCGGTGGCTCGACTACGAACCCGCTCGGCGACTACGGGGGTGCTATTACCCTTGATTCGGTAGGCAAGGTTTACCTTGCTGGGGATGCTGAATCATCGGATTTCCCGACCACTCCGGGTGCCTTTCAGTCTGCGAACAGCGCGAATGGAAAGGGGATCATCGCGAAGTTCGATGTCGCCCAATCTGGCGCTCAATCTCTCGTTTACTCCACATTTCTTGGAGGCATGAACAGCACTGAGGGCGACGGCGCCAGCGGTGTCGCCGTGGATGCAAACGGGAATGCGTTTGTCGCGGGTTTCACATCTTCGACTGATTTTCCTGTCACCTCGGACGCATTTCAGTCCGCACTGAAGAGCAATGGTGGAAATGCTTTTCTGACCGAGCTGAATCCCAACGGCACGGCCGAACTCTACTCCACATATTTGGGTGGTAGCAGTTCCTTTGGCGATGTGGCAGTTGGCATTTCTCTTGATCCAGTAGGCAACCCTTATATTGCTGGCTACACGGAATCTACTGATTTCCCCACAACGGCTGGTGCCCTCCAGGGAGCAATAACACCGAACGCTCAGAGCGGATTCATCGCGAAATTTGCGTTGAACCCCAACCCTTTAATTACATCAAGCATTTTGCCTACTCCGAATTCGAGTGGCTGGAACAATACCCCTGCGACAGTGATGTTCTCCTGCACGCCGGGAGCGGACCCAATTCAGGATTGCGCCTCGCCTTTGATGGTCAGAGCAGAAGGTGCTAACCAGCCCGAGACCGGCACAGTGCAGGATACAGCCGGAAATACAGCAACAACGACAGCAACAGTCAACCTTGACATGACCGCTCCGATCATCACGATTACGAGCCCATCGAACGGCGCGTCGGTTAGCATCGGCTCCCTGACGGTTACAGGAACAATCACTGACACTCTTTCCGGCCCAGGCAGCGTGACTTGCCATGGCGCGCCAGCAACTCTAAGCGGTTCCTCTTTCTCCTGCAACGTGCAACTTGCGGCGGGGTCCAATTCCATTGCGGTGATCGGAACCGATTTGGCCGGTAATACAAGTGCGGCCAGCATATCGGTAACGAATACCGGTGCATCCGGCCAATCAAACCCACCCACGATTAGTGGCATTTTGCCAAATCAAGGCGGCATCGGTAGTGCAGTTAGTAGTATAACGGGCAGCGCTTTTGGAGCGACACAGGGCAGCAGCACCGTGATGTTCAATGGAATCCCGGCCCCTATACTCAGTTGGAGCGACTCTAACATCTCGGCAAGTGTCCCAGTTGGGTTGAACCCTGGTCTTGCCACTGTGAAGGTCGCCGTGAACGGTTCAGCGAGCAATGGTGTTCAGTTCACTGTTACCGCGCCGCTGTTCATCACGCCCAATCAAATCACGATGTTGGTCGGCAACACACAGCCGATACAATTGGTGGATGAAAATGGCGTCGCGCTTATTGGCGCGACTTGGAGACTGGACAGTGCCTCGATTGCGCAAGTCGTTCCGCCCGAAAACGGCCAGCCAACACTTTTGAAGGCAGATGCCGTCGGAATCACCATTCTGATCGGGAACTACGGCAACCGCACTGGCACAGCCACCGTCACGGTTCTTCCGGCGGGAAGCGCACTTCCAACTGGGGCAGTATTATGGTCCGCCCCCTCACTAGGACCTTATGGGATGTCTAAGATAGTTGACGCTGTGCCGGGTGCTGGCACACCTACTCTCTATGCGGAGGACGACGGCGCATACCAAGGAAACGGCGCAATCAGAGCATTTGACGGTAATGGGCAGCAAGTGTGGATTTGGCCTGCCTCATCCACGGACAAGTTCCCGTTTCTTCTCGGTGGTGACAACCAAGGAGGGGCGATCTATTTCGCCAACCAAGACACACCGAACCAATTCCAGAGCTATTGTTATTTCGGCCGTGTGGACCAGAACGGGAATGAAACTTGGCAATACCAGGAATCGAATTGCGACGAGGACAGCGCAGTTGGCCCGGACGGCACGATTTACCTGCTCGAAGACGAGTTCCAAAACTCCGGGACGAATGTAGTCACGGCTTTGGATCCCGCGACCGGGCAGATCAAATTCACCGTCCCGCTACCTGGATTCGATAGCTTCAGCGGCGGTGCAGACTATACTATGATGCCGCCACCAGGTGATCCGAACGGCGTACAGCAGCCCTACTGTACGCCTGGAACCAGCGTCCCAGCAGGTAACCCCTCAACGAATGCGCAGCCATTTGAGCACGGGAATATGTCCGTAGCAGCCGACGGGACCGTCTATATCCCGCTAACGGGGGGCACTACGTTTTTCGATGGAGAACCCTGCAACGCAACTCCTGATCCGAACAATCCAGGGTACACCACCGTGGTGAACTTCGTAAACCGCAGCCAAGGCTCGTTTACCGATAGCAGGACACTGTATCTCATGGCCATGAAGCCCGACGGGAGCTATACGATTCAAACCGTCGATAGCCAGAACCTCAGCGGACCTGGCTGGTTCGGATCACCGCAATACGAGGTGTTCATGCAGCGCCCTGTTCCAAACGGGCAGGGTAGTGTGCTTCTTCCAATCGAGCAAACGCTTTACAATACCAGTGCCTCTGGCGGCAATATCTCGCTCCCTTTTCCTGTCCCCCCGGGTAACGATTTGGTGCTCGGCTCAGACGGAACGGCTTACGTCCGAGAATGGGACCCGAACGGTTCAGGCTATCGGAACATCGTGACGGCTGTGAATACAAACGGTGGCGGAGTCAATTGGACCTATCAGGCATCGCAGGGAAATCTGAGCATTGCGTCAGTGTTATCGAGCGGTGGCGTTGCTGTCTCGAACGACCGGCAGGGTCTTTCCCTGCTTGATCCAAGCGGGGGTGCTTCAGCCCCGGTTGTCGGCTTCGGCTTTCTGGGGTCTTCCTGGGAAGGCCAATGGTACGCACTCGGCGCGCCCGGCAGCGCCGGCGGTGTTTCGGCGCTCGCGCTTCCGGCGGTTGTGGACGAGGCGAGCACGTGGGCAACTCCGGAGGGCAATCCAATGGGGGCCGAAACGGAAGCAGCGCTCTGCGGCTGCGAGGTACAATCCGACAGCAGCGCACCGACGCCCCCAACTCCTCAGAACTGCCCAATCTGTTATCTGCCTCCCCCGTCGCCACCAACGACTCCGACCAGCTGCACAGTTGAGGCGGGTAGCGGCCCCGTGTACTTGATTTTGGCTGGCGACCCCGGCCTGAATACCGTCGTAAACGGACGCCTTCGTAGCCACAACGCAGGAAATCTGTTCAATCTCGCAGCGCAAACACAGACGGACACCCTGAACTCGCAAGGAAACGCCGTGATTGCTTGTCGCGTGTCGTCTGTGCAGGACGTAGAGGCAGCCATGACGAGGAACGGTCTTATCAATGGGGGAGTGATTTATTTTGGCCACGGCGGAGGTGTAACATACTCTGGCGACAGTAACAAATACTCCGCGCTATTAGTTGGACAAGCGAAGGGCTTTTACACGAACATAACGGCCAAGAACGTCAATCTGTTGTCAAATGCCAAACTGGGGTCCAATATAACTATTACGTTAAATGGCTGTAATACAGGATCAAGAATGCCCGATGGCAATCCACCTATCGCGCAAGTCCTTGCGAAACAGCTTCAGATAGCGGCAACAGGCTATGACGCTTACATGCATTTTAGCAACGATGATGGCGACAACGACAAAACTGTCGCGGGGAGTGGGAATCCTTATGGCTTGCCGATGTATATGAACCCCGACGGAAAGCCGCCAAGAAAGCTGCCAATTGCCTTCTATCCTCCGAAGTAGCGCTTTCACGGAGATGCAGTTCATTAGCGGAAGGAGTGACGCGGAACAATGAGACAGTTTCTATTAATTGGGACGATTCTTCTCCTAAGCAGGCCCCTGCAGTCGGGGCAATCCTCAGCCATTCGTCACGGCTCGCCGAAGGAGGTCGTTGAGGACTTTTGGGGAATCGAGACAAATGGCGGCAGGTTGACGCCGGAGGGGTGGCACAAGACGACCAATTTCTTCATTCGGGCGAGACCGGCCGATTTAAGCGTCATACACGTAATTCCGCGTGCTGATAATGGTCGAATCGACGAGACGGCTAGAACTCAGAATCATGCGGAGGTCTATGTCGGTACCCTCGAGCTCGGAGAGCTGGACTCAGCACTTCGCTATAAGTCGGCACCAGAGCGCGCCGCCAATGGTGCAGTTATTGGAGCAACGATGATTAAGTATGATCTGGTTCTTGCAGATAGGTACTGGGAGCTCAAGCGAGATGGGTCCACAGGGGCCGAGTTGACGGGGCCTGCTGAATGGCGAATTGCGTCCATAGCCGGTGGTAACGGGCCGTGGATAACCGTGGATACTGCCATCCGTTACGTTGAGGAAAAACGGGACAAGACATCCGACCCCGCAATCAAGAAGAATGCGGATGCCACTCTTGCCGCGCTGCGGAGACAGAAGGATTGAGATTTATACCATGAGCTGTTTGCTCTTTGTCGTCATTCCAATTTCCGGTGCCAGACTAAAGTTGGGATATGCAAGAACCCAAAACGATTCTCCGAAGCCCCTGGTCGAATGGTTTTTGCGGATCGAAACTGAGTGCGGAGCGCTGACCCCTGAAGGGTGGAACAGGGGTCGCGGGTTTTTTTTGACGCCAAGCTCAGTATCAACGCTATCAGAGCCCGTCGCGCACGGCGGTCGCGAAGGGCAGATGGTTCTCCCATGTCCGATAGAGGAGTTGAGAAAACATGCAGCGACTTCTGACTTTGTTTGCCTGTTGTGCCCTCAGCGCAATTTCGCTATCAGCGCAATCCGCGACACCATTGCAGGATTCCCCCGAAGCGGCGATCCATCGGTTTCTGAGATTGGCAAGCGGTGGTGACCTCCAAACGCCCAAAGGCTGGGAGCAAGCTAATCTTCTGTTCGTCCACCCCACCCCGATGCCCGAGGCCAAGTCCACAATAATAATGGGCGAGGATTATACGGTGCGAGAAGTGTGGACAAGAGGGAGTCACGCACAAGTAGTCGTCACGTACCGAAACCTCGGAACGATAGATTCATCGTTGCATTATAGTGCTCCTGACCCACGGATCTCGAAAGTCGAGCAGCGATATCAACTTATTCGCGCCGGTGCGCCGATCGGTGCCGAAGTAAAGGGCGGGGAAACCTCTGGTGCACTTGGCTGGCGAATCCAGAATCCGCACGCGGTTTTTTTCATAGGGCCAATTGCGGCAAGCCAATACCTGAGCCTGATGAGTGAGAGTGCGAACAGTCCCATGCTCAAGAGAAACGCCGATGCGGCGCTTCAAAGGCTGAAAACGCTTCATTGATTGCAAACCTCACGTTACTCAACCGCAGTGCGAAGTCGACAGCAAACCTTGGTTCCTGTTCTAAACGCCTTAGCCTACGGTTTTGTGTGCGGGTGCATTCTCTGTTCACGACGCGGATCAAACGGGAGCGGTGCTTTGCGCCGGTAGTGAGTATGACACGGTACCCCAAAATAGCTGGGAACAACTTTGGGAACAAAACCGTGCCGAATACCGTGCTAAACCGTGATGGCCCGTACGGCATTCGGGTGAATTGCATTGCTCCCGAGACGATTCTCACCGAGCGAAACCTCGAGCGAATTCCGAACGAGCAACTTGCATCGTTGGTGGATACTCACCCACTCAAGCGTCTCGGCACTCCGGAGGATGTCGCATGCGCCGCAGTCTTTCTAACGTCAGATGAGGTGGGCTGGATCACCGGCATCGTGCTGGACGTTGCAGGCGGAGCGGTAATGCTTAGATGACGACTCTTCAGCCACACCGAAGTGTTCTGGGCAAGCTTACCGCGATTAGTAGCGGGAAGTCGGCTTCTCGGTAGCGATCCGTTGCTGACGAAACACTGTTTTTGCCATTGGTTTCCTTTGACGTGAGATGTGAGAACCCGCGGTTCGACGCTGGCTACGACTTTGTGAGTCCGAGCACCTTTGCGAGCTGGGCGTCGAGCATCCTCGCAGGAAGAAGTCTGGGCAGAGTCCAGTTCTTGAAACGTTGCGGAACGACCGTGTAGCGTGCCTTCGGTTTGCTGCGTTGTTCCTGCTCACGACGCTCGGCGAGTCCTTCATCCACTTGCGCGAGACGCCGCCAACCGATCAGTACGTTGCGCTAGCCACGCCGGTGGCGGCAAGTCCCAGGTAAATCTTATTTCCGTAGACAAGTAGATCCTGAGGCGCGAGATCGTCCAGGTTGAACTTTAGAGTGATGGGGGGAGGTAATTTCAGTTTGGCTACTTCAGCGTTGGCTTTGGATTGCGCTTCTTGAAGGGGGCGCGAAAAAGGCACCACGATCTTTTTCTGCAGAATCGAAACGATGATCGGTCTTCCCGCGTTGAGCAGCACTTCCAGTCCTAAGCCTTTTAGAGTTTTGGCGGTCTCAACGGTGTAATCGATTTTATCGAAACTAAGAGTCTGTTTGTCGGCGGAAAGCACTGGATGAACCTCAAATATCAAAGTCCCTCTTACGTTCTTCGCCCACCTGCCTTTTACGCCGGCAAAACCGACCTTTAGATAGAATTGGTTTCCGGAAGGAAGCACGGTCACAGCGTTAATCACAGCGACTTCGCTGCCATTGTCAAACTCGACCGTACTAATTACCTTATCCCGAATCAAAAGCGCCAGCTCCTTGTTCAACTCTTCGGGAACTACTTCGATTGGCACCGATAAGTGGAACTTATTATCGGCGGGAGGCGCGGAAATGTTCGGCAGCGCCGCACGTGGGGTAGCAGTTGGCTGCTCAGCCTGCAAGAGAGTCTTCACCTGCACCTTTAGTGAAAGAATGGCCGTGACAGTATCGGCGTTGGCGTGAGGCCCGTCCAGCATAAATGCCTGAGGGTCAAGGGTGATCCACAAGTCTTTGGTCCCTGGGACGGCTACGGATGCAGGGAGTTTGCTCCAACCGTCCTGAGCGTGTTTTCGCAAATCCACCATCTGCCCTAAAACGGGCCCGATCTGGCCTTTGAACTTATTAATGGCATCGTTCACTTTGTCTTGCACGAGGCCTTTCACACTGATTCCATTCAATACAGCTGCATGATCGATGTTGACGTTAAGGTCGATGACGGGCTTGAAAGAGTAATCCGGGGCTACGGTCAATGTAGAAGAACCGCCGACAGAGCCGCTTGCGTCCGCGGTTAAGTCGGGCGGGACAAGCCTACCGCCGCCGTTGAATGACGTGTTCACCGAAATCTTGTCTCCAGATCCGGCAAGTTTAATATCGCCGCGTTCCGCATTATAGTCGATGTGCGCGACCTCGATCGGGTCGTGAGTAACAGTCGGCTTGTGGAACAGACCATGAGGGTGAATGTGGGGTATGGTGATGTGTATGTGATCCGTATCGGCGACGCGCTTTGGAGCTTGCTGGTTGACGAGCGATGAAACATCGCTGAGTTTCACGGTAACCGGCAGGGTGATGTAAGAAGGCTGATCGGAAACAAGAACCGGGCCTCCCGCGCCGACCGGATCGGCAGGAGCGATCACAATCTTGTGGCAACCTGTAAGGACTGAGACGGCGAGGCTCAGAAGAGTCAATAGCGCGGCGTTGCGCGTGGTCATGGTTTTACTTTCGTAATGCGCGTCAGTTTTTGACATGCTTGAGTTCCGTCGCCCATGCCGCGATATGAGATGCCTGCTCGGCCGCCGGGCAGTCATCAGGGAAGATCGTGAACGATGGCTTGAGATCGGCCGGGTTTTGAGGGTTTGAACTGGCTTCGAGGGATATGACCGAGTCTCCGACCGCGAGTACGGGAAGAAGCTCGCCGGCCTTTAGAGTTCGAGTCGTTGTAACTTGCAGGCCATTGGTGTGAAGCGGGGCTCCTGGGTTAATTTGAGTCTTTATTTTCAATATTGCCGGGACCAGGAGTTCGGTTTCGCCCGCGCCGTTTTTTATGGTGGCCAGAATTGGAAAAGAGACGGATTTGGTTCCGAGCTGAAGTGGCTTAGTTGTGACACTCCAGGCCTCATTGTCCGATATCAGCGCGGGAACCTTGTCACCGTTTTTGAAGATCGCCACCGGCGTACAGGTAAACGTCGGCATGTCGATGGGCCCGATATCCCCGTCCACGGAGATATCCCCCTGGGAGGGAGCGGGCAGGGCGCCGCCCGTTTGGGCCAATAGAATCGGACATGCCAGACTAATGGTCAAAATGAGTGACGTGGTGTTGAAGTTTATAAAGCCTCCCATACTATCCAGGGTTCGCACTTTAGCTTCTGGGTTAAGTACCATATCATACTTGTCGAGATTTTGATCCTCCGAAGGCCCAGGGAAAACCTTGCAAATCTCCAATAGAAGCCCCATTTTGAGATGGTTTGGCCGGATAGTTCATGGATGTCTGGTTCTCAATCGAAGAGGAACCACCGCCGAGAGGCACGAATGCGACCTGAAGCACCTAAGAATTTTATGCACGCGCTTCTCCGAAGCGCGTCAGGAGAGCTTTTGCCCTCTTGACACGGACCTATCATGGATGTCGGCTAACCGTAAGCTATCCGCCTTCTATGAGGGGATTAGCCCTCTGAAGTCGGCTTGTCGTCAGGAAATCAAGCACTGATGAGAAGCGCGTTTATCGTTACCTATTTGGTGAGACTTCCCACAACCGGACTTCTGGCCCGCAAAAACTTCCGTTTAGCCCGTCACTCGTCCAGAACCGAGCAAATTGCAGAACCAGACCTCATCAACCATAATCTCCCGCTACTCTGTCCCCCGTTACCACTGAAACATCCGAACCTTGATATATATACTGTATGGCTGTAATCATACAGAATGCTCTTTCACGTGAATCCATCCTCGGGCGTGCCGATTTATGCGCAGATCGAGATTCAAGTGAAGAATGCGATTGCCGCGGGCGCTGTGAAACAGGACGATGCATTGCCCTCGGTACGCAAGCTGGCCGCCGAACTGGGGATTAATCCCACGACCACCGCACGCGCTTATCAAAATCTTGAGCGCGACGGCGTTATCACCACCGTACCGGGTGGCGGCACATACGTCGCTGGAAATGTCCCGCGCTTTCTGAAATCGGAGAAACTGCGCCGTCTGCAGCCATACGCCAAGCAGATCGCCGTCGAAGGTGTCCAACTCCGCCTTACGGACGAGGACATTCTGAAAATCGTGCAAGAGGAATTGGCCAAATTAGGAGAACGCGTAGGAGACCGCAAATGAACGAACTTGCCGTTGGTACCAAGGATCTCGCGAAGACATACGGCGGCATCCGCGCCGTCAGTGGAATCAACCTAACCGTGCCGCGCGGATCGATCTATGGATTTCTCGGCCGCAACGGGGCAGGCAAAACAACCACGATCAAAATGCTGCTCGGACTTGTACGCCCCACGGCCGGTTCGGCCCGCGTGTTGGGCATGGACGCACGCAGCGAACACGTTGCCATTCTGCAACGCACCGCTTTTGTCAGCGAGAAAAAAACACTGTATCCCTCCCTGACGCCCTCCGAACTGGTGCGATTTAGTCGTGGCTTTTACCCAACTTGGTCGGACAGCGCGGTAGAGAAATACGCCCGAATATTGGAAATCCCGATGAAACAACGCTTTGAAAAGCTCTCCAACGGCAACCAAACCAAGGTTTGGCTGTTGCTGGCGCTTTGCCAAGGTGCGGATTTACTGATTCTGGATGAGCCGACAACCGCTTTGGACCCGATTACGGTGGACCAGTTGATGCATGTGCTGGCCGAGGACGCTCTCGACCGAGGGTGCACAATTTTCTTCTCCTCCCACCAACTTGAGGAGGTGGAGCGGATCGCGGAATACGCCGGGTTCATCGATCACGGCAAGCTTCTGATGGAGGCTCGACTAGATGACATCAAGAGCGAATTCCGCCTGATTACCGCCGCGGGCGGGTCCCTTCCGGCACAAACCTCGTCGCAGATTTTATCTGTTGATGTTGAGGAAAACTTCTACCGATACGTTGTGACAAGAGATGCCGAAGGCTTTGCCGCTGAACTGTCGCGGAACGGCGCAACCGTTACGAGTATAGCTACGCTAGGCCTGCGCGAAATCTTCCTGCAGCTCATTCGAAAGGAGCAGTGATGTACTTCTGGAAATGCTGGCGTGAGACACGGGTTAGTTTTTATGTTTTCCTATTCATTGCCGTTACGTTGGCGGCGCTCCTATGGAAGATTATGGATTTCACCATGAGCGATTTGCCAGCGAAGCAACTTTTCGCGCTCACTTGGGTGATTCTCCTGTTTGCTTCCAGTGCGTTGCTCAGTCTCGCTGCGATTTCGTTCGGAGCCACCGGGATTAGTGAAGAATTCGCCCACAAAACAGCGTTTTTTTTGCTGACCAAGCCACGGTCGATTCGTTACTTCGTCTGGACCGCTTGGGCGGCGAATGCCGTACAATTTCTCGCGTTAACGGTAAGCATGATGTTAGTCGGGGCATCGATTCTGTCATGGCGATACCATGCGCCGCCTACAGGGCGTTTGGTGCTGGCATTCATGCCGGGACTCATTGTGACCTTTTTGATATTCGGCGTGACCTACCTATTGGCCGTGTTGCATAAGAATGGGCGCGATGGATTCCTAAGCAGCCTAGGCGTAGTGATTCTATTTCCGATGATTTGTTTGGCGCTGGAGCACTTTTGGCAGATTCATTTGCCATCGCCGGCAGACATGTACCCATTCGGAATGAGTGAATTGATGTCACACCCAGAACTCGCCTCGACCTTGCCGCCCTTTTGGCCGTTAGTAGGTTGGTCGTTAGCGGCGTTGGCATGTCCGTTTATTGCGCAGCTTGTATTGGAACGCACTGAGGTTTAATGAACTCGGGTGCGAAGATTACCTGGCCCTCATTACACAGGTAAGGGTCATATATCAAGCTTTTGGGGTGGTCTTCCCACGCGCGACTAGAACGAAATTATTCCATTATCGACTGCCGATTGTCGCCAATACCTGATTAACGCTAGCGTTGACCGAGGTACGCAACTCCCGGATGGTCGGCAAACCGGAAGTAATCCACAAACGGGGTTCAGGGAAATGATGACCAAGGTTCCGGATAGATTGTCGGCCACGCGGAAGTGATCTGACGCTCGCCTACCGTGATTAGTAACGAGAAGTCGGCTTCTCGCCAGCAATCCAACGGTCAAGGCTAGCGCGTTTATCGGGACTAATCTGCCAACCCGTAGGAATTACTTCCGGCTACCACTAGCGTTAATCGGAACTTGAGTGAACGCAATCAGCGGTGTCGTCCAGAGTTGTGCTCAGAACGAGACGCGCGTCGAAAACATCCAACGATGATTGTAGGTTTGGAAGTGGGTCGCCGCGATTTGCACACCCACCGCCGAAGACACCCGAAATCGCCCCGCGAGGTGCGCGCGCCCAAAGCCAAGTCCGGGGGTCAGGAACAGCTGGGTCTCGCCCGCATATTTTCCCGTTGTGTAGAAGGTGGAGTTTGCTTCGAGTTCCGGCCAGAGTTTCCACGCTGCCTGATATTGGAACGCCGTGTTCCACAGCACTTGTCTACCCAACTTGGCCGTGTCTCCTGCAGGCAGATTGACGCCCAAGGTCGACTGCACGTCAAATCGCCCCCAGCCTTTGCCAAACGCCATTGTCGGCGTGATCACCGCTTCGCCAGCCCCGTAGCGATGCGAACCCGTCGGCGCAGTCGCCGCCAATAAGAAGGTCACCAAATAATTGCCTTCTGTGCGCTCCGCCGAAGAGATGCGAAATTTCAACATCAAGGGCAGATCACCGAACCCGGCAGGCGGACCACTCGGAGACACCAGCGTATAGGTCGGCACGCCTAGCAGGATCTGCGTGCGTGAACTGGTGATAAACTCCAGGCCCTTGTTCCCGCCAAATTGGTAACTCCTGTTTCCGCCGCTGGCGGGTTGATCCCAAATATCGTAGCGGAACTCCTGTTTCAGGCGTCCCGATGTCGTTGCCAGAGGCGAAAGCCAGTCTGGTTGCGTCGCTTGCACTTGATCCGCGAGGTCGAGCCACGCGCGAAAGAAATTTCGCTTTCCCCCTTTCTCTTTTTCAATCGACACCTGGATTGGTCCATTATTTTGGGCGTCCTGGCATGCAACGGGACTCTCATCCGGTCCGCTTTCCCCGCGATCTACGCATGTGGATTCACCTTTCTTCGGACCGTCCTCCGGTTTTGCGCTTGGGACAAGCACCGCCATCACGGCAACGGCCATGATGACCACGCCTCTAGTGGTTCCGGATTGGATTCTCCAGTGCACTACGACTCCAAAAATGAGGAAGGCCACTGCCAAATCAACTCTGACGGTAACAACACATTCCTTCGCAAAAACCCTTGGCTAGCGCGCGTGGCCGATACCTGCCAATCCGGTGATTTTCGCGGTGTTGGTCGCGCGTCTTGCTGCAAGCGTGCGGGTTCCGGCCCACACCAACTGCAACCCCGCAAAGATGGCGACCATGGCGACAGCGGTCTTCAGCTTGTTCGCAGGAACCTTCCGTGACAGCAAGCACCCGAACACCACTCCGGGAACTCCGCCTAGTAGAAGCTGAAAGAGTATCGGCATGCTGATCGAGCCAAAACTCCAGTGAAAGGCGCTGCCTATGACTGCCAACACCAACCCAAAAAGCAAGTCCGTTCCCACAACTTGTGCGGGTGTCATTTCGGAATAGTTCAGGAGAAGAACTGTTCCCAGCGCTCCTGCGCCTGCGGACGAAAATCCAGACTCAACTCCAATGGGCAATGCGAGCCAGGGGAGCCAGTGGCGGTTTTTCGCAGCAAACGCCGGATTTTGCATTCGCCTGATAAAGGTCACGCTGGATGACGTTGCCAAGAGAATGCCTAATAGCACGATTACGTACGGATTCCCCGCGTCTCGACTCAATAAGCGAAGCGCCCAGGTGCCCACTAAGAGACCTGGAACTGCTCCCAGGAGCAGAAGCCAAAGGTAGCGCGAATGAATTTGCTTCCCGAGCAGATAGAACGGGGCAGCGATCAAGCGCAGCACCCCGGCAAACAAGAAAGCCGTTCCGACCGCTTCCCCCGCTGTTAGTCCCGCGAGCAGCACTAAGGCAGGAACGGTGAAGCTGCCACCACCAATTCCGGTCAACCCGACTGCCGCTGCAATGAGGAATCCGACGAGGAAGTTCATTTTTCCACCTGCGTGGAGAAGGTGTGAATTCCGCACTCAAGCTTCGTCCCGCCCCAGCGGCCGGACCTTGGATTATTGGGATCCGATGGTAAGGCTGTGCAAGGCTGGCATCCAATGCTCAGATAACCTTCGTCATATTGCGGCAAGTAAGGGATACCATTCGCATTCGTGTACTTCCGCACTTGCTCCCAGCTCCAGTCGGCGAGCAGGCTTACTTTCCATAAGCTCTTCCCATTGGGCAGGTGGTGCAGCTCGACTTTCTTCAAGTTTTTTCGTGTCGGCGATTGTTCTCGCCGCAATCCCGTAAACCAAACGTCAAACGATTCGAGTGCGCGCATTAGAGGTTCGACTTTGCGCAGTTGGCAGCACCGCGTAGGCTCGCTGTGGTACAAAATGCCAAATGCCGATTCCTGCTCCGCGACCGTTTGCGCGGGGAGCACATTGACCAGATTGAGCGACCACTCCCTCGTCATTCGATCGCGGTATTCGTAAGTCTGCGGAAAGTGATATCCGGTATCGAGGAACAGCACCGGCAAATCCGATATTCGCAGTCTAAGGAGATGTGCGACCACCATGTCTTCTGCCTGAAAGCTGCTGGTCAGGGAATAGCGTGCGCTTTGGTTCAACGTGAGGACCGTTTCCAGCGCCTGCTCCGGTGTGAGACTTTCCAATTCATGAGCGATGCGATCCACTTCCATTTAATTGGCCTCTTTCTGAATTTCTTGCGGCTTTACGAGCCACAAGGAGTTCGCTAGCGCCAATCCGTGCAGGAGAAGCTGTTCGTCGCTGGCGCTTGCGCCTTGCCGGGAGAACTCGTACAGCCGGGGGTTTGCTTCCGTAGCGAGCCGTTCTTTGGCCTCGGCATCGAGGGCATCTCCAAAGTAAATAGCAACGGCCCCAATCCTTTGCGTGGTGCGGATCGCGTCCAAGATTGAGTTAGGGGATTCAGCGTTCCCGCCGAGAAGGAGTACCTCGAAACCTCTCTCAAAAAGTGCCCGCTCCAACTTCGAGGCAACGGCAGGCCTATTCTCAAGCAAGAAGATGGCGGGGTGGTGCCCATGGCGTCGGTAGCGTTCCTCCGCACTAACAGGGCTCCAGGCGATATCTGGGAATGCGATTTCGCGATCCTCTTGGATTTGCCCATCAGCCGGAAATTCCTGAATCATGCCGGCACCCACAGTGGCGTTGGAGATCGTATCGATCAGAATGAAACTGCCGGTCGCACGATTGCGTTTATATGGATCAAAGAAGAGAGGGGCGTGGGCCTCAAATTCGACTGAGGCGATATCGTTCATATTGAGCCGCGTGGCGCGTTCCTGTTCGAGCGTATTGATGTTCACGCGATGGGAAATCCGCAACGCACGAATCTTTGTTTGCCTTGCCGTATGCTTCACCAGATATGTCCGCCCAATTTCCAATGGAGTTCCGTGCAGCCAGACCACGTTGGCGTGGAATCTCTTCGAGACCCGCGGACCGTACTCGGGAGAAACCAACATGTCCCCGCGGCTGAGATCCATTTCATCTTCGAGCTGCAGGGTCACCGACATAGGCGCGAATGCCTCCGGAAGGTGGCCGTCGTAGCTGACGATCGAACGCACGCGCGTTTTTCTACCGGAGGGCAGCGCCACGACATCATCACCGGGGCGAATTACTCCGCTTGCCAAGCGACCGGCAAATCCACGGAAGTTCGCATCGGGGCGAATGACCATCTGAACTGGGAACCGCAAACTTTCAAGGGCATCGCCCGTGGTGACAGGAACGGTCTCCAGGTGTTCAAGCAGCGTCGGTCCCTGATACCAATCCGTCCGAGAGCTGCGGTCGACTACGTTATCTCCCGCGAGCGCGCTGATGGGTACGCACTGCGTATGGGCAATACCCAGTTGAGACGTTAATTGGAGAATATCCTGCTGAAGCTGCAAGAAAACGTCTTCGCTGAAATCGACAAGGTCCATCTTGTTCACCGCAGCCAGAACATTGCGAATGCCGAGCAATGAAGCGATGAAAGCGTGGCGCCGCGTCTGGGGAAGGATCCCCTTCGTGGCATCCACAAGAATCACGGCAAGGTCCGCGGTGGAGGCGCCCGTGGCCATGTTGCGCGTGTACTGTTCGTGGCCAGGGGTGTCCGCAATGATGAATTTCCGGCGCGGGGTGGCGAAATACCGGTAGGCCACATCGATGGTGATGCCTTGCTCGCGCTCCGCGCGAAGACCGTCGGTGAGCAGCGAGAAGTCGATGGGGCCAGTGGAACGATTGACGCGGCTCTTTTTCACCGAGGCTAGCTGGTCTTCGTAGACTGCTTTCGAGTCATGAAGCAATCGGCCGATTAATGTCGATTTGCCGTCGTCGACGCTTCCCGCGGTGGTAAACCGCAGAAGCTCCGTCTGCAGGTATTCTTCGAGAGGCTCCCCAAAACTTTGGTGCGGTTTTTCGTGCGCCGTGACGATCACTAGAAGTAGCCCTCCCGTTTCTTGAGCTCCATTGAACCTTCTTCATCATGGTCGATCACGCGGTTCTCACGCTCGGAACGCCGGAACGAAACCATTTCCTCAATAATTGTCGCGATGGAATCCGCTTCCGAACGGATGGCCCCGGTGCAAGGCACACAGCCAAGCGAGCGCATCCTGCACTTGAGCATTTGCGTTTTTTCGCCGGGCAAGAGTTGCTTTGCGTTATGGACCAAGACAATCGAGCTGTTGCGCAGCACCACTTCGCGCTCTTTCGCAAAATAGAGCGGGACAATGGGGATATTTTCCGCCTGGATATAAAGCCAGATGTCGAGCTCCGTCCAATTCGAAAGCGGAAAAACGCGTATGCTTTCGCCTTTGTCGATGCGGGAGTTGAAAATGTTCCACAACTCCGGCCGCTGGTTTTTCGGGTCCCATTGCCCCAGGGGATCGCGGAAGGAATAAATCCTTTCCTTGGCCCGTGATTTTTCTTCATCCCGCCGGGCGCCACCGAACGCAGCGTCAAAGCCTCCTTCCGAAAGAGCATCAAGCAGCGATTTGGTCTTCAGCAGGCCGCAACATTTTTGTGTTCCCAGGGAGAAGGGATTCGCACCCGCCTCCAGAGCCTCTTGATTCTTGTGCACGATGAGCTGAGCGCCAATCTCCCGTACGTAGGCGTCCCGAAACTCGATCATCTCCGGGAATTTGTAGCTGGTGTCGATATGCAACAGAGGAAAGGGAATTCTTCCTGGGTAAAACGCCTTTTGGGCCAGGCGCAACATCACTGACGAATCCTTGCCGATCGAATACAGCATGACCGGGCGGGCAAATTCCGCCACGGCCTCGCGGAGGATATGGATGCTCTCCGCCTCCAGCGCCCGCAGATGATTCAACCGCTGCGGGGCCTGGCCGGAGGGTGCAGCCACTGACCATTCAGAGCCTACGACTTCCGTTATGTGCGCCATAAATCTCCGTCCAAAAACAAAAAACCCACCTACCGGGGTTCCGGCGGTGGGTTAGCTACAATCTTGTATAGAAAGGCTTTTTACAAAGCTGGCATTTCACCCATACAAGACACAGCGGCCCTCGCCGTCATTTTCTGACGACAACAGGCAGCGTTCGTTGGGGTGAAGCCGTTCACGGGAAATTAGAGTACCCAACATCCTTAGACGTTACAAATCACCTTTTCGTTTTCGAACTATCAGTATTTTCGATGGCTGGAACGCGGATTTGGTTACCGCCCGAAGTTGTCGTTGGCCAAAAATCTCTAAGGCGGCTGAATCGGCCAACCCTCTACTGCATGCCATCCATTTCCGCGCACTCTTGAATTTTGTCCGCGCAGTCGTTCGCGCCCAACACGATTCTGGGCGAATTGTTTGAATGAATAAGTCATGGAGGAGCGCTTGGTGTAAAAAGGCTGAACTCAGCGACCGCGCTGATTCAGATACAATCATCATCCGTTGAACCCGCACGCTATTGATGATATAGGCATATTGCCGGCCGCCCGCGGTAGATGCGTCTGACATTCGAGATGCAATGAGAGCCGAGAAAAATATGAGTTGGGAAGCCACATTCAAATCTTGGTCCTCCCCTCCTGGGACGACAGAACAAACAAAGTGTGACAACGCCGTGCGGGCAATCCGCAAGGCGATTGATGCCCATTCCACGCTGAAAAACAGGAGCATCAAAGTCTTCGCTCAGGGTTCCTATTGCAACCGCACCAATGTCAGAGCTGAAAGCGATGTGGATGTCTGCGTGTATTGTGATGAAACCATGTTTTTTGATTTGCCTGAAGGGATGACCGCGGCAGATTTGTCAATCTCAACACCAGCCGCTTATTCATACGCTCGGTACAAGAATGACGTGGAAGTCGCCCTGACCGATTATTTCGGCGAAGACGGCGTCACCCGTGGCAAGAAGGCCTTCGACGTCCACGAGAATACTTACAGAGTGGATGCAGATGCGGTCCCCTGCTTTGAATACCGCCGGTACTGGAAGGATTTGACCTATCGGAAAGGGACGGCGTTCGATCCCGACAAAGGGAGTAGGATTAAAAACTATCCAAAACAGAATTACGATAACGGGGTCCAGAAAAACACTGACACCGGCGGACGGTTCAAGGACATCGTGCGCATTCTCAAGAGGCTCAATTACAAGATGGAGGAAGACGATATCGCCGCCGCGCCGATCCCGTCCTTTCTGATTGAGAGCCTCGTGTGGAACGTCCCGAACGAAGGCTTCGGGCACGACACTTATACTGGAGACGTCCGGTGGGCGTTGGCCCATCTTTTCAACAATACGCGCCAAGTCGACCAATCCGAGGAATGGGTCGAAGTAAACGACTGCAAGTACCTGTTTCGATCGTCGCAGCCATGGACGCTGGCGCAGGCCCATGCGTTCACTTCCGCAGCCTGGGACTATCTCGGGTTCGAGTAATTCATGCGAAACATAAGACACGAGATCCTGCTCTGGGTTCACATCGTCAGCATCGTGCTGGTCTGGACGGCAATCCTTTATCTAACAGGGACGGGGTTGGCAATAAATTGGGAAGCACTGAAAAAACTTCCCGATGTCGTCACCGTCTACGTGATTCTTTCGGTTATTTTCACAAAATGGTTCTGGCGCTGGCGGATTTTCAAAGGGTGGCTTGTGCCTTTTCCTGACTTGCAGGGAACATGGCAGGGTGAACTACGGAGCAACTGGAAGGACCCTCGTACCGGCAACGTGCCGCCGCCCATACCGATGATTCTGGTCATCAAGCAGTCTTTTGCTTCGATCAGCTGTGTGATGTACACCAGCGAATCCGAAAGTTACAGCACCGCCGCCCAGATGGATGAATCGACCGGAGTCGTCCGCCTCAATTACAACTACACGAACAGGCCCAAAGCCACCCTCCTTGATCGCAGCACGATGCACGACGGCGCCGCCAGCCTGCGGGTTGTCACCACGCCACTGGCCGCGCTAGAAGGGCCATACTGGACAAGTCGCTGTACAGCCGGAGATATCTCGCTGAAGTATCGGTCCGCGGAACTGCTTGAAAGTTTTCCGGATGAACAGGGCTGACCTCTACTCACGAACTGACAACTCCAAATACGGAAACGCGTCCGGGTCAACCCGGAATGACACCATTTCTACCGTCACCCAGATGATGTAAGGTGTTCAATATTGCGAAAGGTGCACCTGTATGAAAACGGTAAAGGAAGAGGGAAGTGCCCAACCGTCCCGCGCCCTCCTGCCCCGGTGGGCAAATGACCAAGACGGATGGTCACGGGCAATTGCAGGCGAGGTTCTCAAGAACATGGTCCAGCCTTCTGCCCTCGACGTCGACCGCTATCTGAAACTCTTACTGTCGGAGAAGAAGCTCTCGGAAGAACCTTTCCAGGCCGTTCCGAAAATCGAGGAAAAGCAGCTCACTGGGAACCCGCTCGACGCCGTCCGCCTGGACTCACTCAAAGTCGGCGACGGCATCAATGCCCTCAAGCCTGGCACGCAAATCGACTTTGCCCCTGGTGTGACGGTCATTTTCGGAGAGAACGGTTCCGGCAAATCGGGCTTCGTTCGCGTTTTGAAACGCGCCGCCGGCGTCAGAACCGCCGAAGACATCCTTCACAATGTTCGTGGTGACAAGCGGCCGACGCCGAACGGAAGTTTCACGGTCACAGTCGGAGCCGTGCCACGGACGATTCAATGGAAGAACGAGTTTGGTATTACCCCGCTCAACCGTGTGGGCATCTTCGACGCGAGGGGCGCTCGCATTCATCTGGAGGACGATCTCACCTACGTCTACACTCCTGGCGAGCTGACGCTCTTCCCCTTGGTCCAGGGCGCGATAGAGCGCGTGCGCACCGCTCTTGAAGCCACGATAACAGCTAGGACTCCTGGACCGAATACGATTCTCGCCTCGTTCGACCGCTCCTGTTCCATCTACCCGATCATCGAGACCCTCGGAGCGGCGACAGAACTGGAAGAAATAAGAAAATACGCAGTTCTGCACGGGGACCTCGACACCACGATTGACTCTCTCACAATCGAGATCGACGCTCTCAAGTCGTCGAACATCCAGAACGAATTGAAGCGCTCGCGCGACCGGCTGGCCGTCGTGAAGACGCTCAAGTCAGCGATTGAAACAGCGAATGCATTTGATATACCGACCTTCAACTCTCACGTTCAGGTACGGGACCAGGCATCCCGGCGGAGCGATCAGGCTGGCAGCAAGTCTTTCGAAGCGGTTGGAATTCCCGGCGTTCTAAGCCCGGAATGGCGGCAATTCATACAGGCCGGGGAGGAATACCTCGAGAAAAATATGGCCGCAGCATATCCCGCCGCGGACGACCCATGCGCCTACTGCCGGCAACCGCTGACTGCCAGTGCTCTGCAATTGGTCAAGAAGTATCGCGATTTCTCCGGCAACGAGATCAGAGTCGCTCTCGACGCTGCGGAACGCCAGCTCCGCGGCTACGCCGCACCCGTTCGCGACCTGAAGGTGGACCTCCTTCAGCAGCAGTTTGCCGCTGAGGTGAGCGGTGGCCCGGATGTTCTAAACCAGGTTTCAGCCGTTGTCGACCAGATGAAGAAGCTCAACATCGCTGTTACGGCTCATTCCGCGATTGACTGGCAGGACAAAAGTTCTTCACTCGCTGCTGCGGAATCCGTTCTGTCGGACGAAGAGGCCAGGTTGACCGGACTTATTGCCGGTCTTCAGGCATCTGTTGACCAGCGGCAGACAGCCCTGAAGTCAAAGCAGTCCGAATTGATCGAGTTGCAGGGCAAGAAGACCGCAAATACTCTCCTTCCTCAAATCGAGAAGCGGGTGTCGGACGCGAAGTGGGTCGGCAGGGCGACAATCGTCAAAAGCAACATGACGAATGTCCTCCGAACGCTGACCGACGCCGCAAAGGACGCGAGCGAGGAGCTGCTTAACAAGGATTTCGGCAAGCGCTTTGAAAACGAATGCAAGCGGTTGCGTGCCCCGAACGTGACGTTGAATTTCCCCGGCCGCCAGGGACAGGTGACTCGGCGGAAGCTGCTCGCCTCTTACAAGCCGAGCCAGGTTCTCTCGGAAGGCGAACAGAAGGCGCTTGCATTGGCTGATTTTCTGGCCGAGGTGACATCCGTGCCTGCGTCCTCGCCAGTGGTCTTCGATGACCCGATAACAAGCATGGATTATCGACGCATTCACGAAGTCTGCGACCGCATCATCGGACTGGCTGCAGACCATCAGATCATCGTCTTTACCCACAATATCTGGTTCGCTGCCGAGCTGCTCGGCAAAGCCGACAAGAAGAACTGGAAATACTACGACATCAGATGGGAAGGCGGCGATGCCGGCGTTGTGACGGCGGCTTCCCACCCGCGCGTCGATACCATCGCGCAGGTCAGCGGCAGGGTGAGCAAGATGATTGAAGGCGCCGAGAAACAGCAAGGAGAGATCAGAGCGGCCTTGGTCGAAAAGGGGTACGAAGAGCTTCGGGGCCTTTGCGAAATCGTGGTTGAGCACGAAATGTTCAAGGGTGTTGTCCAAAGATACGCTCCGAACGTGATGCTGACCAAGCTGAACAAAATAAATATCGATAAGCTCCGGGATGGCATGGCCGCGATAGTGCCGGTGTTCGAGAAGAGTTGCCGCTATGTCGCGTCCCACTCTCAGCCAATCGAAACGCAGGGCATCCGCCCGACGCTGGACGAACTCAAGGCAGACTACGAAGCGGTCGTCCAGGCTCGTCAGCCCCACAAGGAATAGCAGCTACGCTCTCGTCCTTATTTCAGGCGTTGGTGTCTGCCCGACCAACGCAGCAAACTCTTCCACGTCCGGATCCACAATCCCGAGTGAGACAAGTTTTTCATGAATGTTTCGGACGTACTCTGCGCAAGCGCCGTCCCGTCCTCTTGCCGTTCTGGCCATCTCTGCGCGCCGCGTCATCGGGACGTTTCCGATATATGTGGAGTCGGTTCTGTCATTGACCGGCGTGAGCGCACGGACCTCCCGCCCGTCAGGCAACCGCACAGGGAGTTCAACAAGGGTGAAGGACACACCTTCTCGACCTCTCAGCAAATTCTCAACGGCGGCCCGTTGCTCCTCGGGAAACTCAAACGCCGTGCCTGTGCATGTGGCATTTTGAGCGGGTTCAAGTCCTAGCGTCGGCGCCGGCGCTACCAATGTCCCCCAGTTCCGGGTTGACTTCTTATTGAACGACCGCTGGTAATCCGCAAGCACTGCGCCATCTACATGCGTGCCTCCGAACGGCTGTTCCCAGCCGTCCCACATCAGCGACCCATAGCCAAACACCCACATCGTCGGAACCTCCCCTGCCAGAATCGTCTCAGCTGCGAGAATTAGGCGAAATCAAAAAAATCAGCCAGCAGAAAACCGTTCACCGTTCGATCCCTCGCATCAATCCAGCAAACCTCCACGGACTCAATCGTCCGCAAGCCATCGACCAGCTCCATGTGCTCTGTTTCCTGCAGGCACGCGCCGTGCCTGTCCGGGCTCAGGAAGACAACGCGTGTCCGCTCGGGATTGAAGTACCGCACGAACGCGCGGCATGTCGCAACGACATCCGGCATGTGATTTCCGGAGTATGGCTGGAGCGTGCCCGCCAAGTTCCATCGACTCCCCCACCGGGGAGTGTTCTCCTCTATTTTCTTGGCTGTCTTTTCCAGGAAATTCGTCGGACCGTTTCGTCCGTGCTTCCTCCCAATGGTTTCCTTTGCTTCATGAGGTGAGGTCAGTCGGAGATAGAGGCATCGCTCATTCGACAGCCGGTAGAAGTCCGGCAACTTCCTTTCTGTGGGAATGTTTCCCCGGTTGCCCAAACGGACGTCACGAAACATGCTCCGCAGCTGATTGCTTTTCCCCGAATTTGGCTCGCCGACGACGAACAATGCCCGTTCAAAATGATAGGCAGCCATCGTTCCCTCCATTTCCCAAGGCAGCCCTGGCCCAATCCCTAACCCTACAGCTCAAGCGTCCTGATGAGAACAGAACCATCCGGCTCCGTCTGTCCGGCAAGATACTTGCCGCGTGCTATTTCCTCGATCGCCTTGCGGTTCGCCCTGAATACTTCCAGTTTGTCCTTGTTATCCCCATGGAAGTGATCGTCGAGGGCTTGTCTGCTGATTTCGCAGCGCACGCGCGTGCTTCCGTCCTGTCCCGAGAAGACGACAACCTCGCGGTCAAAAATATATCTCTCCTCTGGCGCCGGGAATTCCAGTTCACGACCGCCCATGTCTCCCTCCCCCGTGCGGGCATCACCAAATCCCTCGAAGGCTTCGCTCACAACTGCTTCAAGAGAGGTGACCTCGGCGTCCGTCAGTTTCTCAAATTCGCCCGCCCGCCGTCTCTTCGGCAATTTCCCTTTGTTCTGGCGTATGAACATCAGAAGATTTTCCGCCACCCAGTCCGGCATTTCGACCGTATTCATGATGCGCCGCAGCGCCTCGTCATGACGGCGAAGATAGTCGATTTCGCGCGGCAAATCCTGCTCGACCGTCCGCTTGACGCAGGCATAAAGAAATTCCGCCGCCTCTGTGGCGTCAAAATACCGGTACAGATCGGTTGTATCGTTCAGCACCTCCACATTCCGCTCCGGTGTCGGTCGCCATTCGATGAAACTCATTAACGGTCTCGAATGAGACTGAAGCGTCTCTCGGTATTCATCGATCCGGTCAAACATGACCGAGGACACGGGAAACACCATGCCCGCCGGCGTAAATTTACGCTCCGCAAGCACATGATGAATCATGCAGCGATGCAGCCTTCCGTTTCCGTCCTGAAAGGGATGGACATAGATAAATCCGAACGCTGTGGCCGCCGCCTGTAAAACCGCGTCCACATCATCCGCGCTCATGCGGTCGTTCGTTTCCAGCATTTCCGTCATCAGGTCTTCCAGGTCTGAAGGCCTCGCGCCGATAAACTCCGGCAACGGCTCGCCGTTGTGATCGCGCTCGCCCATGAATACGCCATCTGGCCGCAGGCCGACGCGCACAAACCGTTGGTCCTCTATCAGAACCCCTTGAAGCCGAACGATCTCATCAAGAGTAAGTTTGTTTTTGCCCGCCTGCAGAACGGCCCGGCCCCACCGCTCCAGCCGATTGCGCGGAGGCCGTTCGCCCTCGATTTCAAAACTCGCAAGGCTGTCGGCCAGAAGCAGGAAACTTGCCGCGCGCGAAACCAGATGCGCGCCCGTGCGCCCCAGTGTTTCGGCTGCCCTCTCCGCAAGTCCGCTTTGGGCAAACTCTGTCAACAATTCCGTCCGTCGTATGATCGGACAAAATCCGCCGCTGCCGAGAAGGTTGTCCCGCACGCGGTGCCGCTTCGAAAGACGCGGCTTGCCCGTGAAGTACGCCGCCGGATCAAGGACGTCCACAGCCGGAACTCCCGGATCGTCCGGCACGTCCAGTTTGCGTCCTGTCATCAGCTCATACAGAAACCAGGCGCGCCGCGAGGGGATTCCGGTCGGCGTCGCCTTCACAAACGCCTCCAAAACCTTCGCGTCCACCGCATCGAAAATCCGCTTCAGCAGAAGCATGTCGAGATTTTCGTTACGGAGAGCAAAGCTTAGGTGATCTCCGAAGGTTTCCCCCGGCCAATACCTTCTGTCAAAAACGCGCCAGGTCCCTTCCTCGCGTATGCTCCCGCTGACGTGCTTGTCCGATACGCAAGCAGCTTTGCGCACCGGCCCCTTGACGGTGAGCGCCTGGGTCAGCGCCGCCCAGCCCGCGAGGCGACTTTCCTCCGGAACCAATACACCCTGAAAGATATTTACGCCTTTGTTTTCAATACGCATCGTCGAAATACACCTATCGTCTGTCGAAAATGACCACTTATTTATATCAATCGTCGAAAACAATATAGCACCGTAAGACGTCGAAAATCAACTACCGTCCATCGAAAACACCCAGCAATCTAGGAAATCCGTCGAAAAACATGTTTTTGACCCCCTTAAAGACAAAAAGCCCTCCCCGACCATCATCGTGATCGCCTACTCTTTTTACCCCCAGTTCCGCTGTCACGTTTTCTTGCAAAGAAACCTGGCATCCATAACCCGCCAACCCAATCGCAGCCAGCCCGCCGCCGCTTGCCCAAGGACCAAGACCGGTGCTGTTGAAACACAGATTCCACAACGCGGCCCCTTCAATTCACAGCCCTCTCACTCCTTCCCGCAGCGCATACAGCGCCATCGTCATCATCACCAGCAGCACCGCCGCCACTACCACCACCACGACCACCGCACCCACCACCCGATCATCATCATGGTCATCATCATCGCCGCCGCCGGCGGCGCCATCATAATGGCCATCGTGGTCATCATGACCATCTTCCTCTGCCTCATCGCAGGCGTCGTCGGCATCGTTCTCGCTCTCGTTGCTGCGAATCGGGCCGTCCTTCTGAGAACGGCCCCGTTTCCAGGTGGTTCCTATCGGGTCATGGGCGTAGGCGTTATAGCATATGCTATAGTATTTGTTGCAGGGTCTACTCTGAAAGAGGATATTATCAATATGCTTGACTCCGAGCGCCTAGCTGCCATCCGACGCAAGCTTCGTTTGCCCCAGGAGCAGATGGCTCGCTTGTTAGGTGTGTCGTTCGCTAGCGTAAACCGATGGGAGGGAGGTCACTCAAGTCCCACCGGTCCGATCCGTGACCTTTACCTCGCGCTCGACGCCGCAATTCGGGCCGGCAACGCTCCCCAGACAATCGTTCACGCAGCCAACAACGAGCGGGGTGCATTCCTTTATGCTTTGTTTCGCATGGCCTATTCACGCAGTAGGAGGTCTCGATGAATTTCAACGTTGTGAATCTACGAGCCTTACGGTCAGGTGGTCATGGAGATCTCTTCATTGGCCAGAGGAGTGATACTAGCGAGTCAGTGGTGGTCAAGTTTCTCCGCGAATACCATCTCCCATATTCCCGTGAGGCATTCGGGCGAGAAGTACGAATCTTGTCGCGCAAACTACACGGCTTAGTTCCGATCTTGGGCTCGAATATCACTGCAGAGCAACCCTTTTACGTGATGCCATTCGTGAAAGGCGGAGCATTGTCGCCATACGCGGGCAGGCTCGACGACAACCAGCTGGAAGCTGTTGCCACAGACCTCGCCCGCACGCTCGCCATTCTCCATGCTGCGAACGACGTGCACGGTGACATCAAGCCAGACAACATCCTGGTCACACAAGAGGGCCAACTGCAGGTTGCAGATCCGTTGGGGAATGGAAGTATCTTTACGATTTTGTTTTCCCAAAACCGAGGCGGCACGCCAGGCTATTGGGCACCAGAAATTCGAGCCGGAGGATCGATTTCGCGTGCCGGAGACGTCCACTCCTATGGGGCTACGCTCTATCACTTACTCACGGGACGCAGACCACATGACGGACAACACCTCGACCCAACTTCCGAGGGCTACAAGAACACTCCAAGAATTCGAGAGATAATCGCTGCTTGTTGTCAGTCCGATCCCAACGCCCGGCCAACAATGGGGGAAGTGCTTCGAATCCTGAATGGGGAACGATGGGAGGGCATTCAAGTTGAACGAAAGCAACGGCAGCAGTTCGTAGTTTCTATTTTCGCCGTCGCACTGCTCGTTCTGCTGGGAAGAAAGTTGATAAGATAACGACTCGGCAAAGGGGGCATCGGCATCCTGCGGACTGCACGGAGTGAGGCAGGGCGCAACAGCCTTCCTTGTACCCAAACATTAGGTGCAAACCTTTGGAACTCTCGGATCTCAATGATCGTGCTGACTTACCGCCCCGCACTGCTGACAAACGAACGATCGGTCCCACTCCGCGCGTTGCCGCGGATACACCAGATGATTGTGCCTCCAGACCGAGAATAGCAGGACCACGAATGCGCACAACCCAATCGCTCCGAACACCACAGGCGGAACACCGGAAACCGGCGACGAACTCGACATCACAAAATGAATATAGACCATCAACGATACAAGCCCCGGAGAAAACTCCAAACCCTCCATAGATTACTTTCGGTTTCGTTTTTTTCCAATAACTTGGGGTGTCTGCTTTTAGCTCGAAAGCTAACCCCAACGACCAAAACAAATAGAGTTTTGACACAGTTCTGACACAGTAGAGGGCAGCTGCCTAAGAATACTCCACCCTTTGCTCTGCGTTTTTAATGTTTCCAACAATTTCGGGGAATCTGCTTCTCGCTCGAAGTAACCCCCGAAACTGCAATTACATAGGGTTATGGAACGGTAATGGAACGTTCGTTCTCACCGATTTTCACCGTTTCAGCGCACCTGCTTTTGCAGCAGCTTGGCCGCCATGGCAATAATTGCCAAAAGCCCGCCCGATCTCATGCAGGGTCTGCCCTGCCTTCCAACGACGCCCCACGTCGAGTTTCTGCTCCGCCGAAAACCCAAACCGTCTCCCTTGTTTCATAAACACCACCTTTAAAAACAGCTTTATACCAGATGGTGTTGCATAGACCGTTTGAACCGGCAGTGTTAATCAGGCATGTGGATTCGGGATCATCCGACAAGGTCTTGCGTCGGAGCATCCCCAATATTGGCTTCACCTGCCGCGCAATATCGTTAAACGCTCTTCGGCCCCGCGCCAGCCGCCGCCCGCGAGGAGACGTTTTTGTCGGCTACCTTCGCCTCACCCTTGTCGATTTCGATTGAACCTTTGAAGTCCGCACCGTCCTCGATCATGATCTGTGCCGTCGTCAAATTCCCAATCACCGAGCCGTCCTTTTTGATCTCGATCCGCCCCTTCGCGTGCACGTTCCCCTTCACGAAGCCGTACACCACCACATCACGTGCGTTGATGTCAGCTGTTATCTTCGCCGTCGGTCCTACCGTTAGCTTCCGCTCATCAAGTTCAATCAGTCCTTCGACAGAGCCTTCGATCAGCAAATCCTCGGTGCCCGTGATGTCGCCTTTCACCTGAAGGCTCGAACCCAGCCACCCAGTCACGGAGTCCGCAGTCGCATCCCCTGGACGCATCGCATCTGTGCTCTGTGTATCCGGTTTCTTATTACTCAACATCGGACCCTCCTAAGGACACCACACTCCAGGCGGATTTCAGCCCTTGGCTTCAAATTCGCTCTTTTGCTCCGGCAGACAGAAATTGCCTGCGAGATTGGGCGGGGGCCAGAATCCTACTCCTGCGAGGCGGGCGCATCAAGGCGCTGGGCTGCGTCGCGTTACCGGGAATGTGGACTCTACCAGTAAGCGCTGCCGGCACGGCAAACCGGACATCTTGCTACCAATACTAGACATATTTGGTGCGCTCTTTTATGGGGCGCGGCCAAGGATTTCACAGGCAGGAAGCTTTAAGGATAGACTGGCCGTGGTAAGCTGCGCGGCAACCTGTCGGCTTTCAGGAGTTTTTCAATGTTAGACCAGGGATTCTGGACCGAAGTCAAACTGGGTGGTGAACACCTGCGACTGTTCTCGGAACAGAATGCCCTCGGAGTGCAGGCATCTGTGTACAACGTTAATGCAAAGAACTGGATTGCGCCCTCCGAAACTGCGGAAGATATCGAACAAGGAAAAGACAGAGCGGCGGAACATGCGAGAGTGTACCTGAAGGCCGCCAAGTTAGAACTGCCTTCGCTAACATGGAAGAAATCCCACTCGGCGTAACCTGCGCAGCATTGATTCACACCTTCGGCAACTTCCTTTGGACTTCTGTTGCCCCAATGAACCAGTTTTTCTTGAGTCTTCTGGTTCTGGTACGACAGGTGGCAATGTGGCTGAAAGAAATTACCTGATATTGTGACGTTCGTTCCGAATCAGAGCAACGCTCTGCAAACTTCAACTGATTGATTTTGCTTAGCTAACTTCTCCATTAGCGTCGTGGAACCGGAAATGCATACAAACCGAATAGCGTCCCGACGGATGCCGATCAGAAGGGAGGAGGCCACAGTGGACTCCACATTCCATATCTTCAAAGTAGCTCCGGACGGCCCTTCGACTCAGATGTGCACGATGAAGTGCCCACAATGCGGAAACATAGCCTCTAAGGAGAAGCCCGAAGAACGATTTAAGTGCGAACGTTGCGGTTGGAAATTGTGATCCACATTTGCGACATGCTCTACGTCGCGTGTAGAGCCTTGAAGGGTTAAATAGTTGAGCCACTGGAGCGGAGCTAGGAGTATATAGAGCGTCGACAGCCAATTCTTGCCGAGGCCGCGTTATCACTCTGCAGGGTAGCCAGCTTATAGATTCCTCAAGTTCGGGAGTCACGATGGAAAATGAACGTATGACCCAAGCAGAGCAAGCCGTGCTTCTGTGGCCGCTGCTGGCACTGGCTGCTCGCACCCAACAGATTTTAAGTTATGCTGCCGTCGAAGGCTATACCGGAATCGCTAGGCACGGAGTTAATCGCGCGCTTGGACTCATACACGACTACTGTAAGCGACGCGGCTGGCCACTTCTAAATACTATTGTCGTCAGCCAACAATCAGGAATGCCTGGAGAGGGGTTTCCAGGGGACCTGAGTCCTTTTGAAATAAAAGTTGAGCAAGGAAGGGTGTTTCTGTTCGATTGGTCGGGGCACGACAAACCACGGCCCAACGATTTGCAGGGCGTGAAGTCGGCAAGCCGGTAACTTGGGTACCGGGACCCACATGTACGGTTTCCGCGTTAATCAGGAGCTAGACGACTAGTTCTGGGTTCTTCGGTGTACCACGACGAGCTGTTTCTTCCCGTAATTCGCTTCGACCTTTTCTGTTATCTCGTCAGGTGTCATCAAGTCCACAATATCCAGAACTGCGCCATTCCTGTCCCGCATAACAAGCTGAATCTGACGCGGAGCCGCGCCGCAGACATCACCACGGAATAGGTCGCTTCTCTTGTAGGTCGAGTGCGCACCAACCAAAGTGAAAGTCTGATCCTTCGTAGGCTGCGACGCTGATGTCTCAACTCGCTTCGGCGAGTATATGAATCTCAATAACAGCTCGTCGCCCTCTTGAATCTGTCCCACCACATTGCCTTGCACTCTCACCAGAATTGAAATGCATTTCGCATGGGCAGGGTCAGCAGAAACAAGCAGCCCTATGAGCAATGAGGCTAGAATAGCAGTGCGCTTCACAACCACACGTTAAGCTTAATGCGAGGATGAAATCCAGTTGGGTGGGGCTCCTAGGTCGGCCTACCGAACGAGTGGAGGCGAGTACCCACTTCTCCGGTAACGGCATTACCAGGCACTGAATCCAATTTCCATGAGGATTTGGACCGTTTCGGAAGAACTCACAAGATTGAGCGTCCTTGGATTTCCCGACTAGTAGATTTGGAGGTTACTCGGGTTTTGGAATGAGGCTGGGAGCCTGTGGCTCCGTGGTCTCCGTTGGTTTCCTTAGTTCTAGGCGTTCTGGTTTTGCTTTTTGGGCGGGAAGGCGCAATTTGAAGGCATCGAACTCGGGCGTGGAGGAGATGGCACCGGATCGTGGTGGCAAGATTTCTGAGATTTCCTTCCTCAGGGATGCAAGGCGTTCCTCCACCGGAGGGTATTTACCGAACGCTTTAGGAACTTTATCTTCGGAGGCGGAACCGGACCCCCATACTCGTTGGACGAGATCCGTGAAGCATTTCGGGTCGTAGCTCGATTTGTAGAGGTACTGCACGCCAAAGTAGTCCGCGTCGAATTCGGCTTCGCGTTGCGCTGCTAGCATGGTCAGGGGAATCGCCAAAGGAATTCCGCCTGTTCTGGGATCACTCCCCGGAAAGGCTACAGTGATCGCAATCTGCGAAACCTCGGATTTGGTTGCCACTCGGGTGCCAGTACGCAAGGCCGTGTGGGCTATCCCACGAGCCAGAATGCTGGCCAGTTCTGCCTCATTTTCTAATCGCAAAAGGAGGCCGCGGGTAACATAGAGGTACCCGGCAGGCAATGTGAACGCGTTCACCTCATCACTATCAATCACACGAACCGTAATAGGAAATCGAGCATCCGAATTCTTCGCCACATTCTGCGCTACGCGTCCAATGAATTCCGCCGTGGCGGGGTCATCTAGCAACCTAGAGGTGCGTTCGACTTCCTGCGAAAGGACTTTGCCAAGCTCTTTTTCCTTTTCGGGAGAGTAAAAGTTTGGACCACGAGAGATGTTGCGATGCCCAATCGCGTTGATGTCCGCATCCGATTTAGACCGCTTGGTCTGAGGAGACGGAGAGGCGAGTCCTCGACTTGCGGGAAATCCGGCTACAAAAGCAAACACCGTCAGCACAGCCAGTAGTTGGATTCTCATTTAGAATCGGGGCTTACTTTATGTGCCCGGTCACCCTTTTAGAGCGTATCTTATCAAAATAGATTGATTCCATAAGCGTCGGGTTGCTGAGTCCGGCTATTTTATGAGGTCCGGTGAATCTCTTGTGCCAATGACCACGGACCAAATCCAACAGATCATTGAGGAGGAAATGTCGCCGCTCGCCAAGAGAATCCTCTACATGATCGGTGTTATTGTGGCGATTGTCGTTATTCGCGTGGGGATGTCGAGAAAAGAAGTGCTCCGACTTTTAGGTGAAGCCGAAAAAGTTAGAGTATCTTCAGACTTTGAATATTGGGAGTACGGATCGGGTGAGATCGCATTTTATCAAGGGGCACTAGAATCGTGGACGGAACCGGATAAGTGATCTAGGGGTGGATCCTGTGGCCAAAATCTTTGAAGTTCAGTATTGGTTCACTTGTCCCGAGGCGGCATGCCTCATGAAAACCCTGAACACGATAACGATCACTGCCGATTACCCCGAGGATGCTAGGGAGTTGGCTCTTGCCGGTTTGATTTGCGAGCATTGTCAGAAAGAACTTCCCGAGGGATATTTTGTTTCGACCACGATCAAGCAAGTGGGATAGCGGGGACAAAAATGAGGGACCCGAGAAAAGCGATTGCCGTCACACCACCGCTGGCTGTGCTATAAATTTCTGATGAAGATCATCGAACAGTGGCTTTTATTCAAGTAGATCGAAGGTGAGTTCACTCCGCTATCGAAACCGTTCAAGACGAAAGATAAGGAGGAGAAGGCGCGTTTGAAACTCCCAGAGCGGGAGCGACGGTCGGTTGCGGTGGGTGTGGTTCGAATTAAAAAGTGATTACGCTAAAGCTCGGGAGCCGATAGTCAGCAGAGAAACGAGCCGAGGCACGCAGGAACGCCCTCTTCACAAACCCAGACGGCAGGGCGCCACGTTGCACCTGCCTCCACGCCCTACTACACCGAAGCGGTCAGAACGACCAATCGACCGGAGGCGTCTTTTGCTAGAAGACGCAATAAGTGTCCTGTCCCGTGGTGGATGAGCAACGGGAATGGCAAGCCGCATTGCCATTTCCGTCATACTCTGTATCGCACTCGCAGCTACTGTGCGGTGCTATAGTAGAGTCAACACAGGACTCAGGCGCTCCTATTTGTTGACCCGATGAGTTGTAGCACGTGATGACGCATGTGGTGGCTACTCCTCCGCAACCCCAGGAAGGGGATACAAAGTAAAGAAGACTAGCCGACAGGAAAAACGCTGCAACTAATATGATTTTCTGAGTCATTCTTATAATCCTCCCCCAGGACAATAGGAGTCGTCTTGGTTTCCGTAGTCGCACTGGTTAGAGCATTCGCCATTGCTGGCGATCAGATTGTCCGCGTTGCAAGTGCACGTGCAGCTCTTACCTGCGGGTACGTTGGTACAAGTGTCCAAGCACAGCGCATGTCCCGCTCCATAATTACACGATGCCCTACACTCAGTGACGTCTGAGCGCATATATTGCGCGTTGGAGACACCGCTTGAGAGCAGGACACCCAGAGTAAAGACAACCACCAGGATTACCGCGAGCCGTAGCCCCCGCATGTCAGGTCTCTCTCGCATACGCTTCTCCTTTCAAAAGGCACCATCGTCAGTGTGGCTTCTGATACTCGAAGATTCCAACCCGGTAAGTTGACGCGCGGATTGTGTCTCGGTCGACCAATATTCCTGCGGTCTGCAGCGGCATGCCGTCAGGCTGAACCAGTTTGACCACCCGAAGGGTATGTCCGGAGGAATCTAACTGTGTGACCTGAGCTCCAGAAGCCACCCACAAAGTCCCAGAATCCTGGTCGAACGTGACCGCTGTTAAGATCGGTACACCGCCATAGTTCGCGGACTTCTTGTTCTCTTGATATTTTTTCTTAGCGGCAGCCAAGACTTGCCCCAACGTGTCTCCTTCGGAGAGGTGCCATTCCGCCACAAGCGTTCCGTCTGGTTTGTATTTGCGGACTGTCGGTATAAGCATGTATTTGAATGCATAGTAGATGTTGTCGCTACCATCGACGGAAATCGTTCCAATATTGAGAACGGCATTGAAAAAGGAATTGTCGTCGACTTTCGCCGGCGTCCCCAGCTTGCCGATCAGGGTGCCCTGTCTATCGAAGATGGATATGAGATAGTCCTTTGGAAAGCCACTCACAAGAATTCTGCCATCGCTCATACTCGCGACGTGCTCCGGTCGCTCAAACGGGAAAGAAATCAGTAGCTGACCGGTTGGGGAAAAGACCCTAACTGCACCAGAAGCATCCGCTACAATCGCATTGCCATCGTGGTCCACAGCGAGATCCTTAGGTAAAAGCAGGTCCGAGGGGCCCATCCCTATACTAGAGATGCGCCCAGTCGTGCTCCCCGAAGATGAAAATAGCCAAACACACCGGTCTGCCCGATTTAGAGCGTAAAAGGCATCACCGGGCCCCTTTTTTACAGTCAAGGTACCGTGCCCACTCTCGTACGCGACTTGACGATACGCGCGCAACTCTTCTTGAGCGTTAGCTGCGGCCGAAAAGAACAGAGCAGCGATTAGTGTCGAGCCCAGCGTTACGCTCATGATGGCAGCTCTGCATCCGGTCATTTCACACCCCCATTCGATATCACGTTCAGATCTTGAACGTCTTTCACCAAGCCGTCGTCACCGGCCTTAATAAGCAGCGGCACCGCTGCCGGATTCTTGCGAGTTTGATAAGGATCGAGCAGCATGTCTTCCCGAACGCCACAAACGTCTTGTACCTCGAAGTCGAGATTTTCCGCAGCTGCGAGTGTGTGAGCATCCCGACCGTTGACGAACACTAAGGTCCACTTGGCGTCCTTATTTGTCGACCCCCAGCCAGTGTCGCGTGCCCTCTTTAGCGCCTGCGTATAACTCTTCAATTCGCACGAAGAACAACCTGGAGGGAACACTACAAAAACCCCTTTCGACGGCGGATTGCCCTTCAAGCACTGCAAGCCTTCAACCCGCCTACCGATCAAACTAGAAGACAAGAGGGTCAACGGAGAGTATGTAATTTCTCCAACGAGGTACTTCTCAACAAGTTGCCGCAAGAGGTCGTTGTCCGGGCTAACCAGCGCCTGGAACTTAACCTTGTAATTTAGATCGTAGATCAGAATAGCGTCATGCCGGTGCTCCAAAGCTGACCTCAGAAGATGTTGGTACCGGCCATCCTTATCTATCACCCACGGTACTCCAATCGCACTCGCAAGGAGGGTATGTGCTTTGGGGGAGTCTGGCGAAAATACAACAAGCACTTTCAAGCCTTGGCTGTGATATTTTCTTTGCAAGACGCCAAGATATTCTGAAGGTTGCGAGAACTTGGTGACGCCGACTAGAACCGCTAGTCGCTCTCCCTCCTCTAACCGTGCTTGGGTAGGAAGCGATTCTTCTAGCGAGCTGTCAAATTCATATTTGCCATCACCAACCTCAATTGCCTCGCCGCTGGCCCGAACACGCGACAGGCCCCAACCCACGAGCAGTCCCAAAGTGGTAACCATTACAATCTGGAAGACGAACCGCAAGGAAGGTCGCATCGTAGGAACCTCGTTAAACGTAAATCAGTTCCGATCCGAGGGTCGATACCGTGCACGTTACTCTAAACTTACATATACGTCAAGAACGAAATTCATATATAAATGGACTCCGGATGACTAACCGAGATTGTAATGGACTGGTGAGACCCGCAAAGACCGAGAAGCATTCAACGATTCGATTTTGATATGGAGGGCAGGAAACTCGTATTGTGAAAGTCAGAATGAAACGCCGTGATCTATTAGTGTTTTTGTGGCTCGCTTGCTCTTTCTCAGTGAGTGGAGCGCAGCGGTATGCGGCAGGGCCGCCTAGGTTGATGACCGGGTTAGGACATCATCATCACCCGATTTCGACTCATAGTTCTCTAGCACAGAGGTTTTTCGATCAAGGCCTAACGCTGCTTTTCGCTTTTAATCAAGACGAGGCCATTTCGTCGTTTCGCCGTGCGGCCGACCTTGACGCAGGATCAGCCATGCCTCTCTGGGGTATTGCAGTCGCAATGGGGCCCAACATCAATATGGATATGGACCCAGGACGGCAAAGAATGGCATATGAATTCGTCCAAAAGGCACTCTTGCTTCGGAGCGGCATGTCCAACAAAGAGCGTGAGTACGTTGAGGCCTTAGCAAAGCGCTATTCACCGGACCAGAGCAGAGACGTAGGGGCACTCGCGAGGGATTACGCTAACGCGATGCGCCAGCTGTCGCAGCGCTATCCGAGAGATGTAGACGCCGCAACTCTTTATGCTGAGAGTTTAATGGATTTGCACCCTTGGCAGCTGTGGGGGTTCGATGGAAACCCAGTTGGAGAAACCGAGGAGATTATTAAGGTTTTGCAATCAGTATTGAAGCGTGATCCGAATCACATAGGTGCAAATCACTACTATATTCATGCGGTCGAGGCCTCAAAGCATCCTGAACGTGCTCTGAAAAGCGCTCGTCTATTGGAGAGACTTGCGCCGGCCCTAGGTCATATTGTTCACATGCCTTCGCACGTCTACATGCGGATCGGAGACTACTCTGCCGCTGCTCGAAGCGATGAAGCTGCGGCTGACGCTGACCGATGCTATCTAACACGAGCTAAAAAGTGGGGAAGCACCTACGACATGATGTACTACACGCATAATTTGCATTCCTTAGTCGCCGCATACTCTATGGCGGGCAGACTTGCCGACACTGAACGAGCCGCCCTCGATTTGGTTACTCACGCCGGTTCCCTGCTTCCGCAGATGCCTGACGCCGAATTCTACCTATCGACGGAGCTTTTTGTTTTCCTTCGGTTTAATAAGTGGGACCAAATAATGGCTACTCCGCAGCCTCCAGAAGGGCAATTGATGACGACAGCTTTCTGGCACCTCGCCCGGGGGATCGCGGCGTCTAGGAAAGGACTGACTGCAACGGCAGAAAAGGAGCGACAGAGTTTGCAAGACTCACACCAATACGTGCCCGCCGATCTTGATTTCGGCGGATATTTTAACAAAGCGGGGAAGTTTCTGGATCTGGCCATCGCTATTCTTGATGCAAGGATAGCCTGGGCAAAGGACGATCGCGCAGGCGCTATTGAGCATTGGCGAAATGCTACCGAGATCGAAGATTCGTTTACGTACAGCGAACCTCCCGATTGGTACTATCCCGTTCGCGAGTCTCTCGGGGCTGCTTTGCTGCAATGCGGTCGGAGTCTGGAAGCCGAGCGCGTCTTTCGGGCGGACCTCGAACGCAATCCAGGAAACCCCCGGTCTCTTTTCGGCCTCTGGCGGAGTCTTGTAATCCAAAAGAACACGAGCGCTGCAAAGGAGGTTCGGAAGGAGTATGTGACTGCGTGGCGCCTGGCGGATATCCGGCTTGGACTTGAAGACTTCTGAATGCGAATCCTCTCCAAATGGCAAGTACATTTGGCGAACGCTGTTGCTGACTCCTTTCGGCGCGAGAAGAGGGTGACATTGCTGTGGAGCTTGCCCGCGAGGTCAGAATCAATCCCCTCAGCGCTTCGACTGGCCAGAATCCCCGCACGACCTACAATTCCGCCAGACTTCCGACGGCGCTAGAATTTGGTTCTGGTGACAGCGACGCCTACAGCTATGACGCAAATACAGACCGCACGACATTGAGACGGCTGAAACCGAGGCCAGCGCCTTCGACTGCCGCGCGTACCGTGTTCTCTTCCTGGAAACTGTAAGTGTCCGTGTGGACTCATCCGCATGTCCGACCTGGCTCCGGATGATCTCCTCCAGCACACGGCACTTTCGGAGCCAGAAAATTCTGAACCTTCTCGCGGCATGTGGAGCGGCTTCAGGGAGGTGTTGGGCCATGGTCAGCCAGGACGCACCGTTAAATGCGCTCGCAAAGCGAGGTGTGGCCAGAGTGAGCTAGTGGAAGGCTTCGATGGGTGCTACGGGTCAATCTCCGAGGCCGCCGAGGAGAAGTAAAAGACCGCCGAGGATGCAGGCAGCCGTCACAAGTCCTTGAGAGCGCCGATTTGCCGCCTGAATCTCTATCCAGCGTTCGCCAGCGAGAATGCGAAGCACTTCTTTCATCTTGGGGCGGTCGCTGGCGTTGGGTTGACAACACGCCATGATCACTTCCCTGATTTTGGAAGGCAACGGACAGCTTTTCACCGCTAGGTCGAGTCTTTGACCGTCATATGGCCTTTGCCCGGTCGCTAGGTGATAGAGGGTCGCGCCATAAGCATACACGTCGCCAGCGGCCGAAACGGCACCGCCGGCACTTATCTCTGGCCCCCAATAGCCAGGGGTGCCGCCATGGTTCTGCGCAAAGACGATGGTGCAGTTGATGCCGTTTCCCAGCGGATCAGCGACCTGTAAGTGACCATCATGAGTCACTAAGATATTGTCGGGTTTCACGTCTCCGTGGGCGTCGAACCGAGCGTGCACGTATGCCAGAGTGTGCGCCAAATCGATCGCGATAGCCATCAACTGGCTCTCGCGAAGTTTTTCCGCATAGGTCGTCAAGCAGCCCCCGGAAAGGTAGGGCATGTCGTAGTAAGGGCGTTCGGCTTCGGTGTCTGAATCGAGGAGCCTAATCAGACCGCGGTATTTGCGGTTGAGAACTCGTACTTCCCGCCGAAATGCTGCTCTCGCGTGCTGCGATTTGTATTCGCGAAGATACTTACGGACAACCCATTCGCCCGTATCGCTCCTTTGACCGAGGACCAGGTCCCCGTTGCCCCCTGCGTTCAAAGGTCGAGTGTTCACAACCTGAAGGTGAGGATTCATCGAGATCTCCTGCCTTGCGAATAGGCCATCCGAAAGAGCACGTACAGGAATACTCCTCTTTCGTTGTTGGCTGCTTGCAAAATTGTCATCGGGGAGTTGCCGGTTCGCAGCGCGGCGTCAAGGGCTAGATAAAGATCGCGCGTGGGCCCGGTGGGGCTGGAGTGAGCGCCGCCTTCCCATCGGTTCACGCTGGCGAAGGACACACCCAGAAGGCGCGCCATTTGCTCCTGGGAGAGACCCAGTTTTCGGCGGATCCCGAGTAAGTGGCTGGAATCGAGCATGACGCGAAATTTATACAAGCAGCTTCTCGCTGTCAACATTTGTTATAACAAATGTTATAGTGCGCCCCGGCGCTGGGACCGGTACCTAGCGCGATGTGCACCTGGGACGATGGATCGCGTTTCAGCGCGGCCTTATTGCCACTAGACCAGAAGCTTGCGATCATTCGCCCCCGTTCGGGTGCGCAAAAGCCCGCGAGGATTCTGGGGATTCGCCGCTCTCAGGATAGCAACGGCTTTCTCCTGGCCTTTAAATTCGATTCCCCGACGCCGACCTTTTGGCCTGCAGAGTTTCTCCCAAAGGATTGGTCGGAGTCAGCATCTTAGTCGACGGGTGCGGCGTTTCACGGTTTGTCTTAGAAACCCTGGAGCGCTCTCAACACGTTCATTCCTCTCAGAAAGCCTAAGAACCATGCTTGCGGGCAAAGCGCTTTACTTCGGGTAGAATGATGGCGTGGTTAACGCCGACGACAAAAAGACCTCGGCCGACGCGTTTGATGCCGTTGCATGGCACAAAAGCCTCATCACGCCTCTCCGTTACAGAGGCAAATCGTCAATCGAAGGTCGCGAGGTTGACGAGGAAGCCTTGAGCGACCGCGCTCGTGTCCTTTATTCAAGCGCCTTCCGCCGACTTCAGCAAAAAACGCAAGTTTTCACCGTTTCGAAGGACGCGGCGGTCCGGACGCGTCTCACACATTCGCTCGAAGTTGCGAGTATTGGGCGATGGGCGGCCCAGAAAGTTGTCGACGGCCCGCTCGCTGACCTGGATGCTCGCTACCGAGCGGCGCTCGTGTTGCTTGTCGAAACGGGCTGTCTGGCCCACGACATTGGCAACCCGCCGTTTGGTCATTTTGGCGAGGCCGCCATCCAAGCATGGTTTCGGGATAACTGGAAACCCACCGCTGGAAAGGTTTTGTCGCAAGACGACAAGCTCAAGATTCTGGTACAAGACTTTGAGCAGTTCGATGGCAATCCACAAGGCACCCGAATTCTGACCCGTCTCCAGGGCCTGACAAAGAACGATCGGAACTTGCTCGGAATGGACCTCACGTTTTCGCAAGTTTTGACAGCGCTCAAGTATCCACGCGGACCCAAGGACGTTCCGAGTAGATGGAAAAACAAACCAGGCTTCTTCGAATCGGAACGACCTAGGGTAAGAAAGGCTTGGGACGCGCTCGGGTTTGATGTCCATCGAAGGTTTCCACTCGCGTATCTGGTCGAAGCAGCAGATGACATTTCCTACTGCATCAGTGATATGGAGGACGGAATCGACCAAGGTGTCTTTACAGTGAACGTTTTTTTCAATGAGATACAGCCTTGGATCGAGAAGCCGACTCCGAAGAAACCCGCCCTCAAAGAGCTTCGAGAAATCGCCAAGAAGCGAAGCGCGGATGTGAAGAAAAACCCGGGGGAAGCCAAAGACTATTTCATGCGGTTCAAGGCCGATTTTTCGAGAATTATGATTCAAGAAGCAGCCAAGGCCTACGGAGACGGGAGCGCTGCGGACATCAGAGACGGATCACGTCTTGGACTTCTAGACGAGACCGATGCCGAAGAGCTCCTCGAAATTCTTAAGGGTGTTGCGAGGAAGTTCCTTTATGTCGACGAGAAGGTGCAGCGACCTTTCCTTTCGGGCCTCAGAATTGTCCATGGCATCCTCGATCAGTATGGCGAGCTTCTCGAGCTGACCCGAGACGACTTTACACTGCTTCGAAATGCATGGAAGTCCGCTGATCGCACGGCTGTTCACAAAAAGAAGCTCCATACGCTTTTGCCCTTGCTTGACCGTTTGCCTGCACACTATCTGGACGTGTACGACTCTAGTCTTAACGAGACAGAGTCACTGAAGGAATGGGGCGACGATGCCTGGGAATGGTTTTGCCGGGCTCACCTCATCGTCGACTATCTGTCGGGCATGACCGATGACTTCGCCTATAGGTCGTACCAAGTCATTTCGGGAGCTAAGCTTGAGTAATACGCTGATCATTCGAGAGCATCCTGGCCTTGTCGTGGAAGAGATCGCTACTCGCCACGGACTCAACCTAGTGTTCACTTATTCCCGCTACGAGGTTGCACCTCCGGGGCTCCAGGCAGTCGCGCCGCGCACTGCCGTGCTCCGAGTCTCTGGGACCGAAATAACGTCAGATTGGATAGCTCATCGTTTATCGGAACTCGGCCCGAACGAAGAGATGGCTTGGCACTCCTGGGTTGAAAAGCGCGGTATCGGTTTCCATATACCGATGATCGATTTCGTCGGTCGGCCTGCTCGTTCGGTGCTTTGCGAAGTCAGTCGTGGGTTAGCCGCAGAGCTGGGCATTGATGCTCACTTAATTGTCTTCGACACCGAGCGGTCATTTCACGGCTACTTTCCGGATCTCATTCCCGAGCGAGCTTGGCCGCAGTATCTTGGCGAGCTGCTCCTTCTCAATGAGGACACTCGTCCGCCCATTATTGATGCGCGTTGGGTCGGGCACGGTCTAATGAGGGGATTCACAGCACTTCGTTGGAGCAAGAATACCAACCGCTACCCAGCCATGCCTCGACTTGTATTGAGACCGTAAGCACAACCGTTGGTCGGAGGCGTATCACCACTCGCTAGTCGTTAGCCAAGCACGACGAGCAAGGCTGCCAGACTGAGGACGATTGTCTGCGTTCACGACTTCAAGAGCCAATCCGTACCAGTAGACGCCAAAGTCCAGAATGCGCTTCGCGAAATGGTCGTCAGAACGTGAGAAGCAATGCAAAGAATCGACGTGCGCCCGCCGCTTTTGATCCATCCGAGAAATACGAAGGCAGCGAGCATTTACACATTCCGCTCTCTGACGAGCCTGCGGCGCAGGTGCGCAACATTCATGAAGCGGCGAATCCCGAAGTTGACGCCAATGCCCTCGAAAATCCAGAGGACGTATTCTGCTATTTCGCCCGGATGACCGATGCCAACGGGAAGTTAACGAAGGAGTCTTGGACTGTCGAGTGGCCAGGCGCCATTGCTGACGCCCAACCCTCTAAGAACCGGACTTGAAGGTTTCCCATCATCCGGCTCGAGCACCCACAAACGGCCCCTTGAAAAACGAGGACGCGGCCCAGACTCCGCCTTATCGCGGTCCCCGTCTCTGTCGTATAGAATGTGATCGCTCGGGGCAGTGGTGGCGAGTTGAGTTTGTGGGAAGTCTCCGCTCGTCGACAAAGCACCAGCGCAAGGTTTTTCTAAACCGGGGGCATGCACGTGTCCTTGCCAGCGCGATTTTATGATTTCATCAATGCCGTTCCGGTCTTGCGGGGTCTATCGACGAGCCGTCAGGCTTGCAGCCTCAAGCAGGATGCGGAGCCTAAGGAGGAGGCCCCTATATTTGTCGTTGTGCATGGAACCTGGGGCAGAGGCGCGGCTTGGACTAGGCAGGAATCCAATCTCATGATGGCGCTGGCGAGCAAGTGGCCAGAAGCGGGGCGGTATCGATTTATCTGGTCGGCGACAAATGGCATACGCCACAGGCTTGTTGCGGCCGATGTCCTTTCCGAAGAGCTCGTACAGTTGGGGAAAGAATATCCCCGCTCTAGGATTATGGCGATTGCCCATAGCCACGGTGGCAACGTTGTGGCATGGGCTTCGACCAAACTCGACCGGCCGCTCGCAGCCGCGGTCTATCTCAATACGCCGTTCATTCATGCCCTGAATTCGTCGAGCAAATTCAACTTGATTCTAAGAATCGTACTGCTTATTGGTGGAGCGACTCTTTTGATTCCGCTAGCGCGGACAGTTCAGGGCTTGTTGTTCGGATCGCGCCCGGACCTCGATGCTTTCGCATTCTTTTTGGGGCTTGGCATCCTTGCGCTAGGTCTCGCGCTCCTGCAAGGAATCGTCCCCCCACGGCTAACGGCGATCAGAGATCGTCTGATACGGGTCTCAACCGGTGATCGGAGGATTGCAAGAGAACTCGCCGCCTTCGTCGTCGGTGATGAACCGAATTCCGTTTTCGGCACACTCTACTTTCTACAATGGCTCGGGCGCGCCATATTCATGGCGCTGCTTGTGGTTTTTCTTTTGCTCGCAAATACGCACTTCATTGCCGAGAGCACCGTCGATACGATCGCAATGCGTTTAGCGATAGGCTCTTTGGGGGCTTATGGTGTGTATGTTCTTCTTGTGACCGGTGCCTACGGTTTCGTTCAGGCACTTCTTGGGTTGGACGCAACGATAGCCGTGACGCCAGCTCCGACTGGCCAAATGGACTTCGTGACCGTTCCGTGGACTCCTCTCGACCGATCGCGACACTCCTCTGTTCACGATTCTCCCGTGGCAATCGCTGCGGTCAGCGGTTGGCTGCAGTCGGTCCTGGCACCTGGTAATGGCAGCTCTGGGCCTCAATCCGATAACTGAGGATGGCCAGCGCGGCGGCAAGTATAAGGATGGACGCAAACGACATCCATATCGACGGCCACAGGTCTCGGCGCAGATTCCGTGCGTTTCGCACGCTGAGCGGCACGTGTTCTTCCGGACCGGGTTCACCGTCTTTGGTAGCCACGCCCGACGGACCACTTGGGTCTGCTTCTTTATCTAAGTTCATTTGGCCTCCCTGTTCCTGATCTCCCCATGCTGCCCGCAAAAGACGCGGGCAGCCAAAATCTCTCGCCGCCAAGCCCCCTCACCGCTTCCGCCCCCGCCGCTCATGGTTCGCAGTTGGCGGAACCGCGCTCCGACATAGTTGTTGCTTAACCGTAGGAGAGCTTCGATCAATCGCTTCTCGGAATATGACGGGGGCTAGCGCGGGAAGCCGGTTGCAGAATAATTTTGGCAAGGCGCGATGCGTGTATCTCAGCGGATAGAGCAGCGGACTCATAATCGAAATCCAGCCGTTGAAAGCATTAGAGTTCCCAGCATTTTCAACGCTTAAGTGCCTATGGTTCCCCGTCGTGCCCCATCATTCCCGGTCGTACAACGCAAAATCAACGCAAAATCGGCTAGGCTAGCCTGAAGCCGCCCAATCGCGTGCGATTTCGCCCTTTGGTCAATTTCTTGGACAATCAATGCGAGGGACAAGAATTCTCCTCTCTTCCCGGACCACTATTAGGGACACTGGCGACGTTCGAACAACAGCATAATAAAATCTACGTTCTGTTTGGCTGAGCCTCACGGCCATCTTTGAGCGATGTAAGTCGGACCATCGGTTGAGGCAACCGGCCCACCATCTAGAAATCTACAATGCCTTCTTTGAGTCTGTATTAGTGGCGTTCCCATTCGAGCCGTGGGTCCAGTTCGACGGCGCGCCCAAGTGCAATAAAGAAATTCCTTCGCTCTTGTCATTCCAACGTATAACAGCCGTCTCTCTTCACTGGGATCAGAATCCGGCCTGGGGACGATCCCGTCTTCGAGACCAGCAATGATCGTTGCGCGAACTGTGAGTCCTTTCGCACCTCCCATCGTCATTATTCGGACTCCAGGGCTCTCGGCCAGTGCCCTGTCCTTTCCTAGCGGCGCAATCTGGGAAAGGTATCGGTCGAACGATTGCTCCGTTTCTGCAAGTTCGTCTAAGGCTCCCAGAAGAGCTATGAACTCAGCCGGTGGTGCCGGAACAATCCCGTTTCCAGTATTCGCCACAATGTAGTGCCCCCAACCCTCCTCCGGCTGCTCCTCGGGGAGCGGGTGAGCATCTAGCCAGGCGGTAACGGACTCAATCAGGGAGTCAGCCTTATTTGCCGATTTTGGCGCATCCGGGAATCCAGCGCCGTCTGCAGCAATCAATGCAGGTCCGAATTGAGTGTGGGCAGCGCGAGCCCGCTCATAAACGTAGGTCGAAAATCTCTCTCCGATGCCTGGAGTGAGCAACAAGAGTCCTGCCCACGCGAGCGAGTCTTTTCTGTGGACTAGAAGGCGAAAGATTTCCAGCACAAAGCGGCTGCTGGGGTCAGCGAGGATGCGATTCACCACATCTGGATCGGAAAAGGGGATGCCATATTCTTCCAATAGTGTTTCAATTGGTCTACTAAAGACCCCGTTGTGATTTCCTCGAAGCAGGATCAATATTTCGTTCGGGGGTATGTTCTCGCGTTGCACTAGATTTCTTACGAGAGATGCGACCCCCGCCGCTTCCGCCGTTTCATTGCTAAAAGCGAGAAGTGCAACTTCGCCTTGAGGCGAACCCGCAGCACTGGTGAGCCTGGGTAGTTTTTCCGGTCTGTCCGGATCACCCTCAATGACATGCAAAGTCCATGCTGTGATCCGACTCCCACATCGTTGTGTGACCGAGAGTGGATATTGTCGGCACCCTGGATAGTCAGTGGGGAATCTACGAATGCCTTCAGGCGCCGCGCGACGAAATGAATAGATCGATTGGTCGTCATCACCTGCCCCGATGATCGAGCAGCCCCTTGTGGCGATGAGTCTCAGAACTTCGAGGTCGCAAGCATTCAAATCCTGATACTCATCTACAATCAACAGGTCGTAGTTGACCCCTTCGAGATCAGGGTGATTGTTAAGAGCGTGTCTGAGGGCATAGGGCAATTCTGCTAGCAAAACGTAACCGTAAATGTCTCGATGTTCCTGCCAAGCTCCGAGGAATCTGGCTCTCTCAGCGGGATCGATGTGAGGATGTACTTCCTGTTGGAGTGATTCCCAGTTCGATGCCATCTCACGGATTAAATTGGCCAGTCTAGGTACATGGACATTGGCTCGACGTGCCAACGTAGGAAGAATAATGTTGTGATCTTCCCAGTCGTCCGCGATCCGGAGTGGTTCCGGGAAATTGCCTGTGTTTGGGTTTTGCAACAGGACAGAAATCGAGAACGAATGAATCGTACTTGGCCGTTGTGTGGCCGCTAAGGGGTGTTCAGTCACCTTCTTCGCCAATTCAGCGGTAGCAGCCCTGGTGAACGTGAGCAACTTAATTCTCGGAGTCTGCTCCGCCCTTAAAAGGCCGTCCATCAAAGCAACTAAAGTTGCGCTCTTCCCGGTCCCAGGCCCGGCCAACACTCGTGCGTGGTGATCGATGGCGTGGGCAAGAATTGCTTGTTGCTCATTGGTGGGCGTGTAGGCCATGAGCCTTCAGTCCTCAGCGACAGAAGCTATCGTAGTAGAGTGAACGAACCGAGATAAAGAAGCGACCTTCCCAGGGTCATTAGCGAGAGTGTATCACTCGCCAAATGTTTTGGGTTCCGCACAGCCCGGTGCATCACCCCACGGTCTACCGGGCTTCCTGGTTCGCGTCTTGGTAGAATACTGTGCATCATGCCGCTTGATGAAGTAGGTCGAAGATACGCTGATAGCATTTACCAACGCCGCCTCTATGAGATTTCTGGCAATGAAGAGCAAGAAATCAACCAGCTTCGCAACCAACATGCAAGCCGGGGCAGCATCAGATCGGGAGGGTACATTCACGATCACTTTAATCTGTTGTTGGAACGAGTCGATATTCTGGCGCAAGCCAAATTAGATGGCCTCGTCAAAGCGTATGAAAAGTCGGGTATCCCCTTTGACGAAGCGGCCTTTCAAGAAATGAAAGGTGAGGTGGTTAGTTTTTGCCAGTCGCAGCAACACGACCTCATTGGCTCTATGACGCAGGTAGTTCGGTGGACGCTTGGTGAGAATACTCCCGCAGGAACGTTCGAATCTTTAACCAAGCAAATCGTCTCTCGGTTCGATGCGATGAGAGGTCGATTGGTCTCCGATCTTGCAATCAAACGGGACGGGGAGATTTTGGAAGACCGCAAAATGAAGCAAGTATATGCTGCCGCGCTTGGCAAACAATGGGACGTTTTTATTTGTCACGCTAGCGAGGACAAGGAAAAGTTCGTTGACGCATTTGCGCACCAATTGCGTGATTCTGGTCTATCTGTATGGTACGACGTTTTCTCTTTGAAGGTGGGCGATAGCCTCCGAAGAAAGATCGATGAGGGCTTGGCACAATCGCGGTACGGAGTCGTCGTTTTGAGTAAGCATTTCTTCGCTAAAGAATGGCCGCAGAATGAGCTAGACGGCCTGATGAGCAGGGAGATCGCAGGTACAAAAGTAATTCTACCTATATGGCACAACATTACGGCAGAAGAGGTTCGGAGAAGTTCACCGATATTGGCTGGTCGCGTAGCCGCAAAATCTGAGCACGGCCTTGAAAAGGTCATCACGGAAGTGCGCGAGGCAATGGGTCTGTGAATCACGGGTTCAAGTTTAAGCCATTCAACCCCGCTTCGTGATTCGCACTACGGCATTCGGAAATTCAGATGCCGGGCGCATCACAAACCTGCCAGAAACTTCATCGAAATACGTGGCGACAGGTGGGGCCACGCCGAACTCCCACTTTGGCGGGACATCAACATCAGGGAAGAAATTGCGCTTCAGGCATTCCAGCATTTCGACACCGGACTGCGCCGTCAGGAATTTGGCGAGGTTAGGTGTCTCTATGTCAACTCCCTCAAAACTGAAGGTCAACGGCTGATCGGTAAGAAGCCTAACGTAATCGGGGTCCTCGTCCGGGTCCACGTGCGCCCCGCCTTCTTTATTTGCAAGAATAAGAACAACCTTTTTCCTCGTATAAATCAACTGCCTGCCAAGCTGTGAGCGAAACGTGAAAACGGTGCGATTCCACCAACTACCAACAGAACTCATGAAGTGGTGAGTGGAATCGAGGTCTACAGCAGGTGCGAGAGTCGGTCCCATTCTAAGACTCACAGCAAACCTCAAGACTTCCTCCTCATCAGGCTCTTTATCTCCCGCGTGCTCCAATATCTGAAGATCGAGGCCATCTGTCCGCATCTGCTGAAGCAGTGACTTGCTCTTGGGAGTCTCGTGTACCAAAACTCTGATGATCGTGGCTATGCGTAAGCTCTCTGCGAACTGGCCCTCGTAAAACGCACTTAGAGAACTGCGCAGGAAATCCATCTGCTCTCTTAGCTTTTCCAGAACTTTTTCTTTGGGTCTTGTCATGAGACGCGGCTCTCACTTCCAGAGCCGGAACAGTATGAAGTGGGGAGATCGAGGTCTAAGCTCTAGTCCTTTTTCCCCGTCGAGTTGCCTGAGCTTCCAGCGTTAGAGGTTTCTCCAGAGGTGCCAGAATTACCCGTCTGTGGTGTCACTGGCTGCGCAGGTTGGACCGGGGTAATACTTAGGGGCTGACGGCCTCTTTCTTCTGCGCCTGAAATTGGCGTCACCGCAATTGGCGCTCGGCCTTTCTCAAGGCTCTGTTGAACAGGTGTAATCGCAATTGGTGCTCTTGCATCCTTCGCGAGAATGATCTTCTCTTTGCTCAATGTAGTCTCCTTCCAGCCAAGATTTCTCATGCAGAAGACAACTGTACAAATTATACCAGCAAGGAAGAATGCGGCAGCTACCCAGGTGAACGCATTGAGCACAATCCCGGCTACGCTCTTCTTCCTCAAAAACGTTTCGTCTTTCTTGTCGTAGTAGTGCTGCAAATACTCCAGGTGCTTGTTCAGCGCAGCCACACTCAAGCGAAATGAAAACACTGTAATCACGATGCAAGCGGCAAACGACAGCCATGAGGCGTAGAGAACAAAATGCCATGCGGCTGCTGGCAGATGAACGATGTCTTTGATAAACGCAACCGAGAATCCCAGCGCGGCAGTCGAGACCGCCAGCAAGTTCTTGTCGAAGCTGTCCGTGGAACTCTGAATGTCTTGCCAGGCTTGCCTTCGATGTTCATCGTACAAATCTCGTCGGCGTTTGTCCTCGTCCTCAGTCATGATTGGGTTCCTTCCTTTGGTGGTGTGCTCAAACTGTTCAACCATTTGTTATAGCCTTCGGCAAGGCTCAAGAATTCGCTAGACTTTCGCCGGATGCTCTCCAAGGTTCGGATTTCTGTGCCTCGTCGTTCAGCCGCATCATTCGTTGTCGATCAATGTCCCAAAGAATCCAGTCGTTGCTATTCGGGTCTCTGGTCATCCATCCGTTTGGATGGGCCTCGCTTCCGCCTTCATGCTGCCAGGTGCAGCCGCGTTTTGTGAATTGCCTCGTCAGTGCAAATCCTGTGATCTCGCGCCACACAAAGCGTACAAGCGCCATTCCTATAACGATTCCGATGCCTATCTTGACGCCCAACCATACTGTGTCCACTGGTTCTCCTGCGTCATCAATTTTATGAAAGCTGGAGGAGTTTCGAGCTTGATCTGCTAGCGTTCCACATACATATACAAAGGCGCAATTTGTTTAGCCGAAATATTGCCCTTCGATCTGACGGTATGGACTTTCGTCTTTGTGAACTGCTTGTTGAGAAGTTCATGCCCCTCGGTCAGGGCGTGTTTGATTAGCGCCGATTCAACGATGTCCAAAACTTTCTGTTCCTGCTGACCAGGGCGCAATCTCAGCCGTGCGAATAATAAAATTCGGTGGCCAGCATCCGCGTGTTTAATTCCCATCATGAGCCTGGCATTACCAAACTGGAAGTCGATTCGCTTTTTCAAGGACGACGATTGACCAATATAAAGGGGCGCGATTAGTTGGCCGAACCTTCGTGCGAAGACATAAACTCCAGCCTTGTCTGGAATACGCTTAAGATCGCGGTCACGGCAGGCATAGATCAAATTCATCTTTGATGATCTGTCCCTCAAGCGAATAGGCTTATCCCACTTTAGGTCTATTTTCACTATTGGCTCCGGCCTCGGAATCGCCCTAGAATTCGCGCAAATGTTACCACGTTGATATAGAACCTGGCTCCAGATGGCACCAAAGAAAAGATCAACAGTTACGCCGATCAACGTTGCTCGGGACGCGATAGAGGAGACGCTTAGTTCAGGTCCGAAAAGGGCACGCACACGCGTCCCTCTTCCGCGAGCAATCGGATTCGTTTGTGCAAGAAATCTGTCAAACTGATTGCCTCAGTTAGAATCGCCATTAGATCGTGTCCGTTCATCAGAAAGAAGCACGGTGATTTGCCTCTAGTGATGGCATCTTTTGCTTCGGAAGTGATGTCGTTGAGCGCGATGAAGACGCCTCGCGTAAATGTGGACTTAGCTTCGATCTTGCTTCTGAATACCAGCAACGGCGCTTCGGGTAAACGGTGGTTCTCCCACTTCGACTCCAGCAGATAAACCTCGCCGTCAAAGACGAATGAGCCATCAATCTGCTCTCCAACGACCCGAAACGGTAGCCTAGGTTGAAGACCGAAAAGCTCGAATATTCTGTTCAACAATTTCTCTAACGCTAGTCCCGCTTTGTTTCTGTCCTTCTCCATTGCAAGACCCGAAAACTCGTCTCTGAGTTTTGAAAGCTCCTTAGGAATCGAAACCTTTGGTTGAGCAGGGTTTTCGGTCTGAGTTACCGACCCGCTAGTGCTCGGGGGTGTGCTACCGTGTAGAAGCCGCAGAGCTATCAGGCGAGATGCAGATTCAAGTGCTCCGTTCGAGTCGCTATAGTCTAACAGTGCGTTGATGAGCTTTCCGACCACTGCGTTGCTTTCTTTCTGCCAGAAAGCTCTCAATCGATTGGCCTTCGAATTACTGTCGTAATCGTATCGAGGATTATAGATGTCCAGACCAGTGCAATCTAAGATGAACTCAGCAAACGTGCGATTCGTGAAGTCCAATACAAAACCACCGCTCATTCCGAATGTCTGTTCGAGCTTGCGTCGTTCGGTGAAAGTTAGGTCCGACATGGTCTTCCTGAAACTACCTGTTATCTTTTCCGTTTAGGCTTGGTGACTGGAATCCGTCTGACGCCTACTCCAATGCCGCCCCGATCTTTCACCGGGTATCTCTCACGGGCCTTCTCTGCGTCCGCCTTTGTTTTGAATGGTTTCGACATAACATCGGGCACGCCGTCTTTGTAGTCAAACAGAAACCATTCATACCTAAACTTGGCCATGCAAAATCCTACCAGACTTCTCGCCCGTGATTTCCACACACCTTCCCAAATGGCTTTGCTGACGAGATAACGGTCGTGTACTCTGGCCTCCCGCAATCCACACCTCTCCTGAAAGACATCCATGACCGAAGAACGAAAGCACGCGATCTTGTTCGCCGCTACCTTGCTCTGCGCCAGAAAGATGATCGAAACGATGGAGTCGGATAAGCCAAAATTTGCGAAGCAGTATTTCGTGGATAAGGCGATTGATGAAGCGACGTTCATTTCGGAGCGAATGGACAGAAAGTTTCCGCAGACCTGAATAGCAAGTGATGGTAAGCTCCGTTCATAAAGTACTTACCTCCACAATACGTTGATAGTGTTGCACCGCTACGAGTGGAAGAAAGTTAATGCCCTACACCTTTAACGGGGTCGGAACAACCTATTACGGCCAGCGGGATGCCGCTGCAGACGGTTCTTATGTCACGACGCTGTGGGTGACGGCACTCTGGGTTCCTCTGTTACCGCTTTGCTCCTACCGTGTGCTTCCGGTGGGAACCGGAACAAACGTAGTTGTCTATCGTTCCCAAAATTACCAAACAGTTCGGGTTCCTCTTTGTTGGCCGCAAGTGCGCAACGTCTATCTTTGCGCAAGTCCTATGAGAGACGATGCAACTCAAGCGTGGTTGGAGATTCAAGAAGCATTTGCTGTTCTGAGCGATCTGGCAAAACGAGAAGAGTACGACACTCTCCTAGAGGAAATGCGACAATCCGAAGAGGCAGAGAAGCAATTTGAACCTGTGACTCCTCCGCCTGCTCCTCCAAAACAGAAAACTCCTCCCGCGCCAACTCCACGCCCCACTACTACACAACCTACGCCGCAGCCTCCACCTACTCCTCCGACTAAGTTCCGGTCTGCTTGGCTTGGGTTCTGTTTTCAGGTAGGTCGCCACTGGCGCGAAGTGTGCTTGATTGTTGCAGTCGCGTTGTTCATTGCGAACGGTTCGAGAGACTCAGAGGCTTGGACCGTGATGTCGGTAGGGATAATTTTCACTAGCACCATGGCTGTCGCCATTGTAGTAGCGTCTGGGCCATCCTGGAGAGATAAGCGCCGGTACATAGCCAATACTTTGACGTTGGTCGCACTCTTCATCACAGGTATTACTGCGATGAGTATTTCTACATCGGCTCCAGCTCCAAAGACTGCCGAAATAGCTACTACGCACTCTGCGTCTCTGGCTGCTACAGATAACACGCCTTCCTCGTCCACTGCGCCTTTCGCAGACATGTTGAAAAAATATGGATTCGAGGCAATGCCTCCAGACTGCAAGAATGTTCCTCTCAATGAGTTGGATTCGTGTTTGGCGAAACTCAAAGCCGACCTTGAAAACAAGCATCTACAACTCGGACAAGCAACGAAGAGAACCACTCAGAAGGCTCCGGCAGCTATTCAGGATGCGCCCACTTCCACCACCTTGACTGGCAGCTTCTTAGGAACTGTACACAATGTGAATGCGAACCTCGAAGCACGATTCGTGCTTTTCATCGAGGAACACCAAGGAGTACTACAAGGATGCTTTGGGGTAAAGCCGCCTTTATACGGGAGCGGACCGCTGCAAGGAAGCATTAAGGGAGACGATTTTCAATTCGATGTGACTAGCCCTCAGTTTTTTCTTCATTTCCTGGGTCACCGTAACTCTGCCAAGGGATGGTCAGGTACGTACACGGCTCGACCGCTAGGAGGCAAGGAACAATACGGGTATTACGAGGTTGAAAAGAATGACTCAAAGCGATATTTCAAAAACTTCGACCCTGGAACAAGCTGCCCGACAGATAAAAATATGAATCAGTGAAGACCGAGCAGCGCACACCCTCCGAAAATAAACCAGATGACAAATACACCCTTCATCAAATGCTCCATCAATTGGCGTGATTCTATCTCAGCGGAGTAGGGCACATCCACAACCGTTTGCAGAGGACCCGCAGAAGGGACCCATCCGATTTCGAATGCCGGGTACTGGGAACTCCCTGGAGGAAATCGTAAGAGGGTTCCTTCCAGCTACTCTTGCGATTGTGCCAATGACCAGATCAAGGCATTCATCGCCTTTGCCGGCGAGATCCGGCTTGAAGGTGAGCGGGGAGCCTACTTGCTCCCCGCCGACGGATTGCCCGCCTTCAAAATCGTGCTCGCCGCAGTGAAGATGCGGGCTGCGTTGTGATTCGGGATATCCTTTTGTCCTCTTAGCCAATGCTGGATGTAGCCACGCGCGTACTCCGCTCCGTCGAGACTGAGCGTTTCGCAGCAAATGAGCGCAACTGCTTCCGCTTCCACCTCGCGAAGGTTCATGGGGGTGTCTTCGGAGTCCACGAGTTTGTCCTCCGTTGTGTGTTGCAGAACACAGTGAGCGATTTCATGAAACGTCGTCTTGTGCGGAATTGCCGCGATGGGGCTGACGGCTATTTCTCGGCCCGTGGCAAAGCCCTGGATATTGCCGTTCATTTCGCCAAATCTCGTCCGCGTGATGTTCAGCGTACGTAGAGCGGTCTCTAGATCAAAGCCAGGGGTCGGCACAGTGTCCATTGCCTCTCCGTCGGTTTGCGCCAAGACAAACCAATAAGCGCGAAACCCGAAAGCGGAACGCGTTGTTTCTTCGCTCTCTTCCTCTTGCTCGTTATCCTTCAGAACGCGCTTCTTGTACTGCATCGGCATGCAAAGGGTGATGCCCTTTTCGCCCTTGCGTACACGCCGTTTAAGTTCCAACCAACCGCGATAGGTATTGAGTGGTCCTGGCTCCAAGTTGCGGCGGCGGCATTGCGTCAAAGCGAGCAAGGCATTCCCAAATGAGTAGTTATGGAAAGCGGTGTAAGCGGCCAACAGTTTTCCCGGCGTGTGGACCGCGCTGTGAAGCAGTTGTGCCCAAGTTTCATGATTGTTTGTATTCGTCATTGTCGTTTCTCCTTTTTCCCTTTTCGAGCGGTTTTGTTGCTCGAAAAAAGAAGCAAATTCCCTTCGTAGCAGGCTCATTGCGAACGGGCGCGCGCGCCGTCAAGGGCGGCGGGGTATGCCGTTCATTGGAGAAAAGCGGAAACCCTTGATGGAAGAAGCGCGGGACCGGGCGCAGCCTCTTGCGGAGAAGGGAATTTGCGGTCGAACAGTTCTAATTGCGGAGATGGATCAGTGTTGGTGTTCTAAAGATTTTGCGTGGCTCTTGACTTGTTGAACGTATCCGTTGATGAATCCGGTCGTTGGAGATCCGGTGTTGTAGTAGGAAAAAGCGGAATCAAGGGCGGCGAAACCCTCGCCGTGAATGCGAGCTGTTGCTGCGTAGGTGGCAGAAAGAAGAGCAGCGCCGGAACGGAGATTGGTGCAAGGGTCAAATAGTTGCTCAGGCGTGAGATGCAAAAGCGCAGCGTTCTCGCTGTTCACCTGGAGCAGCCCGATACTGACGGTGATGCCTTGGGCGAGAAGCCATTTGGTCCACGCGACCGCCTCTTCGCGCGATGCAGGCTGCCGTTCAAGCGTGATGGTGCCGCGATTCCATCCCTGGCGGTGAGCGAGTTGGTGGGGACGATTGATGCTGAGAGCGTAGGGGTAAAGCGCCGATTCCGTGCGCGCGATGGCTTCGAGGGTGCTGACCGGGACGTTCGCAGCGCAGGATTGCGCCAGCGTTTGAAAGGAGGTGATCGAAATCTTGGTGTTGTGGCTCGGGGTGGGTGTTTGCGCAAAGCAAGTCGTGCTTGCGAGAGTGAAGAACGTTGCGAAAATGATCTTTGCAAGACTCATTAGAAATTGGTGGCCGAAAGAATCGGTAGATCGAATAGCCGAGCCCAGCTCTCTGCGCTGGATTGCTGAATCGCTGGGATGCGCGTGTTCTTCGCCCAATAGTCGTTCGAGGTGGTCAAAAGGACCGTCGGATGTTCGAGAGCGGAAGAAAGAAAGGGCCACACAAGAATCTGTTCGTAGCAGATGAGCACCGCGGCGTTTTGGTTGTGGATGCGGATTGTTCCACGAGCAAATGGAGTCAGTGGTACGCCGCCATCACCAAGAGGTTTCCACATAGCGATCGGAATGGGAATCCGCTCCTGATAGAGCGCGGTGCTTTCCTCCCCGCGTGCGAGCAGCACATTCAAGTAGCGGTTCTGCGCGAAAGGATTTCTTGGAGTGGCGGGTTGGTTGATCCCAGCCCCAATAAGGACTGTGCGGTGCTGCGCTGCCACTGCGGTTAATGTCTCTCCCCAAAAAGCTTCCGTGGATTCATTCCAATGTGTGACCAGGTGTTCCGGGAAGAGCAGCACGGCCGCGTGGGACTCGAGGATGGTCGCCTGCATGGATTGGTGGGCGGTGTATTCGGTCGCGAAATTGGGGTCGCCTTGCCCCACGCCCCCGTAGTTTGTGTTGACGGCCTCCCATTCTGGAGGAAGACGCGGTTCCGTGTACTGAAAATGAAAGATGAGAGCACAGAGCGTCAAACTGAGGAGGCTCGGCGCTGGCTTGAAGCGGAAAACACTCAGAAAGACGATGATGAAAGCCAGGCCGAACCATTTCGAGCCAGGAAAAAGAACACCCGCGGAAAGAAGGGGCGAAGCCCATCCGATGATCCCGAGCGGCGGCGTCGCAGTGAGCAGGATGCACAGCGGCACACAGAACGCAGGTCTTCCGCGTCCGAGTGTGAACAGCAAACCCCACGGCAACGCTAGCAGGCCTGCGGCGGTTAAGCAGAGGAACAATCCTATGACCGGAGTGCCCAGCACTCCAAAAAAAGCGTGCGCTCCCGGGATGAGGGGCCAACTCGCCGCCGCGTAGTAGGAGAACATCGAAGCGTAGGCGTGCGTTCTCGACTTCGCGTGGTAAACGAGGAGCGGAGCGACGAGGGAAAGTGGGATGGCCGCGATGTGCCCGTTCCACGCAAGCGCGCCGGTCATGGCGGCAACGGCGGGAATCGTAACGCTACTGCTGAGAAACTTCCGTGGCAAACGTCCACAAAGGGCGGAGATGGTGCCGAATCGAGGACTCTGGAATGGCGCCGTAATAGCGGCTGTCGAAGCTGTAGCTGTTGAACGAGGAGATGACCCACACGGTCCCCGGTTCGACTTTGTAGGTTCCATCGGGCCAGGGGTCAAGGGGACGTTGCAGGTGGTCGCGGAATCGTCCTGCGCTGTTCGGAAGCAATTGTCCATTGACTCGAATTCCATCTGCGCTCACCTGGACCTGGTCGCCGGGAAACGCGACGGCTGGCTTGAGGAGAGGTGCTCCGCCATCGGGGCAAGCCCCCGCAGTGCGGTATTGACGGCTGAGGGAGATAGAGGCCGCTGCTCCTTCCGGGCAGAACTCCACAAGGTTCGCGCTAGGCGAATGGCTGACGATGTAAAAGCCGCGCGGCAGCGAGGGAGTGAAATTGAAACGGATGCCGAAAACCCAGCCCGCAATGAGCCCGAGAACGAAGGGAGAAGCCAGCAGGCAAGCCCATAAAACAGCGCGGCGGAATCGTTGGCGTAGTTCATAGGAGCCAGGTGTCCTGAGTTTCAGGGGATTCGGGAGACGGAGCGCCATCGGTCATGACCTCGTTCAAGAGTGCTGTGTGCGGTGCGAGCGGAGCGGCTGGGTCTTGCGCCACTCCCCCAATGACAAAGAATTTGTGCACGCTGACTTCATAAATATAGCGCTTGTATTTGTCCTGGCCGACGTAAGGCCACTGGTCGAAAGTTCCTTCGACGTAAAGATTGGTTCCTTTTTCGAGTTCCGTCGCAAGAATTGCCAAATCTCCGTAGAATACGAGGTTGAACCAATTGGTGTGATCGGCAGGCTTGTCCTTGCGGGTGAAACGATAGGTTTGTCCAAGCCGAACATTGGCAACAGGCATGGAAGAAGGCAAGTAACTCAGCGTGGGTTTCGCTGCAAGATAACCGGCGAGTTGAAAGCGGTTCTCCTGCATGGTTTATCTCTCCGAATTGAGATCCAAACGCTCTACTAAACCCTCTGGGGGTTGAAGTGCGGCATCCGCCCGTGCCGGAGGCTGATCGAACAGCGTAGGTGTGTCAGGACCACTGCCGGATGACGAAGGCGGGCGTCGGCGCGTGTGGGGTGCGGCTGTTGCCTTCGGCCGCGGAGCCAAGTCCGGGAGTGGGTCCTGCGGCGAGAGACCCCCGTCGTGAATGGAATAAAACTTGGTTGGCGGAGGAATTTCGGCGCGGGAACGCAGGATGGGGTCAAAGAAGTAGAGCATTTGCGTGCCGTAAATAGGGTGATGTCCGGAAACAAAAATCAGCATGTCCCCGGGAGCGATGATTTTTTCCTGGTGTCCGGCGCTCTCTTTCTTCGGGGGCCGCAAGCGCATGATCTCGTCCGGGGTCATGAGCGGACGTTCGATCTCGTCCATATGTGTGCTGATGTGGTCGAGGACCGGAGACATGCGCGAGCCGGAGAAGTTGAACGATGCTTTCCGAATGGTCTGCGTCCCCGTCATTCTGCTGAGAAGCTCGGCGGTGTCGTACTGATTCGGGGCAAAGGCGACGCGAACCTGGCAATTGCTCACGATGCTCTCGTTGCGTCCGTATTCATCCACGATTTGGCGAATATCCTGGGTGATGAGATATGCCTTGAGTCCAAACCCGGCCATGTAGGAAAGCGCGTCCGCGAAAATCTCCATCCGCTTGAGCGAGGGGAACTCATCGATTAGGAAGAGCAACCTGTGTTTGTTGCGGAGCTGCTCGGGGCCTTGAAAATCGAGTTTTTCGGTGAGACGGTTAACGATCATGGTAAAGATAAGGCGCATGAGTGGGCGAAGGCGGATCTTGTCGCTCGGAGGGACGACAAGATAGAGCGATACGGGCCGTTCGTGATTCACGAGGTCTTGAATCGTAAAGTCGCTCGCGGATGTGGTGCGGCTGACAAGTGGATCGCTGTAGAGCGTCAATGCAGTTTTCGCTGTGGACAGGACGCCGGAGAAATCCTTATCCTCCTTGTCGAGCATTTCCTGGACTTTCTCTTTCACGACGGGATGCGTGCGCGTCGGTTCGCCCGTGGGAAGCCGCCAGCCATGTGCTCCGCCCTTGTCGTGTGGGTAGTTGAGTAGTTCGGTGAGGGTTTCACGGAAGGTGAAGCCGGGTCGCGTAAAGACGCCCGCGAGTAGGCTGAGAGACGCCTTGCGCCCTTCGAGAGCAGCGGCGTAGCACACATGCAGGATCATCCCCGCCGTGATGGACGCAGCGGCGTCCTGCCAGTAGCGTTCCTGCGGACTGTCCTCCCCGGTGCGGACGAGCATGTTTGCGATGTTTTGCGCGTCGGAAACATCGCGATCGGTGAAAAGGCGAATTTCCGCCAACGGATTGAAGCGAGAAGAGTGCTCGGGCTCCACGGGGGAGAACTTGAAACAAATTTGCCCCGACTGGCTGCGGAAGCCCGCGGTCTTGGCCCAATTTTCACCCTTGATGTCGTAGACGACTGTACTTTCCGCCCACGCCAGGAGTGTAGGAATGACAATGCCTACCCCTTTGCCGCTCCGTGTGGGAGCAAACGCAAGGATGTGTTCCGGGCCGTTGTGCCGTAAGTAATGGAGGTGCTTGATAGACTGTTCGTGCCAGCCTCCGACATACACGCCCTGTGTTGTCTGCATCAAATTGGTTTCCGCGATATCGGACTTCGTGGCCCACCTCGCCGACCCATGAAGGTCCTCGGTGTTTTTCGACAGTGCCTTGGTGCGAGCGAGATTCAAAAGAAAAAAGAGCGCGCCGGAGGCGAACGCGCCACCCACAATAATGGCTGCGCCGAGGAGCAATGGAAGTTTGATTCGGATGTCCCCCGTGCACCCCTGCGTCCACACCCAGACAAGCCATTTATAAGGTGCGTAAAGGTAGAAGGAGCCTATACGGACTAAGGCGGGGCCGAGCGCGGGCTGATATTCGAAGCGCCAGGCAACAAACTGTGTCGCAAGGACATTCGTTAAGAAAAGCCCGAGGAAACCAACAGTTGTCGGCGTCCAATAGAAGCCGCCGACGTAGCCAGGGTCCCTCGGCTTCCGGTAGGCAATTAGTTGCTTCACCGTCCCAACTCCTGCGTTTTGCTCCTTTCCTTTACGGGGAGCACGCGGCCATTGTCGTTGCTGTAGACGATCCGCACGTTCTCACCGACAGCGGGAATCATTTCGAGGAGGTCTTTTCCGTGAATAACCGCGGTATGCGAAGTGATTTGCTGAATGAGAGTTTTCTCGGTCTCGGCGATGATGCCACCCCGATATGTACCGCTGTCCGTCTGTGCCTTTTGAAGGCGCGCATCGGGTGCCATCTGTCTCAGTACGGACTGGAGACCAGCGGGCAGTTCGCCCCCACCAAGTAATTTGCGCACGTCGGTGCCTGTGGTTTTGTCGTGAAGTTCTACGGCCATGCTTCCGGCCTGATGCGTGGCAACAGAGGCAGTGGTCTCGCGTCGTTCTGTATCGGGCTGTGTTTCGAGAGGCAGAGTGGTCTGAGCCTTCTGTTTCTCCCAGGCTCGGATATCTAATTTTTCGATGAGGTGTTTCAGGTCTCGGGTGTCGTTGGGATCGAAGAGTAATTCATATTGAGACTCTATTCCCTCGGTGCGTGAGACTGCGATTTGCAGCTCGGAGTCTCCGAGGGCCTTCGGTCCGCGTTCTCTGCTCAATTCTTCGAGGTACTCGCGGGCGAAGGTTGCGTCGCGATCAAAGGCCGCCTCAAGAACGTCCTGGAGTTGCTCCGCATCGAGTGGTACCCGGCCCGACGCATCGGAATCAAGATAGGTCTCCAAGTATTGGCGCGGCCATGCGATAAGGTCATGATCGAGTTCGGAGGTGAGCAAGGTTTCGAGTTTCCCCGGTGAAGTGGCGGAATTTGCGAGACTGGAGATTTGGTGGTCCACGGAATTTTCGATTACATCCTGGCGAGTGGCTGCGTTGTTGTTATTCATCGAAAGGAACCTCCTAACCGGTCCGATAACTGACTTCACTCAGACTGTATCGTGAGGCAGTGATACATATAGCATTCATATAGCACCATTGGGGTAGGAATTGTCAATACTTCATGCGGATAGTCCGCCACGTCCGGACTTATCACGCTTCCGTCTGTCGGCGTTGAGTAGCTCGGATTGGAGCTTTGCTTGGTATTTCCCGAGCCATCCACCCCACACTGGCTGAATCTCGCGAACGCCCCGGCGAACTAAGAGGTCTGCTTCTTTGTGGAAGTGTGATGAATTCTGGAGGAGTGCATTTGCGTCTCCGAGATCATCTACGCACAATTTGGGTTTCTTATTCGTGAACCGTTTCTCGATACGAATGAAACTGCCCACCGCGAGCTTTCTTTCGCCGCGAGCTTCCTCGATAGTGCTCGTGTGATAGATCAGATGCACTTTTGCGTCCGTGCCTTCAACGAGCATGTAGCGTTTGCCCGTTTGTTCATCTTCGGTGTGGAGAAGGACGCGGCCAGCCACATTTTCTAGCTGGCGGAGAGTCGTGACCTGGAGCGGAAGGCGCCTGTCGGAGAGCAAGGCACCATGCGCCGCGAGCATCTTTTGGTGGTCTCCACTCTGTTGCAGCGTCCTCAGCACTTTTTCAAAGTCCGCCTGTACGCTCCACTCGTGGGGCCTGACGAGCCGCGCGAGGCCCATTCTTTGAAGGTGCATGAGCCGTGCGGCAAGGTGTTTCTGGAGTTGCCGAGCAGATTCAGAAAGTGATCCGTCATCAGGATTGACAGTCACCACGAAGTGGGAAGAGGAGCCGTCGTTGCTCCATTGGAGGATGCGGTCGAGCGGCGTGTAGCGGTTTTGAATTGATTCACGGCGGCGTGCCTCGTGAGCATCCGCCGAGGAGCGATAGCCCAAGGCTTCTGTAGCAATTTCCTCAGCCCGCTCGCGGATGCCCCCACGAATATATTCCCTAGGCAGTCGAACAGGGATCCCCTTCCGGTCCACTCCCCGAAGAGCGATATGAATGTGGGGATGCTCGGTGTTGTGATGAACTGCAGCCACCCATTCGAGTTGGACAGCTAGGTTATGTTCCATCCGGTGCATCAGCTCGCGAGCATACTGACGAAGGTTCAAGCGGTCACCAAACTCGGGAGACACAATGATCTTGAAAAGTCGCTCGTCGCCGGCGCTCTGCCATTTGTCGAGCATAGTTGCTATGTTTAAGCGTTGCTCGGTGGCATTGAATCCCGCCTCGGCTGCTTTTCCGCCCCTCGTTGCACTCTCGCGGGCGACGTATCGTCCGTGGGCCTTCCACTGGCCTGGATTCTTGTTCGCCGAGTAGCTCACTCGGACGGCCACGCGCTGATTAAAGGTGCGGTGCGCTCGGGCGCTGCCGACTCCACTATGCGTGCCACGGGTTTTCTGTCCTCGCTTCGACATTTGGACGAGGCGAAGCATGGATCGCAGAACCCCCGTATGCTTACGCGGATTCTCGTTTGGGCCGTGCTTTGATTTTCTAGGCCGTAATCGAATTAGGGGTTCGTCATTCATCGCCTACCATTCCCTTCAGAGTGTCTCTGTTCTTATTCGAGATCCCTTCCGCGGCGGCACGCACGAGCTTTTCATACCGCAACCTGGCGCGAACGCGCGCGGCAGGCAGGGCATCTTCCGGTGGCTCCACTACACAGGTGATGACGTACTTCAAGAACACGTCGGTTAGGGCCACTTGCGCGTGCGCGAGCGTCTGAAGTCCCTGCACCTGCTTCGCCAAGTTCGTCAGCGTGGCCGCTACGCGCGCCTCAAACTGCGCTGTCGCTTCGGCGTTGGCCCCCTGCCGAATCTCGTGCTCGCAAGCGGCAATGAGGAACGCCTGCTCGGAACGGAAACCCCGCTCTTTGACAGCGGCGCGAACTTGCTCCCGTAGCTCGGGGGAAGGGTATCGAAAGTTTCGCGAAATGGCTTTTTTGCTCACAAAACATCCCCTTTCAAGAGTGGTACCTAAGTGGTGCCATAATCTGCTCGAAGTAGCCCCCTCCAAAAAGTCTGAGAGATAAGTAGTTAACGCAGACCAATACCACGAAGTGGCCCCAACCCTTTATGTTCCAATACCGGTGTCTTTCGCCGATGATCCGCCTACATTTCATGTACGCTACTCCTACTGTTGTTGAAGAATGTGGAATCCCGATGACATCTGTTGAACCGCGTTAAGAAGTGCTTCGGCCTGTGGGCCAATCATGACTATTGAAGGCATTTGTTAATCTCCGTTCACTTCGAATACTTTTGTGCTTTACTTCGATGTATCATGGTGCTATATGTACAGCAGGCTTACGAATCATGTCAACGCAAAAAGATTACCGCCGCTGCCTGGAGCAATTAGCTGCCACTCCCCCGAAGAGAAAAGCCGCGCTGGTTCGATCTCTTCTTCCCGGAATAGAAGCAGCGCTGACCTCGGGCCAGACCCTAAAGGACATTTGGGAAGCGCTGCAAACAGAAGGATTGAAGGTGAGCTACCACACTTTCCACATGGCGGTATGGCGAGCCAAGAGAAAACGAACCGCGCCCAACGGCTGGGGAAAACAGGATAAACGGTCTGAATCGCAAGGGCTGGGTGCAGCTGGAGTAGAAGCAGTCGAGGAGCGCGACCCGCTAGCCAATCTCAGACGATTGGAGGAAAACAGGCCAGGTTTCCAGTGGCGGGGTACGCAGAGAGTGCCAAGGTTAGTGAATGAAAAGGAGGACTCGTATGACAAAAACAAGCGGTAATGGAAGCGATGCAACCTCAATTCATATCTCACTGCAAGGTAAGGGCGGGGTCGGAAAGAGCCTGATAGCCGCGATCCTGTCGCAATATTTATTGTCGAGAGGGCAGGGTGTGCACGGAATTGATGCCGACCCAGTGAATCAGACGCTTTCGGAATACCGGGGTTTGGCAGTGAGCTGCCTGAAACTCTTGAAAGATGGAAGCGTGGACCAGCGTGAATTCGATCTACTGATGGAACGGTTTCTGACGGAGAGCGGCACATTCGTCGTGGACACAGGCGCGTCCACTTTTATTCCTCTCTGGCACTACATCTTGGAGAACCACGCGCTCGACTACTTGCGGGAGAGAGGTAAACGGGTGTTCGTTCATTCAGTCATTACAGGGGGCCAAGCCCTGAACGACACGCTAGGCGGGTTCGAGCAGTTAGCGGAAAGCACACGGGAGAAGAATATTGTGGTCTGGTTGAATGAATACTTTGGCGCCGTATTGCAGGAAGGATCGCCATTCAGGGAGATGGCTGTATACAAGAAGCACGCGGGTAAGGTGCATGGTTCTGTGGCGATCGTGCGGCGCACAGCGGACACCTTTGGCCGGGATGTCGAAGAGATGATTTGCCAGAAGATGACTTTTGACGAAGCACTCAATGGAAGTGGTTTTACGATCATGGCGAAACAGAGGTTGCGGGTTGTGCAGCGCGACCTCTTTGAACAGTTGGACGCAATTCCATTTGTTTAGTGAGAGCATTTCTCAGTAAGAGGGGGAAGTCTAATGAGTCCAGTAGTCGCGCTCGATTTAAAACGGATAACCGCAGAAGTCGCAGCGCGTCACGGGATGCTCCTTAGGCCAGATGATCCTGCGATGCTCTTGGTGACGATGAATGAAGTGGTGTTGCAACAGGTAATGGGGAGTATCGAGGCTCGCACGGAAGAAATCGTTTCCGGCATAGAAGCTGTGTTCCGCTCTGCACAACGCGAAGCGTTGGGAAGTGTCGAAAGGGAAGCTCGGAAAGCCGGGATTGCACTGCGTGAGGAGATTCTGAAGGATATTGACGCTGGCCGATTGCACGCGAGAGAAGTAATTGTAGAGTTGAACCGTGCTTACGCGCGGTCTGCGGTCCGTCGTTGGGTTTCAATAGGTGTGGTTGCCGCGAGCGGCCTTCTGGTGTTGGGTGTTGGTTTGGGAGTGCTGCTTTCGAGGGTGTTGAAATGAGATCTTTGCTTGCGATGATGTTTTACATCGACCATAAATGCGACACGCAACCGGCATTTCGGAAAATGTTTTTGGTTTTTACACTGATCTTCGTACTCCTCTTGTGGTCGCCCTGGCGACCTTTACTATGCCCTGTGCTCGGCGTTTGCCCCGCTCCTACCGTGCGGGCTGATACAGCACCTCAGCCTAAGCCCATACCTCATCTGGCAAAGCACAAAAAAAGGATTGCGCCAAGTCCTGACCAAGTTCCAGCAGAGTCCTCGGATCAAGTTGCGGCCCAACCGTAAGCTCCTCCAGAAAACATTCTGACGGTCGTCTTCCGATAGTCGTGAGTCAGTTATGAGCATGAACCTCGACATAGTTTCCCTTTGTGCATAAGATCGCGCGAGGCCAGCGCGTTGCGCAAGTCGTTTTCCGAGACGCCGTGGGCCAAAGCATAAACCGCATAGGCAAGATCCACGCGCGTCTGGTCGCCCCCGTAGATGGGCTTTGCGCGGAAATCCGCGATGCTTTTGAGGTTCGAACGGCACTGAGTTCCTCGCCGCAAACAGGGGACAGGGGGAAGCTTGGGTTGCTCGGAATCATATAGGTCTTTGACTTCCGCCAGAAATGGGACAGCTCTTGAATAGACAGCTCCTGTCGCCTCATGCAGCCGGACATACGGAAAGGTTCCATCGGTCTTTCGATATTTGTCTTTGCGATTGGTAAAGCCCGCGAGTCTTCCGTAGTGCCGCCAATCGGCCGAAGCAAGGTCACCGCCAAAGCGTGAGGCGAGCAGTCGTGCAGCAAACGTGGAAAGACGTTTTGGCAGAATCTGTCCGTGGTGCAGCCATGCTTGAAAATTCCCCGAAGAAGTTTCCAGAACAACTGCTGGGGCAAAGCCTTCCGATTTCAAATGCTCGATGACCTGGATACTGGCGTCGTCGATAAGCGACAGACTGTGTTCGCCGGCCGGTCGGATGTAGATGTTCCGGCCTTGGGCATTTTTCAAGCGCAACCAAGAGACGGAGTGAAGCAACGTGTCGAGATCCCACAGCCGCGGGAGCATCGCTCCTCGTGCAGGGTTCGGATCAAAAAGGCCAATTTCGAGTGCCTTTGCGCCCATAGCACGGCTCTGCTTCACGACAGCTTCAAAGGTCCGGGTGGTTGTCATTTGTTTTTTGGTCTTGACAAGCGCACAGTTCTGGCGTAATAACGTCCCCTAGTGATTACGAGTCTGTACGTATAGTACCATCGATTGGCATACAGCAGGGTAAAGTTCGACAGATTGACCGCGCGTTTTGGTAAGACCCGATGCAAGAACTTCAGCAAGTCACCGAACGCCGCAACGAAAAGCTGGTCCGGGAGCTCGGGCCGCTGGTCGCTTGCTGCCTTGAAGACCATCGCACTGAAGATATCTTGCTGAACCCCGATGGGCGGGTGTGGGTGAAGCGGACGCATCAGGATTTTAAGGTTGTAGGCTCGATGCTACCCGCGCAAGCCTTAAGCGCGTTCGGCACGATTGCGGCGATTCGCGACACAGTCATCAATCACGACAACCCCATTCTTGAAACGGAACTGCCCACGGATGGGAGCCGCTTCGAGGGTTTGATTCCGCCCGTGGTGCGGCAACCAGTATTTGCAATCCGGCAACGGCCCCATCGCGTGTTCACTCTGAACGACTACGAAACTGCGGGAATTCTAACGGATAAGAGCGATGAGCTTAACCGCCGGAGACATCGGGATTATTTTGTCGAGTTAGTGCGTGGCAGACCTCACGCGGAAGTGATCCGCACGGCGATAGAACAGCGGAAAAACATACTGGTAGCTGGGTCAACGGGTTCCGGCAAAACCACGTTCATCAATGCGGTCCTTGACGAACTGGCGAGCATTTCACCGGACGACCGCGTGCTCATCATCGAAGACACTCCCGAATTGCAATGCAATGTAAACAACTCCGTAGCGCTCCTCGCCGTGGGGCGAGTGTCGATGCTCGATTGCCTGCGGGCGTCTATGCGGCTGAAGCCGACACGGATTGTGGTGGGTGAAGTGCGCGGCGCCGAAGCGCTAAGCATGCTCAAAGCGTGGAACACCGGACACCCAGGCGGCGCGGCAAGCGTGCACGCAAACGACGCGCACGGAGCACTGGTCCGTCTGGAAAGTCTGGTGGCGGAAGCGACGGCGGCACCGCAACAGCAATTGATCGCCGAAGCGGTGAATGTAGTCGTGTTCGTGGATTGCGAAGCAAGTATACGCGCGGGCCGGAAGGTCCGCGAAGTGGCAGTTGTTATGGGATATCGCGAAGGGAATTACGAGCTGGAGTACGTGTAGGAGGCTCCATGGAAAACAAGACGGTACAGAGCGAAATGAATTCCGTGCACGGCACGAGTCTCTTTTCGAGTCTCTTGTTTGTCGCGGTTGCTGCCATGGTTGCCGGGGCGGCGCTTTGTCTCCTTCCTGGGTTGGGGACACCGCAGATGGTTTTGCCTGGGGCGAGTCGCATGGCGCTGGTGACGATGGTCATGGTGTTGGGTTTTTCAGGTGTGCTCGTCAGCGCGCTCTTGAATCTGCCAGACACAATGCGGCGGGCACTTTTGGTGTTGTTTGCGACAGCGCTTCTGTGTTCCGGATTCGTTGCGCTGGTGGGTTGTTTTGCTGTCAGTGGAGCGAGTAGCTATTGGTTGTGAATCTCAGCAAGGAAGGAAAAAACGAAATGAAACTATTCAGGAGAAGAGTCGAATGTAGGCGCCTCGCAGCCATTACAGGTTTGCTAACGCTGGCGTCGGCGGTTCTCAGTCTGCCCGCATTCGCGGCGGCTGGCGGACAAGCATTGCCTTGGGAAGCTCCGCTCACGCGTCTGCAACAGTCGTTGAGCGGTCCCGTGGCCGGTGCGATCGCGATCATCGCGCTGGTGGCGATCGGCGTGACGCTGGTCTTCGGTGGTGAGTGGAATGAATTTGCTCGCCGAGCGGTATACGCCGTCTGCGCAATCGCTTTCATCATCTCCGCCGGTGCCTTGCTCGGCGGCTTGTTCGCGGTTGGCGCGGCGGTGGTTTAGGAATGGACGGACCACGGGAAGTACCGTTTCACGAGTCTGCGAACCGGCCGCAATTATTGATGGGCGGAGACCGGGAATTGATTTTGGTCTCTGCCATCCTGGCTGCGATGTTGGTTTTTGCAGTCATGAAGTGGTGGAGCATTCTTGCCGGGCTCGTTCTGTGGTTGATCGCGGTGGGGGTTCTCGCGCGCATGGCGAAGGTGGACCCTCTCTTGCGTCACGTCTATATCCGGCACATTCGTTATCGGGATTTCTATCCTGCTAAGAGTCGGATGTCCGCTCATCCCACTACAACTCCCGCGAATTGGAGATGAACCGTGCCTCTTATTGAACAGCGCCGTCACGCGATTGGACTAGCCGACCTTCTTCTCTACGATTCCCTGATTGAGGACGGAATTCTCCTGCTGCAGGACGGGGGGTTGCTTGCAGCTTGGAAGTTTCAGGGGCCGGATCTCGGTTCCGCGTCGAATGGAGAAATGGCCGCGCTGAGCGGGCGCTTAGGAGCCCTGCTCCGGCTTGGCGGAGGTTGGATGGTGCAGTGTGACAGCGTTCGCGCTCCAGCTCCTGGCTATCCCGAAAATCAAGAATTCCCGGATTCCGTTACAAAGATCATCGACGATGAACGGCGTGAACAGTTCATGTCCGAAGGCGTGCATTTCGAAAGCGATTACTACCTTTCGCTTACCTACCTTCCCCCCGTCGTGCGAGAAGAAAAGATCAAAGGTTGGATGTTCGAGGGCATGAAGGACCAGAGGGGGAATGCCGCACGGATTGTGGACTATTTCAAGAGCCGGATCGCGTCTTTCGAGGATGTATTCAAGTCGTTGTTCTCCGTGACGCGCTTGAGAGCGGTACGGACGAAAGACACCGCGGGCAATCCTGTTGTTCAGGACGAACTGCTCCGCTACGTGCATCGCTGTCTGTCATGGAAGGATCATCCCATCCGGCTCCCTGAATTTCCGGTGTATCTGAACGACATGTTGGCGACCGAGGATTTCGTAGGCGGTTTGACGCCACGAATTGGGCGAAAGCATCTGCGCGTGGTGGCCATCGATGGATTCCCCAAAGCGAGTGTGCCGGGAATTCTCGCGGCGCTCGATACATTGCCGATCGAATATCGATGGAATACGCGGGCAATTCTGATGGACCCGGAAGAGGCGCGTGCATTCCTCGATAAGGTGCGCAAGAAATGGCGTTCGAAGATGCGTGGCCTAAGAGACCAGATCATGCAAACACAGACTGGCGCGGTGAACCTGCACGCGCAAGACATGAGCATTGATGCGGAAGAGGCAATGAGCGTTGCGGCCGCGGGTGATGTTCTGTTCGCGCAATATACCACAACGGTGATTTGCGGCGACAAGGACGAGGCCAGTGTTGAAGAAGCCGTCGCCCTGGTTGCGAAGACGGTGCAAAACTTGGGTTTTTCGGCGCGGATCGAAGACGTGAACAGCGTCGAGGCATGGAGGGGGAGCCTTCCTGGGGATGGTTATCGCAATGTGCGGCGGGTTGTCCTGCATACGCTGAACCTCGCGGACCTTCTTCCGATAAGCGCTGTGTGGGCAGGAAATAAGGAGAACCCCTGCCCATTCTATCCGCCGAAGAGCCCGCCACTGCTGTACGCGGCGACTACAGGTTCGACTCCGTTCCGCTTCAATTTGCACTGCGGGGATACAGGGCACACCTTCATGGTCGGTCCGCCAGGCTCGGGAAAATCAACGTTTCTCGGATTCATCGTTGCGCAGTTCTTTCGGTATCCCCGCGCGCAAGTCTTCGCATTCGACAAAGGTTATTCGCTCGCGGTGCTTACGCGGGCCTGCGGTGGCGAGTTTTACGATCTCGGGGGCGAAACAGATGGTCTGTCGTTTTACCCGCTGGCCGACCTCGCCGATGACAGCGACCTGGCATGGGCGAATAGCTGGGTCGAAAAACTCTGCGCGCTCGGTGGCCTCGACGTGAAACCGCATCACCGCAATGCCGTTGCAGACGCCATGAAGCTGACACAAGGCTCGGCGAGGCGGACGCTGACCGATTTTCTAGCGACGGTGCAGGACAAGGATGTTCGGTCCGCGCTCGAAGTCTACACACTGAGCGGCTCGCTCGGCCGGCTGCTCGATGCAGAAAAGGACGGGTTGCGGGACAGCCGCATGATGGTATTCGAGATGGACAACCTCATGAAGTACGGCGATGGCAATAGCAAAGCCACAGTTGCGGTGCTGCTGTACTTGTTCCGGCGAATTCAGAAAAAACTGGATGGGCGTCCCACACTGATTGTTCTCGATGAGGCGTGGGTTTACCTGCGAGACGAGTTGTTCCGCGAATACCTGCGTGACTGGCTGAAGACCTTGCGTAAGCTGAATGCCGTTGTCGTTCTCGCGACGCAAAATCTCTCCGACATTTTCAACTCCGGTATCAGTGATGTGGTCATGGAGGCGTGCCCCACAAAAATCCTGCTGGCTAACGCGGAGGCAGCAAACGTGCAGTCGCGGCGTTTGTACGAGGCGGTGGGCCTCAATGATCGGGAGATCCAGATCGTTCAGGGCGCCATTCCGAAGCGCCAGTATTACGTGGTTTCGCCAGAGGGTCGTCGTCTGATTTCGCTGGGGCTTGGAAGCGTGGCGCTTGCGTTTGTCGGCGTGAACAGCCCGGACGACCGTAAAAAAGCAGAGGAGGTCATGCGCGCCCATCCCCGGACCTGGCAAGCGGAGTGGTTGAGCCAACGAGGCCGCTCGGATTGGGCGGACTGGTGGCGTGAAGTTGAGGGTGTTCTTGAAAGGAGAGTCTCGGCATGAAAAAAGTAATGGTGTTCACTGTCGTGCTTTCCCTCTTGTTCTTGGGCGTTCCAACGCCTACGAATGCGGGGGTCGTGGCGGGTGTGGCCACGGAATGGACGCAGATTCTGAATCACGTCCAACTGATTATGGGATACATCCGGCAGGGACTTCAGCTCGAGAACGAACTGAAGCAATACGCAGAGCAGTTGAAACAGGGGCGAGTGTTGCCACAACAGCTCTTTGGTCCTATCCAGCAGGATTTATCCCAGCTCGCGCAAGTCGTTCAGGGTGGACAAGCCCTGGCGTATTCGATGGGCAATCTCGATGCCCAGTTTCGCAATACGTTCCCAGGCTACAGTTTCCGCACCTCGGGATATTTTAACGACTACAAGAAATGGTCGCAGACCTCGCTCGACACCACGATGAACTCGTTGCGGGCCGTTGGCTTGCAAGGCCAGCAGCTGAACAATGCACAAACGGTGCTCGCCCAACTGCGCACGATGTCCACGGGTGCAGGCGGGCAGATGCAGGCGGTGGAAGTGGGGAACCAGATTGCCGAACAGCAGGTGGAACAACTGATGGCGCTTCGCCAGTTGATGTTGGTTGATCTACAGAGTAAACAAGCATATCAGGCGGAGCAAATACAGAAGGATCAAGCGGATAAAGCGGCTCTGGAACAAGTGTTTGGAACACAGCCGCTCGTGACTGATCATAAAAAATACTGACTACCCGGGGAGATGACATGAAACGAGCATGGATGGCGGTTTCGATTCTAACTTTCGTTGGTGCGTCCGTGGGTTGTAAGAAGGCGGAACCGCCAAGCCCAATCGTAAAGAAGGTCGAGGATGCGGGATCTGGCGATTTAGCTCAAGCAAGCACGAAGTCGATCAACGATTGGTTCAATAGACACCAGGACCTGGCAAAGGAGATCAAGAAAGAATGCTTAGAAGTGCAAAATTCGAAGCCCGCGAATTGGCGTGACACAACAGAAGGTCGCGTGTGTAGTGCTGCTATCTCGTCAACAATGATGGGAAATGAACCAATGCGGACAGACGACAAGAAGTATTGAGGTGAGTCCATGAGGCGCGCGCGCGGTCAGGAGATGCTCTGCAGGGCACCAGGTCGTGTAATTTTGATTGGTATTGTGCTGTTAACCGCGACCGCCCTCGCGCATGCTCAAGGACCTAATTCTGTAAACGGCCCATCAGGCATCCTGGACGAGTATCAGGGTCTCCAAAACGGCTGGATAACAAAGCTCCTGGGCGCCGCCCAGCGGCTTTTCTTTTTGCTTGCAGGCATCGAAGTAGCCTGGAGCTTCACTCTTCTCGCCATCGAAAAGGCTGATTTCCAGGCCCTCACTGCCACTATCGTTCGCAAAATCATGTGGATCGGCATTTTCTACGCCATCCTGCTCTATGGGGTTACTCCCGGAGGAGGCGGGTGGATTCCCGCCATCATCAACAGCTTTCATATCCTCGGCCAAAACGCATCGTCCGTTGGCCCACTGGGCCCGAGCGCCATCGTTGGCTTTGGCGTGAATATGTGCGTCGATCTTCTTTATTCCCTAAAGGGTGCGGATTTTCTGACGGGTTTTGCCAGTAGCATGGCACTTGTTTTCTGTGCCGTCATTATTTTCATTGCCTATCTCGCTATAGCGATTCAATTCGTGGTGGCAATGGTGGAAAGCTATCTCGTCATCGGTGCCGGAGTGGTTTTTCTCGGATTCGGGGGGTCGCGGTGGACTGCTGCCTATGTGGAGCGTTATATCGCCTACGCCGTTTCGGTCGGCATGAAAATCCTCGTTCTTTACTTGCTGGTGGGAGCGGGGATGACCGTTTCTCAGGGCTGGATGCAGGTCGCACAAACCGCCGCTACGTCGAGCGACCCCGCCCGAACTGGATTCGACTTGGCCGCCGCCGCAGTAATGTTCCTCTGTGTCTGCTGGATGTCTCCCAAAATCTCTTCCGCAATGCTAGGGGGTGTTGCCTCGATGAGCGGCGGCGACCTGGCAGGGGTTGGCATGGGAGTGGGGCTCGCCGCAGGGGGTGCAGGTGTGGTTGCGACGCAATATGCAGCGCGGGGATCTGATGCTTTGTCGAGAGTGAAGGAAGCAGTAGCCGCCGGATCACGTGGCCCCGGTGGCGGTGGCTCGAACGGGGCCAGTGGGGCGACACCCCGATCAGGTGGAGGCGGCGGGAGTGAAAGCGGACCAGGCTTTCTGAGTGGGGGAGGATCTTCTGCTGCCACACAAAACGGCATGCCAAGTGGCACGAATCAACCTTCACCGCCGTCACGACCTGCGACAGCCCGAACGTCGAGCCAGCAACCTGGCCCGCCGCGAACAACGGCGGCTAGTGTAAATGATTCCTTCCTCGATGCACTCGAACGCACGACAGCGCGCGCACATTATGCGATGAATAGCGTGCGCATTCCTCACGACGGTACGTCTCACGCCCCACCGTCGAGTTCGACGGGGCACGGTGACAGCTAATTATGAGAGGTGGAACGGTGGCGAAGCCAATTTCACTCAAGCAGCAGTCGAGTCCGACAGAACAGCCCTTCGCTAGCCCGTATCTGGTTGCACGGAGAGAGTGGGACGAGCGCTATGGCGGATTAATCAAGAGTGCGCACCAGTGGCGTGGAACTGCGGTCTTGGCGCTTCTCGTGGCTCTTGCCGAGGCCATTGTCATTATTGGTGTGGCGACACGCCCTCGCGCTGCTCCTTATGTAGTGGCTGTCGATTCCCTCGGCCGTGTGGCCGCGGCGGGTGTCGTTGATAGGACATCTCGCATTGATGAGCGCATGAAGCAGGCGGCAATTACGCAGTGGGTGCAGGACATGCGCGGCGTCACCAGCGACGGCCTGGCCGAACGCGCTGCGATCGATCATGTATACGCGATGATTGGCAGTCAGAGCGCGGCGCAAACAATCGTCACCGACTATTTCCGCGCGAATCAACCCTTCGAGCGCGGTTCCCGCGAAACGGTGCAAGTGGAAGTGAACGCGATCTTGCCGAACTCACCCCACAGCTATGAAGTCGATTGGACGGAAACGCAGCGCACCCTCGACGGCAAACCGATCTCCTCGGACAAGTGGAGAGGCATTTTCACGGTGGCAATCAACCCGTCAACGGATGAGGCAGTTCTAAGAGTGAATCCATTTGGTATCTACGTCATGGATATCACGTGGTCGAAAGTTCTATGAGGGACACAATGAAGACGAACTACGCAGTAGCAGCAATGCTGGCTCTTTCTTTGAGTGGAAGTGCAGTTGGGCAAGCGCAGCAGACAACGAATAATTCCCCGAGTCCGAGCGCAACACCTGCACAACCGCCCCCTGCGGTGGTAAAGAAAGAACCTGTGCCGTCTCCGGACAAGTATCCACTGGCGGAGGCTGTGCGGGCGCTGGAATCAGGCGATGCACCTAGGACCAGTGCGGCAAAGCACGCGCCGATCGTGCCGGCGCTCCCGAAGGGCACAACTCCGCCCGTTTCACCTGAAGTACCTCGTTCCTTCGAAGCGAAGCACGACGTGGCGCTAAACGCCACAGGCGCGGAGGCCGTATTGTTGAGCAGGGAATGGACGGAGAACCGCAATGTCCCCGTGCCCGGAAAGGATGGCCGGGTGGTGTATCCCTACGGCGGTGGCCTGCCCATTGTCGTGTGTGCGCCGTTACATGTTTGCATTTTGGAATTAGAACCAGGGGAGAAGATCGCCGGTGAACCTCATATTGGCGACAGCATCCGGTGGGAGATCTCACCGTCCGCATCGGGAAGCGGCCCGGACGCGACACCTCTCATCATTATTAAGCCGCGGATTGCCGGGCTGGATACGACGATGGTCGTGCCTACCGACCGGAGGGCCTACTATGTTCGCCTTGAATCGAAACCAAATGAATATATTGCCCGCGTTGCCTTCTCCTACCCAGAAGACGCCAAACAGAAGTGGCAAGAATATCTTGTGAAGCAGCGCGAGGCCGAACAGCAGGAAAGAGCCGCGGCGGAACGCATCGCCGAGTTGCCGAATGGCGCGCTCGAAAACATGTACTGGAGCTACGAAATCAAGGGCGGTGACGTATCAACGCGGCCCGTGCACGTCATGGATGACGGTGCGAAGACCTATATCCAGATGCCTGTGGAGACGATTCACCGCGAGCTGCCGGTGTTTGTGGTGAAGGGGCCGAACGGTTCCGAGATGGTCAACTATCGCGTAAAAGACAACATGTACATTGTGGATCGGCTCTTTGACCGAGCCGCCTTGCTGCTGGGGTCGGGAAAACATCAAGTAAAAGTGGAGTTGATCCGTCAGGTAGAAGTAGGCGGCGGAAAAGCGCAAGGCCAAGGCCCGCAAGCCCGGGCAGCGTCGAGCGGTGCGGAAACCGGGGCGAAGCCATGACGGAGGAGAAACACACAATGGAATCGCCTTCAGGACTGGATCTGCATCCTGTACCGCCGCCAACGGCGCGCATCAGTAAGAAGGTGGGTGTGGCGGTACTCGGAGTCGTGCTCTTTGTTGGAGTGCTTGTGGTGTACGGGCTTTATGCGCGCCGGGAGCAGCAACAAGTGGCCCAAGCAATGAATGAGGAGAAGCATCCCGAGTCCGCGCGGCGCATTGGCGATCAATTGGTAAAGGAGTTGGCTCCCCCCGCTGTCGCAAATCCAGCTCCGGTATTTTCCGGGCGTGCCGGCGTCGATACTGGGCATGTGAATGATGGCGCGCAAGCGCCTGATTCAGGCGCTTTGCAACCGCCTCGGCTCGTGTATCGCGACGATGGGAAGGAGGGACGGGCAGAAGCTGGCGGGGCGGATGGAGACGGCCATTCCTCCACTGGTGGATCATCGGAACTATCGGCGGAAGAGAAGCTGCGCTTGGCGGCCTTCCGACAGGAGCAGGATGCGCTTGCCGCGCCCACGGCTGTACGAGGAGGCGGCTCGTTAGCAGGTTCGCCCGGAACAGGGCAGCTCAATGATGCATTGCAACAATATGGGCCTCTCGCCTCGCTCTTGGGGGCTGGAAAGGCTTTGGGGATCACGGATGCCTCGGTTAACAGCCTGGTTCCAGCGAGTGCGCGGACCCAAGCGGGCAGTGACTATGACCTGCAGAACGAACAAGCACGCAAACAAGCGTTTATCGAGCAGACGCACGGGCATACCGTAAATAATTATTTACAATCCACACGTACTCCGCCGCTTGGGAAATACGAACTGAAAATGGGCTGGGATATTCCGGCGATTCTCGAGCAAGGGGTCAATTCCGATCTGCCCGGCGAGGTAAAGGCTCTGGTTCGCTCGAACGTTTACGACACGGCAACAGGCAAATATCTTCTGATTCCCCAAGGATCGCGGATGGTTGGAGTCTACGATTCCCAGATCGCTTACGGGCAAAATCGCTTGCAGGTCATCTGGACACGGATCATTTACCCCGATGGCAGCTCGATCAACCTCGATGGAATGATGGGCCAGGACATTCAAGGGATGGCCGGGTTTCACGACCAGGTTGATAATCACTACAAACGACTAGTCGGTTCTGCCCTACTAACGAGCGCGTTCGCGGCCGGGATCGAGCTGTCGCAAAGGCAGAACACGTCTCTGCTAACAACTCCCACGGCTGGTCAAACGGCATCCGCCGCGGTTGGCCAGCAACTCGGGCAGCTTGGTACAGAAATCACACGCAAGAATTTAAGTATCCAGCCAACCATCAAGATTCCCGTTGGCTATCGGTTCAATGTGCGCGTGAACAAAGACATCCTATTCGAAGCACCCTACACTCCAACGGAATTGTAGGGAAGGCTTGAACAACTTCTGAGGGTCATGTATATATCTCATGTACGGACCGCAACGTATGTTCAGTTGCGGGAAACCCCCAGTCCAAGAACGGCAGGTATCGTGGCGAAAAGAAGAAGCGCAAACTTCGGGGTCTACAATGTCCGGCTCTTAAGTGCGCTCGACAAACTCCTGCGGGATAAACCCCGGTATATGGGAGAACTCTCGACTTCGATCAACGATGCGCTTCTGGCGGTCGATCTGAATACCGTCGAGCTTGTCAAGCTTCAGTCCAGGCAGAAACAAACCGGGAGAGAAACGCAAGTGGTTATCTTGCGGCGCCTTCGCAAGCGCATTCATCAAGTCGCTCAAAAGCGGGAGTGTTCGATGAATCAGCTCGTGAACAGCGCTCTTCTGGCTTATTACTCAAAGACTGGAGAAGGCGAGCTCAAAAGACCAGCCAAGGGACGGGGGGTATCCATGCGATCGTACGACACAATGTCGGAGTTGGAGCGTCGCGAGCTTAACCAGATGCTCTCGGGACTTTCAGCAGTGCAGCCAGTTTCCGCAGATGTGGAAGAGCCCGACGGAACGTACTACGAATACGATCGCAATCTGAAAGCGACGGTGAAAGTCACGCCTGACGGAGAGCGAACTCCCGTTGCGGGATTAGAAACACAGTTTGAGCGCGCACCGCAGAGGGGGCAGCACAAAACTGCGCACGAAGGAACGACACTCTGAGCCAGCAGAAGCCAACACTCTTTATCATCGCGGGACCGCTGGGCGCCGGCAAAACAACTTTCTATGAGGCCTACTTGAAAGAGGCCTTCCCTAGTCTCGTTCCCCCCGTAAGACACCAGCAACAATCGTTTCTCAATGAGCGGCGCTCTTTTGCCGTCGAAGACATCCGTGTAGACACGCAACTGCTGGACGAAGCCAAAGCCGCAGGCTACTCCACGAAAGTGCTGTTTATTTCTACGGAAGATGCGAATTTGAATGTTGGGCGGGTCTTGGTGCGCATGAGTCGAGGTGGACAAGCAGTGCCCATATCAAGTGTGATTGATTCCTATAAGGAATCACCGAAGAATCTTCCTGAGGTCCGCAAGCACACTGATGATTTAATCGTGTACGACAACACAGCGCATCGCCGCGGGTACCGCGTGGTGGCGCAGTTCATCGGCGGCGAGCTGAGCAAAGTCGCGCAGACGATACCGGATTGGGCCGCTAAAGTGTTTGGCAAGCAATTACAGGCGGTAAAGCATCACGAGAAGCCCGGACGCGGACGCTAACTTTTTCCTCCGTTCAATTCATTGTGTGATACATGATGCGCCCTTGACGTTTGCCGTTATCCCCGAAACCTTTCGGCGTCGAGGGGAACGGCAAGGTACTCTGCTCGGCGGCCTGATCTGTCATCTACGCGGAAGAGGTTTGGCCCATACATCGGAGACTTGGTGAAGTACTATTCGGCTATCGTATTCGTGTTTCTTGCCGTAGCCTTCCTCGTTACCCTGACCCACCCTGATCCGCTTGTGGTCACGCCAGACAAACACCGGATCAAAGCGGCCCTCATAAGTTGCATCGATGCGGATTGGCCCTGTGAAGTGCAGCGCCTCTGCCAGCTTTTTGTAAGATTCGTCCTGAACAAGCTGGAAGGCAGGCGCAGGCTCTACCTGCTCTGGAAAGACCACCACCATCCGCATGTACGCGGGACATGGCTCAGCGGGCGAGTCATGCAGTGTGTTTTCGATGCGTAGGTTGCCTACTGAACCAGCACGAACCTTGATCATCTTGCCTGCATAGTGCTCGGGATGTTGGTACAACTCGCAGAGGCTGGTCTCAATCGGTTTCACTGCGTCCTGTCCCCTGCAGAGCCCACAAGCAATCAGGAGAGGAGCGCAACCCCATATCGCTCGCATGATCGTTTTCATTGCGGGTTCTCCTGCTTCTGCTTAGGCGGATGTATCGCATTTTGAATAGCGTTTTCTCGATTTTGGTTCAACGTTTGTTGATCCACAGTACGCCAGCTCTCGTTCCACAACAGGAACGGGCGGTCAGTATTATGCAGGCCTTGATATGTGACCGACTCGGTAAGATACGCCGCGTGCTCCCCGTGCATACCTAGGAAACCAAGGATGCTCGGTCCGCCACCCGCGTGTGCGCCCTCATGCGTCGTTACGCCGGCATCCAAAGCGGCGGCTTCTGAGGCGTTCAGTTTGGAGCCGTTCTTGACCCCATCAACCGCGTCGTAATTAATCGTGATACTGTTGCCCACCGTCCGGCCCAGGTTCGGCTCTCCATCCGTTTTGCCAGCATCACCAAAGTTGATCTTGACGTTGCCACTTCCTTCCGCGCCGAGCTTGTCGAGGATCTTCTGCAATCGCTTCGCTTCTTTCGAGTTTGGATCGAGACCTTTCAGAGCTTCCTGCGCCTTTGCAATGGAATCCCTGAATCTCTGCTGCTCGGCTTTGCACTGGTCCGGGTTACCGCTGCAATTGCCCCACACGTACAGCCCGAGAGGATCGGTGTATCGCAGCGGATTGTTGAGGACGTAGGAGTATCGATTCCAGGTTTGGGGATCGGCTGGATGCCCAGAGTTTAGAAGCGGATCAGGAGTCATGAAGCGGCCGGGGGAACTGCCGAAGTAGCGCTTCCCGAAGTTATCTAAGCCGCTCTCTGCGTCGCGTTCTTTGCCGGTGAATTTGTAGTGGTTGCCGGACGAGGAGGTGATGGGGCGTTCGCCGCCAAAGGGGTAGAAATCGGAGTCGTCGACTATTGTACCTACGGCGTTAGTCACAACGCGAGACGTTCCGAGATGGTCCGCATAATAGTAGTCGACGTTGTTTGATGCATCGCGCCTGGCGATCCTCTGACCATTGAAGAATGAGTACTCGAAAAAGCTGCCGTTGTTGGTTGCACCCGTACCGTCAGTTTCATCGAGCGGGTCGGAGCCCGTGCCATACCAATAGATCTTACTGGCCTGCCCACTGCTGTTGAGCTTGGCAACGCGGCGCCCTTCGCCATCGTAGAGATAAGTAATTCCCAGCATAGGGATTGACTTCAGGTAATTTTCAGCATCGTACGAAAAACTAAGGCCCATGTTCGTCAAGAGATTTCCCCCAGCATCATAACAAGAAGTGGCGACAGTCAGTAGATTGCCAGAACTATCGAAGCAGGTTGCTGTGCTCTGGATTTGATTATTGGCTCCAATGGTCCAGCCTTGAGGCTGCTCGTATGTACACCCATCATAACTAGAAGAGGATTCGCTGATCGAGAGCAGGTTGCCCCAAGGGTCATAAGAAAACGACTCGCCCCAACAGTTCGCTGTACTGGTTGAATAGGTTGAAGTAGTTTGCGCCATAGTAAGACGATTCAGGGGATCGTAGGCAAAAGTCTGCGAGCGAGTGGTGTCGCGGTTATTGGTGATGCCCGCTAAGTTGCCGTTGTCCGCTGAGCCTAGATTGAATGTGTACCTCAAATCAAGAATGCTCCCCGTTGCAGCGCTCGCAGAGCATGCGTTCGGTGAGTTCCACTGCAAACCCGTGCCGTTGGTCGCGTAAACCCAACAAGGCTGTAATCGTGAATTCAGAATTGTGTTGGACGAAATGCTTCCCCCGTTGTTTGTAATAGCAGCCAATGCGCCCGAAGGCCAATATTTCGCTTGCGAACCATAGTTAAGATTACTTGTGGAATCTATAACGGAAAGAGGCCGACCCGCCCCTCCAGGCGCATAAGTCAGCATATGTCCACTCGGGTACGTGATGTTGTTGATCGAACCATCCAAATTCTTTTGGATGATCGTTGGAAGCGTCACGCCACTTGTGGTTCGCACGTCGGTGGTCTTCCAGCCGGTACCTGAAACGATGTCATAGCTCCATGCTTCTGCACCCCCGGCGTCACACATTCCGGTTCGTTGCCCGACACCATTGTGGACCGTCAAGGGAGGCAGCGTGCAGGCGGAGGGCGAGACACCGTCGTATCCATACGTGACGGTCGGGGTTCCATCTGAGTACGACTTTTGTATGAGGCGATTTAACGCGTCATAGCTGTAGGTGGTCGTAACTGTGACCGAGCCCGGCTTGTTTGGAGCCGGAGCCGTTTTGGCGACAACGTTGCCGTTCGCGTCATAGCCGTATGTAATGGTTGCAGTTTCCGGGTTCGTGGCACTTGCGAGTCGCGAAAGCGAGTCATACGTAAAGGTGCGCTGTCTGGAGCCACTCTGTATTGCGCTGATGAGATTATCGAGCCCGTCGTAGTTGTATGTTGTGACCGCAGGCGTCGAGAGCGATAAAGTGGGAGAACTGCCTCCGGTTAGCGTCGAACCCGAAACAGAAATCGTAAATGATGGCTGCGGGAAGCTGCCCGGCTGGTTCGTTGAAGAACCCGCGCTTACTGTGATGTTGGTGTTTGCGCCAGCGGCTCTGGCCGTTAGATTCAAACTTGCACCCGAAATGGATGCCGCCACCGGCGAACCCGCCGAGCTGAGGGCGTTGGCAAGACCCGTGACAACGGAATTCGTTGTATCGGTCAGTCCATAACTCACGCTGGCCTGGAAACCACCGACTTTGATCCAGACGGTACCCGTGTCATACACAGTTGCAGTACCGTTGCTGCCTCCGGTTAGGCTTGATCCGGAATTACTGCTTGAGAACGATGGATTGCTGAAATCGCTGGAGTCATAGGTTGAAGAGGATGACAGCGAATAGTTCGTGCTTACGCCGTTCGTTTTAGCGGTTAACGAAACCGTTGCACCCGACGCAGATGCCGTGACCGAGGCACCTGAATCTCCGTTGATGCTCGATGCCAATGACGATGCAATTGAAGACGTGGTCGTACCTGATCCGCTCCAATTAACGGAATCGGCATGGCCGTTCACCATGATAGTGCTAGTGCCTGAATCGTAGACGTAGCCATTATCTCTTCCGCCAGTAAGAGACGCAGCAGAATTCGAGGTTGCGAAAGATGGTCCACTGAAATTGCTGGAATCGTACGAACATGAAGAGGACAGACCGTAGTTCGTGCCCGCTCCGCTCGTCCTAGCCGTTAGATTGACGGTGCCGCTAGACGCGGAGGCGCTTACGAACGCCCCTCCGTCGCCGCTAATAGCGGATGCGATGGCCGAAGCAATCGAGGAAATGGTTGTGCCCGATCCGCTCCAGCTGCTGCTGTCGCCGTGGGAGTTGACTGTGACCGTGCAGCTGCCTGAATCGTAGACGGTTGTGTAAACTGCGTTCTGGCCGCCTGTCAGCGCCGCTCCCGAGCGAGAAATGGGAAAAGAAGTGGAACCGCTCTGGAAATGGGTGTTCGATGTGACCGAGCTGACCGAGAGGGAATAGTCCGTTCCGGTTCCCGTGGTCTTTGCGGTGAGACTAACTGTTGTTCCCGAAACCCCTGCTGCGACCGGGATTGATGTGTTTCCGTTGATGGCAGTAACAAGCGCACTCGCCAAATTCGCTGCCGTGCTGTTCTGGCCATAGCTGACTGATGCTTGTACGCCGTTGACAGTGACACTGACCGTCCCGTTATCGTAAAAGGGATTTGTTCCGCCCGACATTCCCGAGTAGGAAGTATAGGACCCACACGAAGAGCAAGAATAGGATAGCGAGTAGTTTGCCGATGTGCCGATTGCTTTACTCGTCAGATTAAGGGTGCCAGGACCGCTCGAACCCGAATTGCCGCTATAACTCGCAGTGACCAAAGCGGAGGAATTGCCATTGATCTGGTTTGCGAAATTCTGGGCAAAAGTGTAGCCAGATGTCGAGGCGGAATAAAATTGTGAGGCGAGCGCACTCCCGTTAACGTAGAGCGTGACAGTATCTGACGGATATCCGCCGGTCGAAAATAAATTAAAAGAGAAGTAGCCCGTACTCGGGGTTCCGCCAGTCGACCGTTCATTGCCGCTTAGCGATACAGTACCCACGCCTGCCGTAGCTGCTTGCGTCTGCACCTGCTTGCTCTGCAGGCTCCCGCTGAAGGTCACGGAGCCGGAACCTGAGGTGGCCGGTTGTGACAATTTGCTCTGCAACGCGCCGCTGAACGTCGCTGACCCGGTTCCCGATGTGGCGGGCGTTCCTCCAATACTTTGCTCACTTCCACCGATTGATGCGGTCCCAGTTCCAGCAGTTGCAGATACCCCTCCACTCCCAGGCTCGTCCACTTCGATTAATCGTCCGAATGAGTCGTACGTATGCTGCCTTTGATTACCGGCCTCGTCCGACAAGTTGGTCCACGCGGCGTTTGTCTGGGTGCTGACGTTTCCCGCACAGTTGGTTTGACCACTGCTCGGAATATTGTTGTAACACCACTGCACTTTACTCCCGTCCGCCTGAACCTGTACCGTTTTGCGGCCCAGCGAGTCGTAGCTGAACGTAGTGAGTCCATAGGTGGAGTCTGAAGTGGAACGATAGGAATTGCTGACCGAGGCGACGCGGCCTAGGCCGTCATAGACCTGATCAACATAATCGACTCCGTCTGGGTCTGAGTTCAATTGCGTGTGGATCACATGACCGAAACCATCCATGACGGTCGTAGAAGTCAGGCTTACACCGCTTGCGACTAAGGTATTAGTCGTAATGGTGGGATTCGGACCTGCATCTTGATAAGTATTAGTAACAGACCAACCATCAGGAAATGTGGATTTGGTTAAGCGCCACCATGGGTCCGCATATTGATAAGAGCTTTGGTTATTGTTTTCGTCGGTTAGGGTTCGTAACTGTCCTTTGTTGAAATCCCATTGAAAGGTTTCGATATGGGAGGCGCCATTTGTAGTTGGACGTGTGATCTTGGTGAGGTACGTATTGGTATTTCCTGATGGTGATCCGTCGTCCGTAGTGTAGTTGTCTGCATAGGACAGCGTTGTCTGGTTGTTCTTTGGGTCGGTCACCGAAACGGGCTGACCGGTCGTATCGTATGTAATTCTGGTGACCGAGTCGGCACATGACGTACTACCCTGAAAGCATTTCCTCGTAACGGTCGTCACGTTGCCGCGCGGAGCTGTCGACCCGATCCCGTAGTTGTTTTCGTCATGCCCAATTGGGGATGAAACTGGAGCAATGGCAGTCTGGTCGTAGCTATAATCGGTCTCGGCCACTCTTGTGCCGTTCTGATACGTTATGACTGTCGCGGGCCGGTCCACCATTGGCGCCATTGACACTTGAGAACCGTTTACCGTGAATGTCGGCCAAAGCGGGGTGTTGGAAAAATTGGCGTAAGTCGTGACAGTTTCTCTGGTGGGAGTTGTGGTTGGTTTAGCGCACGAAGCGCCGACCAGTCCATAGTCATACTCGGCCACGTCTGTCGTCAGGTTTGTCGTTATGGCAGCAGGATTCGTTTCGCCCTGATTGCCCGCGGCGAGTGCGTATGGCTCGTATTGGTAAAAAACACCGGAGGTTATCCCGTTGGGAAGAGTTGTGCATTCTGCACCCAGTTGATTGGGGTAGTTCCATCCTTTCGTAACCGTACGAAGAAGATTGCCAGCGGTATCGTAATAGAGGATTGTACTCTCGACGGGAAGCTGTGAGGAAACGAGGTGGCTGCCGATGCCCTGGTAAAGCGTCGGCCAGGGTACGTAGTTATAGACGGTCCGAAAAGTAGGCGTTCCGCTCGAAAGCAGGTCTTTCGTGGTTACGACCGTTTGCTTGGAAGTCCACCATTGACCGAGGTAGCCGGTACCTTGCCACACCGTGGAATACGAAAAGTCCTGCTCGAGGGCCGGATTAACGCCATCGTAGCTCACCACACGCTTCACGATCGCTGGCGTGTCGTGCTCAAACACACATGAGGTATTTCTTTGCGGATACCCGGACGGGTCTTGTACGGGGTCGTTGTAGTTATTGACGAAGTTGCCCGGAGTGGTCCATCCGGTTGCGTCCGACAACGAATTTACGCCCCATGTGTATTGGACCCATGCACGGGTTGGATAAGTTATTTTGCTGAGAAAACCGTAATAGGGGTCGTAGGAAAAAGTGTAGTATAGGCCGTCTGGATCCTGCATCTTCACGACAACAGGATTGGAGTTGCCCGGTCCCACAAAGCCGAACTTGGGGAAGCCCGTACCGCTACAAAGGTTCTCATATCCAAGTTGGATTAAGGTTTCATCTACTGAGGACGGAGTAAAGGAGGTTGTAGCTGTGCCCCACGTGTAGTTGTACGTGGCTCCTCCAGCGAATGTTCGGCTTGCCGTCTTTGGATACGCCAGCGCATCGCCCCACGGCTGGAAACTCTGATACGAGCCAGTACGACCCGTCCCGTTAACAGCGTTTCCGTTTGTGTCCTCCAATGTCAGTGACTGCAGCGGTCCTTGGCCAACTTGGACTGAATTGCCGTGCGTGTCGATCATCATGCTCGAACTGATGTTGTACCAATTATCCTGTACGACAATCTTGTATTGATCATCGCCCCCAATCGGGTTGTCCTCGATACCCAAGTAGGTGCATCCACCGGCAGTATTGGTAAAGTTCAAAATCGTGTAGACGCCCAAGTCGTGGATTACTCCGTAAGGATCTTCATAGGAGTAGCCCTGGACTAGATTGCATGTTTCGTAGTTTCCGCTTCCCCCACCCCCCCATCGGGAGTACTCCGTATTACTGGAAAGTATGCTATTCGGCCCACTTAACACGCCGTTGCTCCCCGCAGGATACGCAATACTCTGGAACGGAAACGTTATCGCAATAATGCAATTCAAGGGTTGCGGCGGGTCGCCATTTGGAGCGTCGCCTGCACTATCATTCCCGCAACCATAACTTCCGCCACCGGTGGTCTCCTGATACTGTACAGCGAACTGCTGAGTAGAGTCATAAACGAACGCATAAAATGGATAATTTAGGCCACGTTCTTTCGGTCGGGGTGCTTCAATTCGAACACTCAACGAGCCGTTAGCGGGATTCACGATCTCGTCGAGATCGTCAAGGTAGTCGTGGCCGACCCCCGGAACTGGCACGCTGGTGATGTTGTTTACGAAACCAAAACTGCTCTGTCCCAGGGCGACGCCTGGCAGTGCCAATGCGCAAGGGAGCAACACGAATGCGAGCAGTAAGTTGTGTAAAGGGCGCATGGAGCGTCCGGCTGATGAGTTTGCGGGAGTGCCGCACTTCACTTTTCGGGGAGCTGTTCCCAGACTATAGTTGACAAGCGAGAGTTCGACCGCAGGCTTTTGCAACTGGCTGAGAATCGAAATCAAGTGGGCTTTGATTCGCATAACAGCTCCCAAGAGAACGAAGTTGAGGCACACTGATACCGTGCGAGCAAATCTAGTTAAGCGATTGTCCTAATCGAGGGATGGGCGGTCGAGCGGCACCGTTCCACTATTAGGGTGCTCTTGGGGACGTGTATTTATCCTTACCGCTTTCTTTTGTCAATAGTACCTGATGTAAACATTTATTTATGGGCTGTGGGAAATATTCCTGCAATTCAGGGGTTCAACGGCACGTTACTTCTTTCGAGGATACAAATGCACCTTCCCATCTGCGACGACAGCAATGTACTTTCCACCTTGTAAAAACTGCATAACTTTCTTTCCGTCTCGCGTCATCTTTGCCCCGCGAGATTCCGTATCGGGGTTCTGTCCGAGTCCTCGCAGGTCTCTCACATCGAATAGAAAGTCGATCTGTTTAAGTTTTCACTTTACAGTCGAACGAACCGAGAAAGTTTTGTCTCCGAGCGAGACCGGCTTTTTGTTTTCGATGAGCGACTGTTGGTTGACAGTTAGAAGTGCCTCTTCGAGAGATAACGACATGATTGAATGTTACAGCTAAACTAGACCCCGGCACTGGCGAGGAGAGGTTCACATCCTTTTGGTGCAAATAACTGACCATGCAAGAATTGGCAGCTATCTCTGTGTAAATATATGGCCTTAGCATTGCGGATTGATTCTGAATTATGGGGCCGGGTTCAGGCAGAGGCTTCGAACTTGTTCCACCAATCCTGCTGACGATGACCGCCACTGCCTCTTCGGGGCAAGCTCCCGAACCATCCGAGGAAATTCACTACTAACTTCAGCGATGCATCGGGCCCTCCGACATCGTCGGAGGGCCCTTTTGTACGTTCGGCTAACGGATCTCATTGTGCTGCCGAAAACGTGCTTGGAAACTGCCGACTTCTTTGGGCTACCTCCGTAAGCAAAATCCACACCTTCCGATCTACCTTTCTTACAAAACCTGAAACCACATACTCGAGGCCTTCCTGAATTGAAGTTCCTGTACTGCTCTTCCCGCCGAGAGACTGCGCTTCGCCGCCCGCTTCTTCTGTCAAGGCTCTTCACTTCGCTCCGATGAACGCAAACTGCGCGGCCTTGACAGCGCGGACGGCGAAGCGCCCCGGACGGCTAGGAAGAGCATTTGTTTTTTGTGCAGCAATGTGCCGCTGCCCAAGAAGCAAAAACGAAAAACACAAAGGAGCGAACAATGCAGGCAGAAACGATTGAGTTGTATTTCCAACAAGGTAGTTCAGACAAGGTGTATCACCTCCAATTGGAAAGCGTCGAAGAACAGTGGTCGGTCAATGCGCAGTGGGGGCGGCGTACTACGATCTGGGCCATGGATATTGCACGTATGACTTCTTTGATCAGTGTACGCACCGCATGGCTTGCGCGAAGTGCTCCTTCTACCAACCAAAGGATTCGACGGTAGCGTTCTTTGCCGAAGGTAAAAACAATCTCTTGCGAATGCGACAGGAGATCCCTCTCGGTGAATCAGAAATCGCAGCCCTTGATGACGGCATCTCGGCGCTCGAATCGCTCTTGGGTCGCCTTGCAGATGTTCCAACTCCAGCGGGTCCAACTCCGCTTCAGCTTCGTGACGACTCTCTTATACAGATTCAACTGAAGGCAAGTAATGACTGAGGTAAAACGAAAAAGGCCCCGGCTTTGCCCGGGGCCAAATCCTGTTTTCAGTCAGATCGGAGCCTCGTCAGATTCCGGCGACGACCCGCTGGCCGGCGCTTCCGGTTCCTGCTCGTTGCGATCGAGCCTACGGACGACATCAGCGCGAATCGACCACGACGTAATTTTCGTTGTTTTCGACTTCTTGCCTTTGCCGTTGAGCTGTTCGTAGGTCGAGCTGACGAGAGAGCCTTCCACGAGCACGTGAGCACCCTTCTTGATGGTGCGAGCCACATGATCTGCCAAACGTGGCCGGAATAGCACTATCCGATGCCACTCGGTTTTAGAGCTCCACTCATCATCGGCGTTCTTCCACGAGCGCTGTGTGGCGACGGACAGCACGGTGAACTTCGAACCGTTGCCTTTCGCTTGACGTTGCTCCGGATCGGCACCGACGAATCCGACGAGGGTCACTGAATTAAGGTACGACATTTTTGAATCTCCTTTTTTGCCCCATTTTCTTGGGGCACCGAAAAGCGAGAGGCTTCTGCTCCCAAGGCGAGCGGCTGCTTTATGGGAGGGAACCGTACTGTTCGGGAGGAACCGTGAAAGCAGAAGCCGCGAAGCTGCCGGGCGCAGGAATTAGCCCGAAGCAGTGCCCGAGAAAATGAGTGGCAGAAAGAGGTCAAAGCGCCGACGCTCAATGAAATCGGTGATGAGAGCCGACTCGAGTGAAAGGTCAGCAGGATAAGAAATTCCGGCTTCCTTGACACGCCCTGAAGCGTTAAGCGCACATGAAATCCCGGATCTCAGACCGGGGGCCGATGTAGAATGGGAGAAATTATGAGTGGCTTGCGGCCCAATTTGCGGAAGTATGCGGCGTCACTGCTGCTATGTGTCCTTACAATTACGAGCGTGGCCGCACCGATATGCCCAGAGTGCTCAAAAATGGAACTGGTTTCGGCGAGACATCTCGCTTTCAGCAGCACACATCACGATGATGCACCGAACTGCGACAGAGGCGGTTGCTCCTGCTGCGGGTTTCAAATTGTGGCCGCACCTCTCGCATTAAATCTCGGGCTCATTGCATCCTGGCCGGCTCCAGAGCTTCCCTCGGTACAGATTCTGGCTGGATCAGTCTTCGATCTCTATCGTCCTCCTCGGCGTTGACGCCTCTACTGTAATTGCAGGCTGCAACTTCGCCGCGTGACCCCACACGCATTCTTGAACCCCTTTTCTTTGGAACCAGGAGGACCATTGAGGTTTGCTCTTTTTCTGTTTGTTATTCTTGTCTTGCGCCTTCCTTCGACTGCCGCACAGTCGGAGTCTCCAGACGAACCGGAGGCGAACCCGGGTCGTCCTACGGTGTCAACTCCCGCGACTCTCACGCCAGTGGGCTATCTGCAATTTGAAAGCGGTTTCCTTGGCGCGACTCATTCACCCGAGTTCTCATCGCGGTACGGTTTCAACGAAGTGATGAAGTTTTCGGTTGCACCGCGCTTGGAACTGCTGGCATCCGGTGAACCCATCGCTCACTACACTGCCGGCGGACACACTGCAAACAGCGTGGCCGATGTGTTTTTAGGCGCACAAGCAGTAGTAAGCCGCGGCGAAGGTGCGACGCCCACCGTGGCGGCCAGTTATTTTCATCGTGTTTATGACGGGGGTGCGCCAGAAGTTGATTTTGGGAGCCCTACCAATTCCTTCCTGGTCCTGGCCAGTGCCGATGTGAAGGGATTTCATTACGACGCGAATGCTCTTTTCAATGAATTAAGCGTAGGGCCGGTGCGGAGAGCTCAATTTGGACAAACGCTTTCGATTTCGCATCCCATCTTCGGGAAATTCTCGCTTTCGGGAGAAATCTGGCACTTCACGCAACCCTTCCTTCGCGGCAATGCTATTGGGAATCTTTGGGCCGTAGGCTACGCGGCACGGAAAAACCTCGTGTTCGATGCCGGTTTCAATCGAGGGTTGACCAGCACTTCGACGCACTGGGAGGCATTCGTGGGTTTCACCTATTTGCTCCCACACCGGATTTGGTAGGGCTAATGGGAGAGCCAAGCAAGTGCGAGGAATTTATGCGCTTGCTATCCCTACTATACTATACTAGGGTATATTATAATTCGAAGGACACAACGAATGGCTCACACGACGAAGGACAAGGCAAAACTTTTGAGTCGTGTTGGGCGGATTCGGGGACAAGTGGACTCCATTGAGCGCGCTCTCAACGGTGAACAGGAATGTTCCAGCGTGCTTCAACTCATGGCCGCCTGTCGTGGAGCCTTGAACGGCCTAATGGCGGAAGTGCTGGAGGGTCATATCCTGTTCCACGTCCTCGACCCAAAGTCTGGCAAGAACACTCCACAAGTAGCGGCGGCCGAAGAACTCATCGACGTAGTGCGGACCTACCTAAGGTAGCCGAGCAGACGCTGAGGAATTCGCAGAAATGGTGACTCCATCATGACCCAAGTGGAATTGAAACAAGCCGAAGCTGTAAGGAATGGCGACGAAGCGGAAATACTCCCGTCGTCAGGTCACCCCAACCATGAAGACGAGCACGAACATGCACACGCACTGAATTGGAGGGAGATCAACCGCGTCCTGTTTGTGGCTGCGGCGGCAGGGGCCATTTGGTTTCTTGGTGGCGCGCGGAATCCTTATGTAACTGGCATCGGCGTAATTTGCGCCATTGTTGGTGGGTTCCCGATATTTCACGAAGCCTACGAGAACATTGTGCAGCGCCGCATGACAATGGAACTTTCCATGGCGATCGCCATTGTGGCTGCCTTGGCGATTCGTGAAATCTTTACTGCCCTCGTCATCACCCTATTCGTTCTTGTCGCCGAGATTCTCGAAGGCTTGACGGTGGGACGCGGTCGCACTGCGATCCGTCATTTGGTCGGTCTCTTGCCCACGACTGCCACTGTGCGCAGAAACGAATCCTGGCAAGATGTCGAGACGAAGGAAATCGCGGTTGGCGAGATTGTTCTCGTGAAGCCGGGGACCCGAATCCCGGTGGATGGCGTCGTTGCCGGAGGCCACTCTTTTGTCGACCAAGCAACGATCACAGGCGAATCAATGCCTGCGGAGAAGAGCAAGGGAACGTTGGTTTACGCAGGCACGATCAATCAGTCTGGCGCGCTCGAAATCCAGGTTAACCGGATGGGGCGTGACACCACCTTTGGCAAGATCATTGACGCTGTGGAGCGGGCGGAAAAGTCGCGCGCTCCCATTCAAGGAATTGCAGACCGTCTCGCCGGCTATTTGGTTTACTTCGCGCTTGGAGCCGCTGCTCTCACATTCTTGATCACCCACAATGTGCGCGCGACCATTTCTGTGGTCATCGTCGCTGGCGCGTGTGGCATTGCTGCGGGAACACCGTTGGCGATTCTTGGCGCGATTGGACGTTCCGCGCAACTCGGCTCGATCATCAAAGGCGGGCTGTACCTGGAATCGCTCGCGACCATCGATACGATTCTTCTCGACAAAACGGGAACTCTGACCTACGGCACTCCTGAGGTGGTCGATGTTCGTCCCGTCGAAGGCGTTCCCGTTGCGTCCTTACTGCAAGCGGCGGTGACTGCGGAATCGCGGTCTGAGCATCCGGTCGCGAAGGCAATTCTGAAGAAGGCGTCAAAAATGGGGATGTTGGGTGAAGAGCCCGAAAGATTCGACTACACGCCTGGGAAAGGAATCGTCGCGGCGCGTGGCGGCATTGAAATCATCGTCGGCAATCGGGGCTTTCTCGAGGGGTATCGGATTGCGATGCCAGCCGGCGCGGCCTCTCGAACGGATTCGGAGATTTTTGTGGCGCAAGAGGGCCAATTCCTCGGAACTCTCCTCGTCGCGGATATGCTTCGGCCCGAAGCGACAAAGGCGATACAAGATCTCAAATCTATGGGATTGAAGACCGTGCTTCTCACGGGAGATTCCAAGGCTGTCGCTGAGGACATCGGCGGACAACTGGGCGTGGACGAGATTGCCGCTGAACTCTTGCCAGAGGAGAAACTTGCATTCGTTAACCGGCTCATCGCTGCGCGCCACAATGTTGTTATGGTAGGTGACGGAGTTAATGACGCTCCTGCTCTGATGAAAGCTACTGTCGGAGTAGCGATGGGCGCTGGAACGGATGTTGCAAGAGAGAGTGCAAACGTTGTTCTCATTGGCAACGATCTCTCAAAGCTAGTCGAAACTCTCTCCATCGCGCGGCGTTGCCGCCGCACGATCATGCAGAACTTTGTCGGAACGCTGGTCGTTGATAGCATCGGGGTCGGCTTGGCCGCGTTTGGATTCCTGAATCCTCTTCTGGCTGCTTTTATCCACGTTTCCTCGGAAATGACTTTCATTCTGAACTCCGCCCGGCTCCTTCCGCCTGTCTCTTCGGCCAATAGCTTGGTGCGCGGACTATTTTCCCAATCCTCCGCGGGCGCACAGGACTAGACGAGAACTTATGTCTGCTGACTCGAGACATCCTCTGGCAACGAAGCGGCTCGTTATCGGACATCTCACGGTTTGCCAAGGATGCTGTTGTGGAAACACAGAAAACGGAAGACCTCCGGTTCCTGTGGACTGGCTCAAAAAGGAGTGGCGCGCCAGAGGGTTGCTGAAGAGGGTTCAACTGACGATCAGCGGCTGCCTGGGCCCGTGTGATCTTCCCAATGTGGTAACTATCTCGAACGATAACGGAACGCAGTGGTTTGGGGAGATTACAGAATTCGAGCAGTACCGGGATCTCGTTGACTGGGCGACTCGTTCCAGGGATGCAGGCGAACTGCTGCCCCTTCCAAAAGAATTTCAGCGACATACATTGGATCCATTCCGTAAGCGTGATTCGCGCGCCGAGCGCTGAGTTGGCTCATTTTAAGTACCGGTTCACGAGATCAATCAGTTCCTCGGTTGCCTCGGCCTGTTCTATCGTTGGTTTTTGGCTAGGATCAACAACGTGGAAACGGACATGCCCCTCGAGGACTTCGGCCATTAGTCCATTGATGGCACCGCGGCAAGCGGCGATGGTTTGCAGCACTTTGGAGCACTCCTGGTCACTCTCCAACGCCTTCTCAATTGCGCTGATCTGTCCCTTGATTCTCCTGACGCGGTTCAGGAGTTTTTCTTTGTCTTTAGTGGTATGCGCCATTCTGCTCAACTCCTCATTGCCCAATTATACTATTCCGGAGTACAGTAATTGAACGCTGTTGGGAAACTCGGCGAGACGCGGGGTTGCTTACCGCCTAGTGGACCGAACGTCAAAGGAACTACCCGCAATAGTGTAACTATCGAAATGGACGGCACGTACAAGTCGAAGCACGCCTGGGTCAGGGTGCTGGCGTTTGCCCTGGTGGTCCTGTTCGTCGTGTTCAGCGCCCAGGCTCAGGGCCACTCCCATGAAAAAGGGCAAAATGAAGCCACGTGCCAGCTCTGCCAAGCGGCGCACGTCGGCGCTGCTCCAGAGTCGGCCACCCTATGGTTGTTCACTCCGCTTTCCGCAAGTGGCTACGTTGAGCCGTTCGTTGTTGCGTTTCATCAAGAATTTTTCTTTCACGATTCTCCTTCTCGCGCTCCTCCTGCTGCGCAATAAAGCGATACGCCTAGCCGATTCGTCTTTAGCGCGCTGAACCCACAAGTGGGTCGGCGCAACCGCCATATTTCCAGGCGGCCACTCCAAGAACAAACAACGCCCACTCAGAGTTCACAGGAGAAATTCGAATGGTTCTTAAAAAGCTTGCATTTTTCGCTTTGGTTTTCGGTTTATTGGTTTGCGGAATCCCTAGCTGGGCGCAACTGGGCAATTCCGGCTCGATTGAAGGCACGGTCAAGGATCCATCGGGGGCGGTTGTTCCGGGCGCGACAGTGCAAATGGTAAACCCTGTCAGCGGTTATTCACGTACAACCACCACAGACGCGAATGGCACATTCCACTTCACCAACGTACCGTTTAACCCTTACCACCTGACGGTGACCGCGGACAAATTTGCTTCGTATACCCAAGATGCGGAGGTGCGTTCGGGTGTCCCGGTCCACGTAGAAATTGCGTTGAAGATTGGAAGCGCAGCGACCACCGTCAACGTAACCGAGAACGGCGGTGATTTAATCGAGAATGATCCTACCTTTCACACGGACGTGGACCGCGATCTGTTCCAGAAGCTCCCGCTTGAAAGCGCCTCGTCTTCCGTCAGTTCGCTGGTTACGCTGACGACTCCGGGCGTTGCCGCGGATTCCAACGGGTTATTCCACGGCCTCGGCGATCATGCATCGAACTCGTTTTCCGTCGATGGCCAACCGATCACCGATCAGCAAAGCAAGGTTTTTTCAAACCAGATTCCCGCGGATTCCATTCAGTCGCTTGAAGTCATCTCAGGCGCTCCGCCAGCGGAATTTGGAGACAAGACGAGCCTGGTCATCAAGGTGACCACACGCTCCGGACTGGGTGTTAACAAGCCCGTCGGGAGCATGGTCGCTTCCTACGGAAGTTTCGGCACCTCCAACCTTTCCTTTGACATGGCCTATGGAGGCGACAAGTGGGGCAACTTCATTGCCGTCAGCGGCCTCAACTCGGGTCGTTTTCTCGATCCTCCCGAACAGGTCACCTTTCATGACAAAGGGAATCAGGAGAACGTCTTCGACCGGGTTGATTACCAGTTTTCGCAGAAGGATACCCTTCACTTGAACTTGGCCTACACTCGCTCGTGGTTTCAAAATCCAAACTCCTACGACGCTCAATTGGCTACCGGATGGAATGGTTTGACGGTAGACAATAGCGGCTTGGGACCTGATGGCCAGGTGGTTGGCCCACAGGACCAGCGCTCACAGATCAGGACGTTCAACATCGCGCCGGTGTGGACTCGCCTGATCAGCTCCAACACGATCCTCAATTTTGGAGGCTTCGTCCGGCAAGACCAATATAACTACTATCCCAGCCGCGACCCTTTTGCCGATTTGACGCCTGGGCTGCAGCAGCAATCGATTGCCCAGGATCGCCGGCTCACGAATACCGGAGTACGCTCCGACATTTCCCATGTGAAGGGCATTCACAACATAAAAGCGGGCATTGTCTATGAACAGACTTTCCTGACGGAAAAGGACAGGCTGGGCATTGTCGATCCCACGTTCAATGCCGTTTGCCTGAACCCGGACGGCAGCCCGTTCACAAGCCCCGGATTGACCGATCCTGCGGCGTGCGCTGGAGCGGGCCTTCAGCCAAATAACGGCACGAATCCGCTTGCGACCGTTCCCGTATTTAATCCTTTGCTCGGCTGCTACGACCTGACCCGGACCGCAACGCTTCCAGCGTCCGACGGCTGCCCTGCGGGCCTTGCAACGAGCTCGACTTATCTTTTCCGCGGACACACAGACGTCAAGGAGCTTTCGCTTTACGTTCAGGACTCAATCACCAAAGGGAATTGGGCGTTCAATCTGGGAATTCGTGGCGATAAGTACAACGGACTTACCGGACGTGGCGAGTTCGAGCCGCGGCTCGGCGTTGCTTACAACATCAAGCCGACCAGTACCGTCTTGCGGCTTTCCTACGCGCGAACTATGGAAACGCCCTTCAATGAGAACCTGGTGCTCTCCAGCGTCGGGTGTAATGATCCGGTCGTCAACGGCGTCATCACCAGCACGACAGGATCGTGCTTGGCAGTCCCGCTTACACCGGGCTGGCGCAACGAGTTTCATGCCGGCCTCCAACAGGCCTTCGGCAAGTACCTTGTCGTTGACGGCGACTACATCTGGAAGTACACCCACTATGGCTTCGACTTCAGCATCTTTGGAGCCACGCCGATCTTCTTTCCCGTGGAATGGCACAATTCCAAAATCCCTGGCTACGCCATTCGCGCCAGCGTCCCGAACTTTCATGGATTCTCCGCGCTCGTGGTGATGTCCAGCGTCGCGGCAAGATTCTTCACACCTCAGGTCAGTGGAATTGGTGTCACGCCCGGCGGCGGGCCGAACTCTGTTTTCCGCATTGACCATGACGAAAAGTTCAACCAGACAACACACCTTCAGTATCAACCCTGGCAACGGGGACCGTGGGTCGGCTTCAACTGGCGCTACGACAGCGGCCTGGTCGCGGGCGCCGTACCGTTTGGAGACGGGATCAATCCGAACGTGGACGTGTCCGGCCTGACTCCGGACCAACAGTTCCAGGCGGGGCTATTCTGCGGAAATGTCTTTGCCACACCGACCACTCCGATCAGCTCAGTTCAAGGAGGAGTGGTTATGCCAAACGTTTGTCCGGCCTCCCAATACGGCTCCAGATTCTTGCAGATACCCAAGGCCGGAACCGAAAACGACGACAAGAATCCTCCGCGCGTTCAGGCGCGAAATCTTTTTGATCTCGCGATTGGCCACGACAATCTCTTCCACGGGGATCGCTACAAATGGAGTTTGCGATTTACCGTCATCAACCTGTCCAACAAAACCGCTGTTTACAATTTCCTGTCCACGTTCAGCGGCACGCACTATGTGACGCCTCGAGCAGAAACAGTGGAATTGGGTTTCCACTTCTAAAATTCCAAGAGGCGGGCACGGGAGAGTCTAGAACGACGCTTCTCGGGCCCGCCGCGCTGATCAGCAGCAACGATACTCGCACAAGGCATCATGATGCTGAAGCTGGGCATTGCGACGATGATGGCGCTCGCTCGAGAAAGAGGAGGGCGGTGCATTTCAACGCTCTACGTAAACGCTACGGTCCCTCTGCTTTGGGAATGCGTGAGTGGGCACCAGTGGAGCGCCGTTCCAGCGAGCATTCGAAAAGGAACGTGGTGTCCAGACTGTGCGGGTGTAAGGCGGCTGACGCTCGAACAAATGAAGGAGATGGCCGAATCCCGCGGCGGCAGATGCCTTTCGAAATGCTACCGCAATAGCGCTTCAAAATTGCACTGGCGCTGCTCGGCGGGTCACGAATGGAACGCTGCGCCTCTTCAGGTTAAGAGAGGGCACTGGTGCCCATACTGCGCTCGCGTCGCTCCTTTGACCTTGGATCTTCTGCAGCGAATCGCGGCCAAGAAAGGTGGTTGCTGTCTATCGGTCGCTTATGTGAATTCGTCACATCCCGTCCGATGGAGATGCGCGGTCGGCCATGAATGGCTGGCAAGGGCGCACTCGATCCGGGCCGGAAACTGGTGTCCGGTCTGTGCTCATAACCAGAGATTGAGATTGGAAGAAATGCGTCAAATTGCGAGAGGGCACGGGGGGAGATGTCTATCGACCAGTTACAAGAACGCGAGTACGCCTCTCGTGTGGGTATGCCGACACGGACACCACTGGAAAGCATGTGCAGCTAACGTGAAACCTGGACGCCGAAGAAAGGGGAGCTGGTGCAGGGAGTGTTACAACGGGCGGCGAAAATTTCATGAAAAACTGAGCATAACAGCCATGAGAGATTTGGCGATCGTTCGTGGGGGCACGTGTGTGTCCGCAGAATATCTCGGCAGCAAATTCAAATTGACGTGGAAATGTGAATTCGGACATCGCTGGCAAGCAGCGCCATCCTACGTCGCCCAGGGCACTTGGTGTCCGATATGCGCCCGCAACCAGCGGCTTCGTTTGCCGTTCCTCCTGCAGCTTGCGGCAAGCAGAGGCGGGATATGTTTGTCTGAGACATATGTAAATGAGCGCACAGCTCTCCAGTGGCGATGCGCGGATGGACATGAGTGGAAGGCCTCGCCGCAAAAAATAAAACGAGGGTCGTGGTGTCCGACATGCGCCCATATGCACAGGAGAAGCGAGTGGATGCTACAACGAGCCGCCAACCCGAGCGAGGTTTACAAATCCCCGACGCCCGCGAAAGCACGACAAATTCGAGACCGCCAACTGGGGGTTGCATTGAAGGTCGCGAGCTAGTCCGGGTCAGCGCTGGCACCCGAGCCGCCTTTTTTCGCAATTAAAATACAGCTCGACGGTTGGTGACGAGGCGGTAGCAATTCCAGCCGAACACGCGACGATTGACGCTCCCTTGGGGAAGTCATCGCAGCCAAATCAATTTGACTCAAATTCTAATTCCATATAATCACGATGCGATGCCACTCGACCTTCGAGACCCATTCATCTTCTGCGTTTTTCCAGGAGCGTTGCGTGGCGACGGAAAGAACGGTGAATTTCGAACCGTTGTTCCGCGCTTGACGGCGCTCCGGGTCGGCTCCAACAAATCCGACGATCGTTACTGAGTTCAAGTAGGACATGAAAATGTCTCCTTTTTCTGCCCCATTTTCTGGGGCACCCAAAAGCGAGTGGCTGCTGCTCCCAAGGCCAGCGGCTGCTTTATGGGAGGGAACCCAGTGTCTCTAGGGCGGAACCGGGAAAGCAGAAGCCGCGAGGCTGCCGGGCGCAGGAATTTAGCCCGAAGCAGTGCCCAGGAAAAGGAGCGGCAGAAAAGGTTGCATGCTTAGCTCAGTAAGAATCGGTCTGGGGAGCAAACCATTCCCGCAGTGCCAGCAGAAAAACAGTTCAGAAGATTAGAGTCACCCGCGGGTCGCTCCTAGCTGGCGATTAGGGCTCGACAGGAGTGGCTCCGCAGTGACTACCGACCGTATCGCAACCGTGAAGATCGCTGCAAATGGCCGTCCGATCAGAGATCAGGGCTTGACAAAGCAGTCGGAGTTCGATATATCGGAAACCGACTATGAAAGACGAGCTAAATCCGTTCCTCCCTCTTTCGCCTGCGACCTTGCATATTCTGCTCGCTCTCGCGAGTGAAGACCGCCATGGCTACGGAATAATGCGGGAGGTAGCACGTCAATCTGAAGGGCAATACAAGTTAGGTCCCGGCACGTTGTACGACAATCTACAGAAACTTATGGATGGAGGGCTGGTGAAAGAAGCGCCCCGCAGATCCGCAAACGAGGACGTGCGGCGGCGCTACTACCGATTGACTGCTTTCGGCCGCCGCGTCCTGTCGGCAGACCTAACACGGCTGAAAAACGTCCTAAGAGAAGCGAAGGCGTATTTACCGTCGGCAGATCCGAGCAAGGCGTCATGAGGCGATCTCTTTACAGATATTTGATCTGGTTGCATCCCGCTGTTTTCCGGGAGCGGTTCGGTGAAGAGATGTTGTGTATTTTTGACGAAGCGGAAGGCCAAGAGGAGCTTCAGTTGTTCACGGACGCTTTCATTTCATTGCTTCGGCAATGGATGTTGCGTTCCGGTATCTGGAAAATGGCATCCGGTGCCATAGTCAGTGGTTTGTTGATATTCGGCTGGTGGCATTCTCAGGAATCCTCATTAGATCACGCTCTACGCCGTGGAAATCCGGGACAGCTGGCAGAAGCGAGGCGGCGTTTCCTGACCGAGCACAGTAACCTCTCCGGCTTTGATGCGTTGTTCGAAGGAACCGTGCAGGCAGCATCACCGGCTACATCCAGTGGATGGCCGATTCGAGCAATTGCGGTTAGTCCTCGCATCGCCGCGCTGAAACTGAGACTAGAGACTGGCGATCGCCGCGCCCTCGACGAGTTTTGGCAGGAAGCTGCGGGGACCGGCGCGCCCCTGGTCGAGCCCGTGAAGGACAGTGCTCATGAGGTGATCGCGACATTTGTCTGGCGTGGGGATGCCAGCACGCAAGGCGTGGGACTGCTGGCGCCGCTTTTGAAAAAGCCCGGCCTGGCCAATCTGCCGCTCGATCGGTTGCTCGACACGAACCTCTGGTACGCAAATTGGGAAATGAGAGACGACCTTCGGTTCACCTATCGTTTTGTGACGAACGTGAAGCCAGGTGACAAATACTTGGAACAAGACGCCAAGCTCGATCCGCTGAATCCCCGCAATATCGAAGTGTCGTATGACGAGGGGGCAACGAAGACGGAGTTTTCGGTCGCGGCGATGCCGAACGCGTTAGACGAGTCGTGGATTATCAAGCAGCCGAATATCCCGGCAGGCAGAATCGAACGCGACCAGTTCAAGAGCGCCATTTTGGGGAACGAGCGAGGAATCTCGGTATATACGCCGCCCGGCTACAACCAGAAGGAACAGAATGGATATTGGTTATTGGTTCTTTTCGACGGATTCTTTTACAGGAATTCGATTCCCACGCCGATCATTCTTGACAACCTGATTCACGCGGGGAAGGTGCCACCGATAGTTGCGGTGATGATCGACAATCCCCGAAAGTCGCGCATGTCAGAATTGGGATGCAACCCGGTATTCGAAGAATTCTTAAGCAAGGAAGTGTTGCCATGGATTCACGAGCGCTGGAACGTAACGCGTGACCCGCGGAAGTCTATTGTGGGCGGCTTGAGCATGGGTGGATCGGCGGCGGCGTTTGTTGCCATCCGTCGTCCAGACCTATTTGGCAACGTCCTTTCCCAATCAGGTGCGTTCGCGGACGGCAACGGTAAAGACGTCAAATGGGAGTGGCTAGCGAGCCAGTATGAAGCGAGTCCAAAACTGTCGATCAGGTTCTTCATTGAAGAGGGACTGCTAGAGGATGTCTCAAGGGAAGGACCAACCGGCATAGCCGCGAATCGCCACTTGGCGCAGATCCTGAAGAACCAGGGATACGTTGTGGATTACGAGGAGGTCGGTGGCTCGCACGAGCCCGTCCATTGGCGAGGCGCATTAGTTGAAGGACTCATTTCGCTCACGAAGTGACTCGAACCCCATGACGTTCACCTCTAGCCGATTCCGGGAGTTCTCGCAAATCATCTGGGTTCCGATCCTGCTGGCCCTTTCAGGGGGCAACTCGGTTGCACAGACGGCTCAGCCAGCCCTTAAGCGAGTCGACGCCGTACAAGGGATTGTCGCGGCGTTCCAACAACACAACGTTGTGCTCATCGGAGAGGCACATTGGTTGCGGCAGGCCGGAGACTTCTATATAGGTCTGGTCCGCGATTCCACATTTCAAGAGACCGTTCAAGACATCGTCGTCGAGTTCGCGAGCGGCAATAACCAGCCACTGCTTGATAGATATGTCGCAGGTGAAGATGTTCCCATCGAAGATGTAAGACATATCTGGCGCGACACCACCAAAGCAGCTTCTTGGGAATCGCCAATTTACGCGGAATGGCTTGTTGTGATTCGCGAAGTCAACAAGAAATTGCCGTCGGACCGGCGCTTGCGTGTGCTGGCGGGTGACACGCCCGTTGATTGGAGCCGCATCCATAGTCACTCTGATTGGATTGCGCTCGGCGACAACGACATATCCATCGCAAACGTCATCCTCGACCAGGCCCTGAAAAGGAAGCATCGGGCTTTGGTGGTCCTGGGGAGCAATCACGTGACGAAGTCCGGCGACCGTGATAGGGCGGATAATGCCACGACCCGAATCGAATCACAGTACCCCGGCTCCACGTATGTCGTACTGCTGAACACTATCACGACACTCGATCCCACTTCACAAGACCTGCTGCGCGTCTCTGATCGAAACACACCGATGCTCTACGAACTCGCGGGATCTCCTCTGGAGAAAACTACTGGTAAAGATGGATTGGCGCTGATTAAGAAGGCTGACGCACTACTCTACCTCGGGCCGCCCGAGATGTTGACTCTCGCACTCCCGCCAAAGGGGTCTCTCGAACCGGCTTACATGAAGGAAGTCGACCGGCGGTCAATGATCGAATGGGGAGAATTACGAGCACGCAAGTTTCTCTGTCCTGCAGCTGAGTGACCCAGGCGTGGTTTCTGTTTGGTAGAGCGCTCCTCTCGACGATCGAAACGAAGCAGGAGGGCAACGTGATAACCTCCGTCTTCCCTCTGGGCACCGCCGAAGCATTTCAAAAGTGCATTGATGCCGACCCGAACGGCCCTTACGCTTCACAGGCGAAAGGGGTGCTCGATGCGCTGGCTTCAATTAGCGCCAGCGAAAAAATGAAAGTCGTGGACGAGAAAAGGAAGTAGCGTAGAAGACCCTTGCAAGAGAGGGGACGCTGTCAGTTGGCGATGAATGGCGCTAATTGGGCGTTGGCGAGGGGTGACGAGCTTTCGAGGACGACGAGGTTGTCTCTCCCAAAGAGGACGGCGTGGAATTCTCCCGGCAAAACATGGAAGCGAGTGCGGGCGCTGACGGCCGCCTCTGGTGAGAGGACAGCAAGGGACGTAGCGGGCCGTTTGTACATGAGGCCTTCAGGATCTTCGAGTACGGCGATGAATTCGACGGGAAGCGGCAAGGAATTGTCTTTAGGGCGGACGGCTTGGACTTGCTGCAGATAACGGGGGTCCGTCACGCTGGGTGCGAAGACGAAAAGGGCGTAAGAATGAGGGGCCAATTGGCGCAGTTGCTTTATCTCACGTGGCTTACCATTTCCGATGAGGTTCAGCGCATAGAAATTCTCGTTGTGGTCGAACAAGAGGCGCCAAGAGTAGTTTCTGCCCGTAGCTTTAATGATTTGCCGCAATACGTCTCTAGCCGGAAGGTTTTCGGCTTGGACCGTAATCTGCGTTTGAATCAAGAAGTTATTCGCTACCCAACTAGCGCCTTCAACGTGGATGCCGCTTGCCACCGTGAGCTCGCGCCCCCACTGGCTGAGCGCTTCCTCAGCGGAGATTGATCCGATCTTCAAAGTAATTTTCGTATTCTGAATCGGCGTTTGCGGGCCGTGGGCGGCTGCATTCCCAACGACCACGAAAGATCCATCATCAAGGGCAAGGAGTTCAAAACGCCCAGGCTCCCGAGTTTGGTTGTAGGCCTTTACGATGGTATTCAACGTACGAGATTCATTTTGCGGATCAGTCCGGTTAAAGTCCGGCAAGGAAACAGAGAAGGAATCGCCAGCAGGAACAAACACGTGTCTGCCGTCCGGATTTTCGGCTCGCCATACCGCTGGAGTAGCGTCGATCAAATCTTCAGGAGAATCGTATCGAGGATCTTCGTAACTAGGATTCCAGACGAAACGCTTGGCGAGCCCGTCAAGCATCTGCGCGAGCGGTCGGGGATCGTTAGCGGTGGCTCGCAGTACTGAGTTTTGAACCTCGATCTCAGCTTCGTCCGAGTACGCTCGTTTTTGTGGCACAGTTTGAGCCAGTGAGGAAGGCATACAGGCAAGAACCGAAATCAACCAAAGCCAAAACTGCAAAATTCTGGAGTCTGCTGGGAAATAAGGCATAGAGTCCTAGTTGAATAGACGCCGATAGATCGCGATAGGTTCCCGAGTTGGGTGGAAAAGTGTGCCAACTCCTTATAAAACATAGTAGGCCATGGAATTACAATAGCCTGTTCCTCTTGCGAGCTACGTTGACCTCGCGCGGCTGGGTATGTCCTGATTTTTCCCCACTTCGGTCAGCAAATGAGTTTGTCAGGCTTGGAGCCGGACTTAATTCCATATAATCACGACGCGATGCCACTCGACTTTCGAGACCCATTCGTCTTTTGCGTTTTTCCAGGAGCGTTGTGTGGCGACAGAAAGAACGGTTCGAAATTGCTGGCTGATCCAACGCACAATTGACGGGTGCCAAAGGACTAGTTGGATCGATTCGGGAATGAATTAACCGGATGGTCTTTCTGCTGAATATACGCCTGCCACTCGATGGCGAGATTACGAGTGGGGAACCATCCCGAAGGAAGCGTATCCGATGGTGTGGCACTCGTCGCGGTTTGAACTGTGGCCACGCACACATTCCAGAGAGCATCGCCCCAGTGGTCACGTTTGGTGGTATCACAGGGACGAATAAAGCCTACCCATCCTCGGCGATCATCGATCTTTTGCAGTGAATTCGTGGGAGCGGCTAGCCGCAACTTTATGATCTCGTCTAGCCAGTTGAGAACGAATGCCTTCGTGTTGATCACACAACAATGTGGGATCCCGTTTTGCACGAGGAATACCCACGGTGCGCCTCTCTTGCGATATTTTTCGAAGTATTCAAAGTTACGCTGTGTTCCACCAATTTCATCTGCCCCACCAACAATGATGAGTTGAGGGACAGCAGTGGCCTTCGGCGACAGATCAATCCGGTCCATACCGTAAGGATCGGTTTGCCCAGAATTAGTCAAGATGGCGGCCAACACGCGATCGGGGGCGTATTCGACAAAGTGAGCAAAAAGTGCTCCTATTCCTGAGAAGCCAAGCACGATTAGTTTGGAGGAGGAGAGTTCGGGATGTTTCGTTTGTTGGGCGAAGTTGTCGAGCGCAGCAAAGATGGATCGCGCGACGCCGCGAGAAGGGTCCATGTCCATCTCGCCGCGTTCGTGAGTGGGAGGATCTTTGGCCGGGCATTGATGGGCTAGCAATAAAGCGAATCCATGCTGCGCAGCGAAGGCGACGACTTCTTCGTCTGAGTAGTAACGCGAAATGTCATAGCCGCGGTCATAGGTGAGCCAAACTGCTGTAACAGGCTTCTCGGGATCGGGTAGTGAGAGTTCAAAAGAACATGATGAGGCAAAGTTTTCGCCCGCGATTGGTTCCACGGTTGCTTGGAACTGACGCACCTGTCCGTAAGCGGATGTGGAACACAAAAAGAGAGCTAGCAGTAGCCGTCGCAGGTCGCACATACGTTCCGAAATAAAGACGGCGCAGTGGGCTGGATGGTTCATTTCCATATTCGTTGCCGGGCAAGCAGAGATCACATGGTAATAGGAATTCTCTCTAAGCGGTGGCCATTCGGAAGCCATAAGTCTTCCTGCTTGGTCACTCCCTCCGCTGCGTCGAGCTTTTGAAGCAGCTACTGAACGTGCACTACGAAGCCAGACGAACGCCGCAATCTCTGCGAGTAACTAGTGTTAGGGGTTGCGGCCATTTCTACAGTAAAGCGACTTCGGTGAATATAGAATTCGACCAAAGATCTACTCTCAGGACTCGTTTGGGGGGCGAAGCACAACGCCACGCAGATGGATGACGATATAGGGCTCCCGCGTAGCTCCGCAGGTAGGAATTTCCATTGTTTCAATCCCTCTAGACAAGGCCCTGTAAGAGCACGTACATCGCGGATTACTACTATGTCCCGAACGAGGCCCTCAGTATCGATATTAGTGCGTACCACAACGGTCCCTGTTGCTAGACTGTTCAACGGATACTTGACGAAACTTGCAGACGTAGCTTTAATCGGCTTTGGTTCGGGGGCCGAATCCCCACCGGCCTCCGTGGGAGAAATTGCTTCAAGAACAGTATCGCGAGGGTAGGTGGCTACTGAGTTGAATATGACGGCCACAGCAGTGCGGGATCGAATGGGGTTACCATCCAGCAGAGCCGGTTTGAATTGCCAACGCAGGACGGATTTCACGGATAGGCCGAATGGCCTCCACTTCACCCTTTATACTGACTGTGATCTCCAGTACGACCGTGCCGACAGCGGCACTCTGTGCTGAATACCGGACATCTTCAGAGGAGAGTACCTCGGCTGATTCAAATAGACCTGGGTTCAGACGAGGTGCCTCAGCGGAACAAAGTCCCACCGACATAAATGCTAGCGTACCGATAAAGAAGTGGCGCACCATAGTCTGCTGTCGACTCGGCTCCGTGGGCCGGAGTCCTAGACATTAAAGTTTACAACCTCCGAAGGCGCTTTGTTCAATGTTTGGTCCTTCCGTGCAGCCCAAACGCGTGCCGCTCACGACATCGCATATCTGGCAAGGCTGTCCGTCAGCGCGGCGTGCGCGAAGGATCGGCGGCAGAATTGGTTTTTCGCGAGCAAGAAGAATGCACTCGTCAGTGTTTGCGGATGGTCGCCGCGGAAAAAGACCAGGCCGGAGGGCTGGGGCTCGTGGTGGAGCCGAAATAGAGCCCGGAAATGGACACGGTATCACCGGCAACCTCTGTGAAGCTCGAGGTGCCGTCGAAGTCGGTGGTGGTTCCAGCTCCAGTTGTGGTGATCTGCACTAGAGGGTTGGTGGCGAAACCGAAGTAAGGCGGGAAACTGGTCGCACTGAATAGCGGCGAGGTTGGGTTCAGAACGGTGCCGGTCACGCGGCTGAAGCGGAGCGCCACGCCGTTGGCAGTAGCTGACGCGAACGCACTGGTCCCGTCTGTTGGGATAAAGCCAGAGACGGAGATGGCTACGGTCTGTCCAGGTTGAATCGTGCTCACGTCCGTCGAGCCACTAAAGCTATTGGTGGGAATGATCAGGCCTTCACTCACGACAAAAAATGGCTGCGGTGTGACGACCCCTACTATGACAAGGTCGCCGGGATGGATTGAGCCGCTGAGCTGGCTATTGGACGAGGCGAAGCTGGCATCGGTGACCGCTACGTCGAACACCTGGTTCACGGAACTCGGTGGCGCGGTGACGACGCCTTCGATGGTGTCTTTCGAGGCGGCTGTGAACGGAACTGGGGAATAGTTTCGAACCGCGAGCGTGCCGTCAGCATTGAGGATTGCGTCGACCGCCGCGAGTGCGCCGGAAGTCACACAGGAAAAAGTTTGAGCCGAGCAAACCGGATCGTAGGTTGTCGACGAGTCCGCGGTAATGGAGACGGTCCCACGGTAAGCGGTCTGTAGCGTGAATCTTTGCGCCGAAGCGGAAACGTTGCTCACTACCCCGTAGAGATCGTCGATGTGGGCAAGTTGGCCGCTGGAAAGATCGGTTGTGCTGGATGGCGCCTGCAATACATCTGCGGTCAGGACGTCTGGTGCACCGAGATTTACTGCGGAAATCGTCTGGCCGTTGGCGGTAATAGCGCTTGGAATATTTAGATTTAGTGCCAAGCCTACCTTCTCACCGGTGGTGACCGTCAGCGGAAATGCTCCGGTACTGGCGGTGGCAGTGGCGGCGGAGCCGGTCGCTACTCCGGCGGAGCATCCGTTTGCTGCCGAAGCGGCCTGCGTGCAGTAGACAAGGAGCACATCCGAGAACACCACGGCCACTGTGTCGTATGTCCCTGCGGGGACCGACACGGCGGCTGAGAGGAGAGCCGAATCGCTTTGCAAACGGGTAAATTCGGCAACGTAGCTGGCGGCGGTTCCCGAGACCAAGTTCACGTTGACCGCGCTCCCCGAGGAAGGAGCCAGCGAAACAGCCGTCACGGTGGCCCGGAATGTCAGAATGGAAAGATGAGCCGAGGGCACGGGGGGAGTCGCACGCAGCGTGAGCGAAAGCGTGGCGTTACCCGGAGGCGGTGGCGTGGTCGTCGGATGGCCACTGCATGCGCATAAGCCAAGGATTAGCGAGGACGAAAGCAAGCCGAATAGGATTCGATTCATCGTTGGTCCCGGGGACAACCGAGGATGCCGTCGGTACATAAATGCCGAAACACTTCAAGTATAGTGCGACACGCGAGCGAAGAGGAATGCGATCCATGGAGAATCACGGGGAAATTCATTCACCAGTCTTATCGTTCGAGCCGTATAATTTTTGCACTGCTGTTCGCTATAGGAAGCAGGCGGATGGTAACTTGCATGCTAGGAATTCATCAGGTCATTCCCAGGTTTCCCCCGATAACATCCCCGGATCGGGCCGATAGGTGAGTAAGTCTTGAGTTCCCGGTGTGGTTCGCAAGGATGCCGCATACAACTCAAATGGTGCAGCGGAAGAAATCTTCCCAAAGTTGCACTTCACGGACCTTTTTCCATCGAAAAGGAATGCACCCTTTCGAGCATGGATCAGTCCAGGAGGTAGTTCTGAAATGGACGAGGATAATTCAGGAAAATTGGAAGCAGGGTATATCAATTCGGCTTCTGCCACGCCTTTTATGAGAAGAGTAGAGGAGTCGCTTGTGGAGCAAAGCGCCAAGCAGCCCTGTGGGAAGTTCGAAGTGCGTTGTCATGCGGGAAACGCGGGGCATCTTGAGGTCGCCAGCGACTCAATGTCCATACGTGTTGGGCAGTGGATTCGCAAGGAAGGGAAGCAGGAGTTATGGGGTTCATTGCTCGTCGAATGTAAGGAGCAGGACGACGGCTCGTTGGCGGTTGAGGTGGTGGTTTTCCATCCTGATTGGGACGAGCCTGTGCGCATCGCCTCGCTTCAATCACGGCCGTGCGGCCAAAGCCGGGCAGAGGCAGCGCTTAGGTGTGATCTAGAACACAAGCAAGTGTGATCCGCTCTAGCAATGGGCCACGAGAATTAGGTCGAAGGCGTGGTCAGAAACGTTCGACTTTCGCATTCTTCGTAAGAAACATAAGAGACCAGAGTTGCGGAGTAGAATTATCAAATTCGAATGCGACCGCATAACTGCCATCGCGTGATTTTTGGACGCGAGTGACGGCGCCGGATTGCTCCACGCCTGACTTTGGGTTCACCAGCACTATGCGTTGTCCGACTTCCAGCTTGATTTCCATCGTGAAAACGCAGCCATGAATATTGACCAGCAATGTGAAGCCATCGTGCCGGAGGCTCTTGCCGTCAGGCATTTGGACGTAAATGAGCACGGGAATTTGTAGCTCCACGCGCTGACTCCTGCCCCGTTCACGGGCTTCGTCTTCCCCTGGTAACGACTTCCCCTCCGCCTTGCGGATCAACGTCCCCAACAGCAGGCTTCACGTACACCGGCCGCTTGATCGCCGCAGTATGTTCAGGAATGCCCGTGAATTTTGGAAAAGAGTCCTTCTGATTGGTACACCAAGCAGCCCGGTAGACACCACTGACGGCTACCGACAATCGCACAATTAGCGAATACAGGGCAGGCGGGCAGCGGCCATGGGATCCCTCTAGGAAAGGGCTGTTCGGCTAGACTTTTTCGCGTAATCCGTGCTCGTACTGTGAAGTGGCTGGGCCAGGCTTGGCGACTTGCAGCATATATCTGTGCCAAAGAAGGGATCTGGTGGCGTAGGTTAGACTGATCACACCCAGCGTGAAGCAGACGGCACCCAGAATCAGCATCGCAATTGTACTTGTCGATTTGTTTGCTATCCCTTCGTCCAACATGAAGAGTCCGGCGACCAGTAGTGTTGTGGATATGACGATTTCCAAGAATGTCCATACTCTTTTTATCGACGGCTCTTTTCCCATCGGAGTTCTCCTTTAACATAGCCATCTGGGTTGGAGTCGATGACCGGCTGGCAACATCCACGTTCGCGTTCAGTTCATTCGCGATTTTCTAATGCCAAAGCGCTCTTTCGAATTGTGGTATCTCCTGGTCCCGCAAGGGCGTCAAGGCGAGATAGCTCCCGGAAAATCGGCTTCGAGTAGACCTTCTTCATCTTCGGACCCCAGTGGCACAAGGGATTTGAATCTTCCTCTCTTGAATTCTTCATCACCTCAATCTCATGGCCGCAATTCGGATTCTGACAACGGTAGCGCCGGCCCTTCCGCATGATCATCTTCCTGTGCCTCCGGGAGAGCGATGCTTCTTTGAATCGCCCTAATCGTGGTTTTCTGACTGCTTGATACGTTTGGCAAATTCCTGGATGCCATCTCGATTTAGCTTGTTTTGTTCAAGTAGATCGAAGAGTTCAGATTCCAGAAAGATGTGACCTTCGACTACGAAGAAAATGCGCTTACGTTGCGAGCAGAGAGGGCCACGGAAAGCAATTCCCTGAATTCTGAGCGAATTTATAACAGCGTCAACGGATACCGGCAGAGAATCACTTCTGGCGTTCACCATGACTGGTCCCTCCAGCGGGCTTAAAGTACAGTCGCGGGCTGATTGCCGTAGTATCTTCACAAACGTCCGTGAATTTTAGAAAAGAGCCCTTCTGGTTGGTATACCAAGCGGCTTGAAAAACGTTACTCACTGCGACTAGGAAGCGTAAAGCTATCGTGGGCTCGTGAGCCGCAAGCACGGTGATAGGAGGAAAGACGCCAGATCAGGAAAAAAAGCTGCTCACGTCAATACGACAGCCAAGATCCTCGGAGTCGTGTGCGCCGGGAATATAACGGGCGAGGTTCGCTCTCTTAAGCTCAGAAGGCACGCGTCCGCGTCCGGTGTCCTATCGGCTTCGTATCATTGTTACGGTAACCGAGACATACTGTTACATACTTGAAATTACCTGCCCCACTGTCTAAGTACTCAGGTCCGGCCCGCGGTCGGGTGGCACCGAAGTCGATCAGCTCCCGCGGATGTTACCCCCTCCCGCACTCTAGTTAGGAGAATACCGATGCATAAGACCGTAGTTCGGGCATTTTTCGTCACCAGTCTCCTTCTGCTGGTCGTTCTCGCAGCCACTGCTCAAGACTTCAAAAAGCAGGTGATCTATCAAATCGTTACCGACCGCTTCGTTAACGGAGACACATCCAACGACAATCCGCCCCAGAGCTCCGGGCTTTTTGATGGCACCAAAACGAATTGGCATCTTTATTGGGGTGGCGACCTGGCAGGCATCAATTCCGAGATTACTTACCTGAAGAACATGGGGATCACTGCCATCTGGATATCGCCCCCTGTAGACAACTTGAACCTGAACATCCCGGACAGTAACAACAACCCCACAGCCTCTTATCACGGCTATGGCGCCAGGGATTTCATGCGCATAGAGGAGCACTTTGGCGACGTCAACAACGGGTGGACCGCCTTTGACAATCTCGTTTCCTCTTTGCACTCAAACAATATGAAGCTGATCGTCGATTTCGCTCCCAATCATACGAATCCAAATAACGCCGGCGAATACGGCTCGCTTTACAATGCGGGCACGTTTGTCGCCGCCTACAACAATGACCCGAACGGCATCTTTCATCACAACGGCGACATCAGTAATTTCGACGACCGTTACCAGTTGCAATATTACACGCTGGAGGGGCTGGCCGATCTCAATCAGGAGAATTCTACGGTCGACTCGTACTTGAAATCCGCACTACAGCAGCTGCAACAGCACGGCACGGACGCCTTCCGCATTGATGCCGTTAAGCATGTGACTTGGGGCTGGGAATACAGCATGTCCAACGCGGCCTTCACCTACGGCCCCAGCTTTTTCTTTGGCGAATGGTATCAGGGCATCAACGACACGCTATATCACGACTCCTACAAATTCGCGAACAATAGCGGCATTTCCCTGATCGACTTCCCGCTCAACCAGGCGATTCGCGACGTCTTCATCAGCAATAACAATTTTTCTGAAATCGACAATCAGCTTTCGGCGGAGAATTCCAATTTCACTTGGCAAAACGACCTGGTCACCTTTGTTGACAGCCACGATCTGGCGCGTTTTCTCAGCGTGAATAACAACACCAATCGGTTGAACGAAGCCCTGGCTTTCATCCTGACAAGCCGGGGGATTCCGGTAATCTATTACGGCGACGAGCAATATCTGCACAACGACACCAACGGCGGCACCGATCCATACAACCGCAACCCCATGACCTCCTTTAGCACCACCACAACGCCTTATACCTGCATCCACACGCTCGCCGGCCTCCGCCAGAGCAACGACGCGCTGGCCTATGGTTCCTCGACGCAGCGTTGGATGAACAACGACGTTTACATTTACGAGCGGAAGTTCTTCAACGATGTCGTTCTTGTCGCCATCAACAAGAATGATTCTAGCGGCTACTCCATCTCAGGTTTGAACACTGCCTTACCCGCCGGCGCCTATCCCGACGTCCTGAGCGGGCTGCTCGGCGGGCTTTCCGTCAGCGTTTCCAATGGTTCCGGGGGGAACAATCCGGTTGCGAATTTCACGCTGCCGGCTCACACCGTTTCCGTATGGCAGTTCACGAGCACTGCCGCTTCGCCGGAAGCCGGTTCCATTGGTCCGACGCTCGGGCAGCCCGGGATTAAGGTGACCATTGCGGGCAAGGGTTTTGGCAGCTCCACGGGAAGCGTGAAATTCGGGACCAGCGCGGCTACGATTAACTCCTGGTCCGATTCCAGCGTGACTTTCACGGTGCCTTCCGTTTCCAACGGCGTCTACAATGTCCAGCTTAGTACTGCAGGCAATGTCGCGGCGAACACGATTCAGTTTACGGTTCTCACAGCCAAGCTCATTCCCATAACCTTCACCGTTGACAATGCCCCCCCAACCAACACGGGCGACTACATCTTCTTGACCGGCGGGGGCGTGGAGTTGGGCAACTGGGGAACCACCTTCGATACGGCGATCGGTCCAATGCTCGATCCGAATTATCCGAACTGGTTCCTGAATGCTTCAGTGCCGGCGGGAGCCATGATCCAATTCAAGTTCATCAAGATTGCCGCCAACGGCGCGGTGACCTGGGAGAACGGGTCGAACCACACGTATACCGTTCCGACGAGCGGCAACGGTTATGTAAACGTCAACTGGCAGTATTGAATTTTTTGCTGGCGCTGAGCAATCCTCGGTGTCTTCATCTCTAAAGGGCGGAAGCCTGCTCCGCTTGAGCTGTCCTCCGCCCGCCCACTCCTATCCGGAGACCTGCGTGCCGGTTACCCAGTTGTCCGATAACTGGTAATCAGAAGTTGGGAGATCGATAGGGGACTTGCCCGACGTGGTAGCGGCGCGACAATGGGACATAGCGAAAGGTAGAAAGGGGCGAGCGTCACGGAATTTGTCGAAACCGGATCAGCGTTTGTTGGAACAGTTCAACCTTCTATTTGGGCGATTGGTTGATCGCGACAGGCAATTGTTGGTCGGTTTAGGTCGCAGAATTACAAAAAGGATGAGTCCGTGGTCCACGGTGGAAGAGAAGCATAAGCTAGGAAAAAATGCGTGACTCTTGCGAGCCAACCGCTCAGATCTAACACCGACGCCGAACCGCAGACTCTGTACGACGATCTCTCCACAGAATCAAGGTCGAGCAAAAGATAGGTGAGTGTAGCTGGACGTTCTGATTGCTATAGCAATCGCATTTCCTGGGTAATTGCTGACGAAGTGGCACGTTCAGTTTTGACGATCCACTTGCGTGATTGTCATAGCAAGCGCGTTTATTTCGAAGAAATCTACATCCCTCTTTTGTTTGGGTTTTGTGCTTCTATAGCGCGGACTGGGCCGTATGGCCCGGATTCTAGCCTTAGGAGGCGCAATGTACTCTCAGAAACGCAGCAGTTGGGGTCTCGCTGTACTTGCATCAATCGCTCTGGTGGCGCCGTCAGTAGCCACAAGAGGTCACCACATGGTGGATCAATCTGTCGAAACTACGACGGGCACGTGGGTTGCGGACGGAGGGGCTCCGGTTCCACCCGTTCCAACGAAGCCGCCTGCCAACTACACAATCGCCGACGGTGGTGCACCAGTACCGCCGGTACCGCCACCGCCGAAACGCCTCTCATCAACGGTGACTCCACAGGCTAACCTCACAGCGGATGGCGGTGCACCGGTCCCGCCTGTTCCTCCGAAGAATCCACAACCGTTGATAGCTGATGGAGGAGCACCTGTTCCACCGCTGCCGCCAGGACCGAAAGGCCAACTAGCATCGTTCGTGGTCTAACAAAACGGTACAGCAAGCAAGAGGAAGGATCTGAGTACCTTCCTCTTGCTGCCGTGATACTATGCACGCAGTAAATTGCCCGAGTGTCCATGGCTACAAACTTTATCTGGTGGAGCGCTGTCGCGCTTGAAGCTGTCCTACTATTCCGAGGTGTTTCCGAATGCCTCTCACGAAAATACCCTCTCTTTTATTTTTACATCGCCTGTATTCTTGCCACGGAATTTCTTCGCTTTTGCTGCTATGAATTTGCGCCGAACAAATATCAGGCCTTCTATTGGAGTACAGAAGTCGTGACTATTGCTGCGAGCTATGGTGTGATTGTCGAAATCTTCAGACGCTCAGTCAGAAACCATCCAGGAATCGCACGCATGGTTCAGGCAGTTCTGCTTGTGGTATTTGTTCTCACCCTCTCTTATGCAGCAACTGATCTGTTATTCGGTGGAGCCATGTCATTCGCCCGCGCCACGGCTGAGCTTGGCCGGGATCTCCGCTATATCGAAGGCGCTCTTCTTCTTGTGTTGCTCTGGCTCTTTGGACGCTACCGACTTTCGTTGGGACCTAATCTTTTGGGGTTGATCATTGGCTATTCGTTTTGGATTGGATTCAACGTAATGAATTTGGCTTTTTTATTTTCGCCTGGCAATGAATTCTCGATAGGTCTAAGGAAACTCCTGCCTCTAACCTTCGTTGCGACTCTGATTGTGTGGTGCGTGGCCCTTTGGTCTCGGCAGCCAGAACCTGCACTCCCGGCGATTGAACTTCAGCACGATTATGAGCTTCTCGCGGCGAGGACTCGATTGATACTAGCGCGCACATCCACCCGCCTTGCGAGGATCACCCGACCATGACGACGCTAGCTCCGATACTAGCTCTTGGGGTGTTGATCCTGGTTTTCGGTGGTCGGCTGCTTGTTCAGTCCTTGAGCGGAAGAAGAAACCGGCCCGTAACGATCGAGGATTTCTCGCGAGCCCGCGCTGCTCTTGATTCGATGCCTCTGGAAGCGATGGCCACAAGGAGAATCTTTGCAATAGATGACATGGAGTTCATCGCCGGCAAAGGGGCATTGGAGTTACAGCATTTCTTTGTGAAGGAGCGTCAGTCACTTGCCATAAAATGGCTTCGGTTAACTCAAAAGCAAGTCGCACAACTCATGGATCTTCACCTCCGATTGGCTAGCTATACGTTTGAGCCTAGTCCAAGGTTCGAGTTCAGACTCGCGATCAACTATGTGTGTTTTGTTGTTGTCTCGAACGCCCTGTTGACGTTGCTGTGGTTGCGCGGTCCTTTTAACACGGTCAGGATTGTTGGTTATACGCTCAGCGTTGCAGATTATTTCTGCTCTGTTTTTAGTCTGCGACTCGAAAAAACTAACCCGGTGAAGCTGGGTGCTGCTCGCCAGCCTCGGAGCGTCTGATGATAATAATCGTTGGACAGGAAGTTTTCAGCTTTGGATTCCGCGGACTAGAAATTACGGCGTCAAGCTGCGGTGACTCGGGATTCAAGTCGCAGACTTTGCCGCCAAAGAGGCTATTAACCCAAGCATCGGGCGGGACTTGTGAACGGCGACTAAGGCCGACTCTCGAGCGACAGTCCCATCGTACTATCGACATTACCTAACAATGTAACTACACTTGCTTCAATAAATTGAGAAGGCATATTGTTTCGCGCAGCAATTGGATTTGGATGAGAAAGAACATGTTACAGATATATTCTTTACTGAAACGAGACCGCCGAACGATTCGCTATCGGTATGTGGTGGGGCGCTCGAGTCTAGCGACGGCGACTGGCTAGGAAGAAATTTTATGGATGCCGGAACACGACTCAAGGAGGTTCGCGGCCGATTGGGAATCAGTACGCGCGAAGTCGCACTTTTCAGTAAAACCATTGCCGAGGCAGAGGGCAATGCCGAATTCCTGATCTCCGGCACCTGGGTGACACAGATCGAAAACGAAAAAAATGCTCTGCCCAGCATCTACAAGTTGTTTACACTCGCCAGTATCTATGGTCTGAGTTATCCCCAGGTGCTAGCACTCTACGGCATTGACACGAATAAGCTGAAAAAATACCACTCTGAAATGGCAATCGAGAAAACCCACATAACAGAGTACGGTTCTGGAGAGGAACGACCTGCTTCGTTTGAGATTCCTATACGTTTCGACGCAGGCCTGAATCTCGGCAAAACGAACTTGCTTCCCCGGATGATCGAGTCCTGGGGAACGGTTCCCTTGGAATTTATTCAACACCTTGACTTGCGGCATCGCTCATATGGTTTTGTTGGCCTCAAGGATTACACGCTCTACCCTCTGATTCGGCCAGGATCGTTCGTCGAGATCGACCCGGAAGTCAAGAATGTGCGGAATGTGTTAGCCCGATCAGAGTTCGACCGACCCATCTATTTTGTTGATCTTCGGAACGAGTATGCGTGCTCGTGGTGCGAGGTGGTGGAGGACAAGTTGCTTCTCGTGCCACACCCGCTTTCACCTATTAAGACTCGTATGTTTGCCTTTCCCGGAGAAGCGGAGATTATTGGCCAAGTGACGGGGGTGGCGATGCGACTGGTTCTTTCTCTGCCTGAATCTCGCCACGATCCCTCAAAACTTTCATCGCTACCTTGACGTTCGATCTGAATAACTCAGCGACAAGTCGATTGGAAACAGACGGCACCATCACACGGTATGCTTCAAGCGTCTCCCACGCATTGACGGTTTTTTCCCAATCGTGGGGCGATGACCGCATAAAGCGTTCCACTTGCGTCACAAGAGATTCCAACGGGGATGAAACAAGACGATAGAAGATTTCTTGGTGGCAGGCTGCAAGGGCTGCGCTGGCCGTTTGCTCTGAAAAAGAATGGGCCAGACCTTGGTGATAGTATTCGCCGGTATTGAAATCTCTCAGCGAAGACATGTATATGAGACGGCCAAAGTCGTAACCGATCGGCTCCAACGTCCGGAGTCTCAGGTCTTCTTTCGCGGCCTCGACATTCAGCTGGGTCACTCTGAGCATGGGGTTAGATAATACTGAATTCCAAGGCGAACAGAGCAAGAAAATGTTTCGGCATCCCGGACCTCCGGTCACGGGTCACTTTCCATGGTTTGAACCCATGTCCTTACCGAAGTGCTATTCGATTGCTATAGCAATCGAATACCTGAACTTCTCAAACGCTTATGTGCAGGCTTGGATAAAGGGGACTTGGCAAGGACGAATCGAATAACATCCGATTCTTCTATTGCCTCCGGGGACCATAATAGAGACCAAAGTTGTCAGGCAAGCGTTCCTTGCCTTCCGGGAATTAGCATAGATCGCCTGCCCTGGCCGGCACGCAAACTCCTTCGACAAGCCACAACACCTGCGGGATCGAACACAAATTGCTCGGGCCCTGCTTCTTATGACAATACATTCGTCCTGCGGTGTGTGTTTTTTATACGGTCGAAAGTCCTGCCTCAGAGCGATGTGATTGCTCAAACAACTAGCTGACGATTTTTGAGCCGCATTTGTGGGGTGAGGTAGAAGCTGCCCCCAGACCTTGGACAGATCGGAGACTCTCGACTTCGGTGCAGGTTTGGAGCCATGAACATTGATGACCAGACTCTTTGGGTTGTTTGTCCGGATGTTTCGCCCATTACTACGCCAGACGGAGTGGGGCTACTCGATTTTAAGAGTGATACGTATTGCGATCTAGCTGTACTTAGCGCAGCAGTGTGGATGCTAATCAAATGGACTCCCACCGGAATCACTGTAAGGGAGATTGTGGATTTGCTCGAAACAGCAGTCCCGCTTCACAGGGAAATACTCGAGGTCGAAACGTGCAGATCGGTCGCGGACTTTGCGCGAGACGGGTTCGTCGGCAAGCAGCCCTGCCGCGGGTCGGTGACCGAAAGGATGGATGCTCGAACGCCTCCGATCGGAGATGGGGTGGGGGACAATGTGAGCATCACTGATCTAGATGAATGGGTGACCTCGCTTGGTGCGCGCACCACCGGTGCGGAAAATGGCTCTCTCCTGCTGGATATCAAAGATGGGAAGTGTTACAGCCTGAATAGCGTTGCTGCCTGTGTATGGGTGACGATCGAGAGGAACTCGTGGGGAATCAGCTTTGAGGGGATTGTGGACGTACTCGAGTATCATTTCACCGCAACTCGGGAAGAGCTGGAGCACGCCACCAGAGATTGCCTTGCGGACCTGCAACTGCAAGCTTTAGTCGTAGAAAGGCACCGCGGAGGTGGGGACTCTTCCTTGGTGTACACGTCCGCTTTGCCCCCGAGTGAATTGCTGGTCCTCGAGTCTCGCCAGAAAGGGGGCCCCTTTATTCAAAGAATAGAAACGTTCGAATCGCTCGCTGCTCGATTATTCCCGGAAGGAGTCAAGAGCAACATCGATTGGAGAGCAAAAAAGTTAAAAAACTTCATTGACAACGCACCAGCTAAGGTTACTGAAAACCTGGGTCATGTTTGCAATCAGCTCGAACTTCCTTTTTCCGACCGTCAAGCGCGCCGATTATTCAAGAGCGCCGAAGGGATCTCGATGAAAGAGTATGCGAGAAAGCGAAGGCTCGTCCTCGCGGCCCAGCAATTGCAAGGCACTAATGACCCGATCAAGGTTGTTGCGGCCGACGCAGGTTACCACACTCAACATGGTTTCAGAAAAGCCTTCCATGACATGTTTCGTTTGAGCCCAGCGGAATTCCGGAGGTTCTGGCAGCGACGCGACGTCTCTGCATGAATCCTTTCTGAAAGCTCGATGGGACTTTGTCCAACGAAGATTGTCGAATGGCTTCGTGGGCAAGAGCCTTGGTTCTGACGAGAGATTGCTCAACCGCGACTGGAGTTTTCTTGACAACGAATCCCAACACGCAGTTCCGCTGGTTTACCGGCCAATTGCGGCCTCTACTCGGCCCGCATCTGTTCAGCATGACCTTAATCGTGCTAACCAGCTTGATGTATTCGATTGATCCCCTTCTCATTAAGTGGTTGATCGACCGAGTACTTCCCAAAAAAGATTTCCGTCTCTTGCTCCTTGTCGCTGCGGGCTTCTTCGGCATCTATGTTTGCCGGCTCGGCCTTTCCGCGTTGGCGGGACTTGTCAGCTTCCGCACCGTACAGGATCTCGTGTTCCGCATCCGGCTCAGCATCCTGGAAAAGATGAACCATCTCTCCGCTGACTACCACGAAACGACACCCATCGGAGAAAAGCTATACCGGATGGAACAAGATGTTGATCAAGTGGCAGAACTTGGATCGAGCCTTGTCCCGTATGCCCTGCAAACGGCTTTCAACGCGATTTTTGTCGTGGGAACCATGTTTGTGTTGGATTTCAAGCTTACCTGCATGGTCCTTCCTTTGGTGCCGCTATTCTATGTGTTCCGCAAATACTTTGACTTCCGGTTGAGGGAAGCTTCAGATTCAGCACAGCGCCACTCCAGCAAGGAGAGCAGTTTTCTGCAGGAACATCTCGCTTCGGTCATACAAGTCCAGCTCCTACATCAGGAAAGGAATCAAACACAGATGTTTTTGGAACGGGCGGCGGCCAGAGTAAAAGCACTGAATCATCGGAACCTGGTCGAGATTTTGTTCCGAACGTCGTACATGGCGATCATCACTTTGGGCACGATCGCGATCCTCGGCTATGGGAGCTACCAGGTGTTTGTGGGCGCCTTGACGGTCGGAGGGCTCGTTGCCTCTTATAGCTACATAGCGAGATTATTTGACCCTCTAAACGCTGCGGTGGAGATCTACTCCCGGCTGAATCGAATGAGCGCAAGCATTCGAAGAATCTTGGAAGTCATTGAGATGACCCCAAGCGTTTCCGATAAACAGGGAGTAATTGAGCTACGAGGTCCAATCAAAGGACTTGTTGAGATGAAGGATGTCTCCTTCTCCTACTGTGCAGGGAATACTGTCCTCCAGAAACTGAACATGAAACTGGAGGCAGGCGAGAAGGTCGCCCTGGTGGGGATCAGTGGAAGCGGCAAAAGCACGATCGCCAAGCTAATTGCCAGGCTGTATGACGCGGAATTCGGATCAGTATGCATTGATGGAATCGACGTACGAAATGTGCGACTGGAAAGCCTTCGAACAAGAGCCTGTTATGTCATGCAGGAAGGCATCCTTTTCGACAGAACGCTCAAAGAGAATCTATTGCTAGGAAGGCCCACTGCGACAGTCACGGAACTGCATCTTGCGATCGAAATTGCAGACCTCGAAGAATTACTCAGGCGACTGCCGATGGGCTGGGACACACCGCTCGGGCCGAGAGGGAATGTGTTATCAGGAGGCGAACGGCAACGCGTTGCACTAGCTCGCGCGGTCTTGCAGCGCCCATCGTTGCTTTTACTTGACGAATCGACGTCGGCCTTGGACGTTCCTTCGGAACGAAGGATTTTTGAGAGCTTGGCACATTATTTCCCGGAGCAAACGATTCTGTTCATCTCCCACCGAATCTCGGCGCTCAAATGGGTAGACCGCATTGTTGTTCTGAATCAGGGCGTGGTCGAGGATGAGGGCACACACGAGGAGTTGATTGGACGAAGTGCCTTGTACATTGCCTTGCACAGCGTAGCACCGCTGGCACCCCACTCTCAGCGATTCAACATTCCCGCGTTGTAGTTACTCACCGTAATAAGACTCCATAAGCATAATCGTATTGCGAAAAAACACTCGACCTCGCCACCCAGAACACAAATGGCCACGCAGGACCCCCGTTTTTTGTTGACGGAGTTGATCGACACGCTGCACTATCGTCGCGTTGTCGAGCATTTTACTGAGAAATTAGTTTCCAGCCGAGCCACCAGCCAGCTACAGAACAAAGGGGACCGTTGGTGTTGCAGAGGAACCAAGCTTGGAGCGTGAGTGTTTCTCTCGAATTGCGGGACATCATAGGAGCAAGGTGAGTATCGCGAAGCATCGCCATGGGATCGAAGATGAAGATTTCAGAACATGTTCGAACCAGAATGACTCAAGACGGGGCGGTGCTCTTGGACATTAAGGGAGGGCATATGGTCACCCTCAATCCGATCGGATCCATCATTTGGCAGCAGCTTAGTGATGGCCACTCACGGGAACAGATCGCCGCTTATCTCGCTTCTGAGTTTGGGATTTCTCGAGAACACGCCACTGCCGACGTGAATGAGTTCTTGGACCAGCTCGAAGCCCAACATCTGATCGAGTCTGCAGAATCATCAGGCTCCCGAAGGCATCTGGGCCCCAAACCAACTGGGCTCTTTTGCAATTTGTTCGGGAGGCGTCACTCTCACGCTGCAGAGGGACGCGACACAAAGTAAGACGCACGAAGGAAGGGTTAGGTCGGCGAGACGAGGAAAGGTTGCTCAGGGGTAGGCAATGCATAATTCCACAACAACGCAGGCACCAGACACGGCCGTTATTGAGAAATCCGAACGGGGAAATACGATCCCAGTGCGTCTGATCGTCTCGCGCGGGAAGGATTCGGAAATTATGTTGGTTACGTCCAAGAGCGGATGGTTGTTGCCTGAAGTGGAAATTCCCCGGTATCAACGCATACCTCCAAATGTCCGCTCGAGGGCACTGGAACGCTACGGAATAAAGACCATCTGCCGTTTTCAGCCCAGGCGAAAAGAGCCCGGCTGTATAGACACAGTTCCTAGTCTGTACCAGGTTGCCGATTTGGAAGAGCAACCCGCCAGGCTTCCTGAAGCACTACGTTGGATCCAACGGCATCAAATCGGGCAAATTTCCTTTTGCAACTCAGAAGACAGAGATGCCTTGGAGACCGCGTTGGCCGATACCGAACTCTATGACTGCGGCGCTCTTCCCGGTCCTTTCGCCAAATCCGGGTGGGTCCTTGATTTGATCTCCTGGCTGGATTCCACCACACAAAAATACCGACTCGGTTTCGCGAATCGGTGGGAACAGTACAACGCCAGCCCCAATTTCAGCCTCATTCGAGCGGAGACCGATGGTCCCGCCGTTTGGTTCAAAGCTGTCGGCGCCCCTAATCTCCACGAATATCCGATTACGCTGTTTCTTGCCGACCGCTACCCACAATATATGCCCTTCATCCTTGCAACACGCGATGACTGGCACGGCTGGCTGACGTTGGAAGAAGAAGGAACGCATCCCGATGACATAAAACGTTGTGATGCTTTTCGAGCGACGGCCCATTCCCTGGCCCAACTTCAATTGGAAACCGCACGAGACAAGGACATATTACTCGCCACTGGATGCAGTGATCTGCGTCTGTCGCGGTTGCAGGAATTCATAGCGGTCTATCTGGATACCATACGGGAGTTCATGAAACTCCAAACCAACACACATGTCTGCGTACTCTCGTCGGATGACTGTCTCTGGCTAGGCGAAGTTTTGCACGAGGCGTGTGTGGCCCTTCAATTGTTGGGCATCCCGGACACGCTTGGCCACGGCGATTTCAATCCGAACAACATAGTCGTCTCCACAAGTCGCTGTGTGTTTCTAGATTGGGCTGAGGCCCACGTCGGCCATCCTTTCTTCACGATCGAATACTTGCTGGCACGCTTTCGGGACCAATCTCTAACGACGCAAACTGAACTTCAGTCGATCCGCGATGCCTATGCGCAGCTGTGGTTAGCTCACTTCTCACGGGAAACAATTGACCGCAGCTTTCGGATTTGCCGACTTCTCGCCGTCTTTGCGTACGCGGTACAGCTTCTTGACCATCACAAAACCCCGAAAGCTAAGAATGACGATGTCGCAGCGATGCAGAGGAGCCTCGCGCGTAGGATGTATCGCGAGGCAGCAAACCTTATGAAAAAGGATGAGCAATCGTGACCCACTGCGCACCACCACCCCTCACTTTGGTTGAACCTCGCGTCGATATGTTTCATGGACTCCAAGTGGAAGACCCTTATTACTGGTTGGAAGATCAACGCTCCACCCGCACGCGTACATGGATCGACTTGCAAACTCAGTATGCTCGCTCCTACCTCGACAGCATTCCCAACAGGCGGAACATCGTGGAACGAGTTAAGGAATTCCTCGGCTCCACGGCGTATGACTCTGTGAACCTCGTCGGAGACGCCTGCTTCTTTCGAAAGCGTGCTCCTTTCCAGGAGCAGCCACGTATATGCATGCATAAATGGCGAACAGGGCCTGAAGAAGTTCTCATCGATCCTTCGGGGATCAGTTCCGAACCGTATACTGCAGTTCTGCTTAGGTTGGTCTCCTCCAGTGGACGGTACCTCTTGTATGAAGTTAAAAAGGGCGGTGAGCGGATGGGCCGCTTTAAAGTCTTCGATGTCGAAGCGCGTGTGACCCTTATCGATTCTCCGCCGGCTCGCTCACTTTCCGGGTTTGTCTTCGGGCCAGACGACATGAGCTATTTGTATTCGTACTCGTGCGAACGGTCCGCGGAGTCGTTTTGTTCCGAAGTCAAAAGGCACGTTCTCGGCACACCCATGAAGGACGACATTACGGTCTTTCGTTCGGCTGGACATTGTCCACTCCAAATCGCTCTTTTCGGAGAGGGATCACTCCTCGGATTGCAAGTACGCTTTTTTGCTTCTCCGAATACGACGGATTTCTACATTCAGGATTTCAATAGAAGCGATAATCCGCTTCCCATTGTCAAGGCCGCGGCGTACCGATTTACACCACTACTGTGTCAAGGCAGAGTGTTTGCCGTCACAAACTGCCAAGCCCCTAACAGCCGAATCGTAGAGGTCACACAGCTCCATGGTGGTGAAACACAGTGGCGCGATGTCGTACCAGAAACAGCCGATCGAATTCATGCGGTCTCGTTGGTGGCGGACACGATTGCCGTTTCATACCTGAAGAATCTAGAGAATCAGATCGAATTCTACGATCTCGCTGGCCGATCAGTTGGGCACCTGCGCTTCTCGCGGTTCGAAAGCGTCCGGTTAATTCCTGGCGCCTTCGGTAATGGCGATGTGCTCTATGAGCATGAGTCCTTCACGACCCCGAAATCCATCCGGAGATGCACGCCCTCTTCTGGAGGGCATGTTCCATGGCTGCAAGGGTCGTCAGCCACCCTAGGGCCCGAATACGATGTGGAACAGGTTCAATATGCTTCCCTGGATGGCACAGTTGTTCCGATGTTCCTGGTTGGCAGAAGAGAGGTCCTGGAGGGGAAGAAACGTCCCACCGTGATGACAGCTTACGGCGGGTTTGCCAGTTCAATGGGTGCTCACTTCAGCGCATTCACGGCGATTCTCATGGAACTAGGATTTCTCTTTGCCTTGCCCAATATCCGGGGGGGCGGTGAATTCGGCCCCGAGTGGCACGAGGCCGCAAGGAAACACCATAGGCAGAGGGCCATTGATGATTTCGTTGCAGCTGCGGAATGGCTAATCCAGTCAGGACGCGCCGCTCCAGACCGAATCGCAATCTTTGGAGGCTCAAATGCCGGTTTACTGGTCGGCGCGGCGCTCACGCAACGACCTCATCTCTACAGAGCCGTCGTTTGTATGGCTCCTCTCTTGGATATGCTTCGTTATCACCGCCACGACCCTGAGCCATCCTGGGAAGAGGAGTATGGCAATTCCGAGAATGAAGCGGATTTCCAGGCTCTCCTCCGCTATTCCCCTTACGAAGCCGTTAAGGCGGGAACGTGCTACCCGGCAACATTAATTGTATCCGGCGACGCAGATGGGACCTGCCATCCAGCGCATGCTCGGAAAATGACCGCACGATTGCAGGCGGCCAGTGCGTCGGGGTACCCGGTCCTCCTCGAATACAGACGGTTTCGCGGCCACGTCCCCGTTCTGCCGTTGTCGGAACGAATAGAAGCATTGACGGACCGGGTCGCATTCCTCTGCGATCAACTCGGAGTACAAACATGGCCAGAATGAAACCATCGAGCCTCGTTTTCAGAGCGATGTGGCAACTGGTCCGATTTGATTGTGGTCTGCGCTTCCACAAGTTCTCGGATGTGTATGCCAAAGTGCGAAATCACCGCATCGCAACGCGCGACATTTGCAGCCCAAACGCGGACACAATTTGTGCCGCGGTGAACCTGGCGTGCATTTGGTATCCGCACCATGTTTTGTGTTTGCAGAAATCGCTTTCAACTACGTGCCTGCTTCGTGATTTCGGAATTCCCGCGTTTATGGTGATAGGAGCACAATGCCTGCCCTTTCAAGCCCATGCGTGGGTGGAACTTGAGGGAAGGGTAGTGAATGATCTCCCCTACATCGGGGAAATGTACGCAGTCCTTGATCGATTCTGAGCGGAAGTCAGCTGTTCTCCGCACAGTGAGGCAAGCGGTGAGTATTCAATTTGGAAGACTCGATTTCGACGGATGCCCTGTAGACCACCACGCCTTCGCAAGAGCGGCTGCGTTCGCCAGTAAGTATCAACTCGACGACGAAAGGACGCTCGTCCGCGACAACCTCGGCATGATGTTTTGTTCCTTTCATACGACGACGGAATCAAAGCAGGAACGTCAACCCATGGGAAACATGGAAGGCATGCTCCTCACGTGGGACGGGCGCCTCGATAATCGAGGCGATCTAATGCGACGCATCGGCGGGCTTCAGACTGGAGAAAGCGCGAGCGACGCTTCCATCGTTCTTCGAGCCTATGAACTCTGGGGAGTCAACTCCTTCCGCGAATTTCTGGGTGATTGGGCACTCGCGATATGGGACCCCACACTCGGATCTGTGGTCCTGGCTAAGGACTTCCTTGGACCCCGCCACCTCTATTACTCAATCGACGGACAGTGCTTAACATGGTCCACTGTGCTTGAACCGTTGCTGACTCTCCGGACGAACGCACCGTCAATCTGCGAGGAGTATATCGCGGGCTATCTGTCCGTCTATCCCGCTACCCATCTCACACCGTTCACTCATATCAGCGCCGTGCCAGCTGGAACATATGTGACGGTCAACGGTGCCAAGACCTCGACCAATTTGCACTGGCAGTTTGATCCAGATAAGCACATCCGTTATCGAACCGATGCCGAATACGAAGATCACTTGCGTGTGGTTCTCCGGCAATCCGTGAGACGGCGATTGCGTTCTTGCTTTCCTGTTCTTGCAGAATTGAGCGGGGGCATGGATTCATCGACGATTGTGTGCACCGCGGATTTGCTGCTCCGAGATGGACAGGTGGATACACCACGACTCGACACGATTTCGTACTTTGACGACGAGGAGGTCAATTGGAATGAACGTCCTTACGTATCCGTTGTTGAGAACGATCGTGGACGGCAGGGACACCATATCGACATCGGGAACTCCGATGGGTTCTTGGAGCAGCCGGGTGCGGAGTTTCTCTTCCTCAAGCCCGGTTACGACCGGCGCGCGGTTGATGGTGTCGCCAAAGTAGTGGCATTGATGCTAGCGGGAAATAACCGCGTTTTGCTCTCGGGTATTGGAGGGGACGAGGTTCTTGGAGGAGTTCCAATTCCAATTCCCGAGATTCAAGACCTCCTCGTCTCCTTTCGATGGGCGGAAATGACTCAGCAACTTTTCCGCTGGAGTCTCAAAACTGGGAGACCCTGGGTTCATATCCTACTGGAATGCCTGCGGGAGTTTCTGCCATTACAAGGTCGGTTGTCATTCCGGCGCGCTGCCATACCTTCATGGCTGAGCAAGGAGTTTGTGAGGAGAAATGCCGAGGCGTTCTCGTCTGACGCGTGCCGTGTGCATTGGCTCGGTGCCTCTCCGTCATTTCAAGCCAACGTCAACACACTGAACCACGTGAGGAGGAAACTGGGTTGTGGCGATCTCACACCGTTCACACCGTATCGGCTCTCCTTCCCCTATCTTGACCGGGATGTTGTTGAATTTGCCCTCGCAGTTCCGAGACAGCAGATTCTCAGGCCCGGACAACGGCGCTCATTGATGCGGCGCGCACTCGTCGGAATCGTGCCCGAAGAAATTCTTCACCGGAGACGAAAGGCTTATATTTCGAGAAGGCCTCTTGAACGAATCAACAGGGCATGGGGACGCGTTCAGGAGTTGTGCACCAACTCTTGTTTGTCCCTTTTTGGCATCGCCGACCCCACCACCTTGCTTCGGTCCATCCGGGCCGCAAAGGAAGGGCGGGGAGAGGATGTTCTTTCACTGATATCTGCAATGAAGCTGGAAGTTTGGCTTCGGTCCTTCGCTGGGCGCGGAACATTGCCCCTCGGCATGGCTGCCAAGTCAGCACATGGCGACACTCATCCTCCCCAAGGATTACCGGAATTGCCCGCAAACGTTGCGGGGAATGGACTCAGCTGAGGCAAGACTCAAGGTAGAAAGGAGGTGACAAACATGAAATATGAAAAGCCAGAACTTATCGTGGCAGGTGAAGCGGTAGAGGCGATTCAGGCGAATCTCTTAAAGTCTAACAAGACGAGCGACGTCGATCAAATCAGTCCGCACACTAGCGCTGCTGCTTACTCGGCAGACGAGTAGGTAGGATGGGGGGTGCCTAGTCTCGACAGGCACCCTTCAATTTTACGATGGTGCGAGCGCGCGCCGCCAGAGGTATAGCGAGCCCGTGCGTGGAATATTTGCCTGTTCACCATCCAAACTGGCAGGGCGACATTTCTTTAGCTTAAGCGCACCTTTTTCAAGCAGGGGTTTTTTCGCTCAACTGAGCTATATCTTAAAGAGAAAGGAGGTAAATGAAGATGAAATATACGAAGCCGGAACTCATCAGCTTTAGCAATTCCGTGGCGGCGATTCAGGCAAATCTTGCAAAGATCAGAACGATTCACGATAACGACAACTTAAGTCCGATGACAGCTTCCGCAGCGTATCCGGCAGATGAGTGAGCAATGACCGACACCGGCTAGGAGGCGAGTGTCCCGTTCCTTTCCATGCTCAGTACCGCCACAAAGGTCTCATCGGGGCCACGGAATTGCCCGCAAACGTTGCGGGGAATGGACTCAGCTGAGGCGAGACCCAAGGTAGAAAGGAGGTGACAAACATGAAATATGAAAAGCCAGAACTTATCGTGGCAGGTGAAGCGGTAGAGGCGATTCAGGCGAATCTCACAAAGTCCAACAAGACGAACGACGTCGATCAAATGAGTCCGCACACTAGCGCTGCTGCTTACTCGGCAGACGAGTAGGTAGGATGGGGGGTGCCTAGTCTCGACAGGCACCCCGCAATTTTACGATGGTGCGCGCCGCAAGGGGCATAGAGAGCCGATGACTGCTTCCGCAGCGTATCGGGGAGATGACTGAGCAATGCCCGACACCGGCTAGGAGGCGAGTGTCCCATCCCTTTGTATGCTCAGTGCCCCAACGAGTATATCATCGCGGCCTGTGCGTCTCTACTTCCTCGTCTCCTTCGTAGATACTTGCTCAGTACCCTTTCCGCTTGGGTGTTGGAGTCTCTGCCATCGTTGGTATTGCGCTGCTTTTGCAGGATTGAGGTCTTGCAGGTCCTTGAGCCAGAAAGAGAACCAGTCCACGTTACCTTGTTGGGAAACCAACCGTTCCCGTGGCTTTACGAGAAGATGGGTTCCCTTCGGTAGATAGACAAAATCGACGGGTTTCTCCAATCGTGACAGTCCGGCGAACCACTCCCATAAGGAGACAACACCCGATGGGCCGTAAGCCTCGATGCGAACCGGCGTGCGTACTTTGTCAAGATTGAAGGCGGGCGAGTTCTTCATCCAGGCGCTCATCGTCGCGGCAGAAGGCGGCCCTCCATTTACCAGGCTCAGGTCGCCAGCAGAGGTTGGAAAAGCCAGATATTCCAAGTATCCTCCGTTGAATCCATCAGCTAACGTTGCCGCCGCAAAGTGGTAAGTCGAGTGAGTCAGTGTATAAGCCACGTGGTAACAGGTCCGACTGAAGCCGATGATTCCAACCTTATTGCGGTCGATTAACTTCTGGTCATCCAAGTAGTCGATTGCCCCTTCATATTCCGCCATGTGCCGGGGGGCTTCTTGCGGCGTGTCCCGATACTGAAGTGACTCCTCGGTGCTCACGATCCCGACTTGCAGAACGACGAATCCCTGGTTTGCAAGAGGCTGAGCCGCAAACGCGCTACTCCAAGGTCCATCGATCCAAAAACGGCTTGGGTCGAAGCCGTGTGTCTGGATGACCAGGGGATACCGCGTTCCGGGCAGATACCCAGGAGGAAGGTACAACCCTCCTGTTACATCATGACCATCTTTGGCTTTCCATGTGATCGATTCTTCTTTGCCGAATCGGAGGTTGCGAAACTGGGGATTCAGATCGAGGAGGACAGATCTACGCTTCGGGTTGGCAGTGGAAACGACTAGTTTTGGAGGAGTATTCAGGTCCTCGTCGTAGGTGACACTGACGAGCGTTACGTCCGATTGCGTATGTACACAGGCATTGGGCATGGTGTGCCAAACGCCCGCAGCCTTTTGATAGCATCTTTTCGATGGGGCATTTGTCTCCGCCTCCCCTTCAAGAGTCAGGACGTTTGTACGGGCGTTCCAGTCCACGACACTCATTTGGTCACTGGCAATCTTTTGAATTTGTCTCCCCGGCACAGCGATCTCCGCCACAAAAGTGTTCTTTTCGCGTTCTTCCCGCTCGTGTTCGTTGGCAACATCAAGAGGCAAAAATGCTCCCGAGAGAGCGAGCGACTTGCCGTCGGGAGCCCAGGCAAACCCGTCGTTGTACCAAGACCTGGGAACGTTCAGCAGCGGGGTGAACGTCCTTGCTTCTGTGTCGAGCAGCATGTACCTCATCAAACCATTCGCTACGCCACGTAGCTTCGGTTGCGCCAAATACCGCTGTAGCCATGGAATTTTGTACTGTGCCCACGAAGCAGGAGTGTCCTTCAGGAACGACGGAATGAGTACATAGCGGCCGTCGGGAGAGAAAGAAAGCGGCTTTTCAGAATAAGTCCCAAAGAGCACCTCATCGGTGGGGATTTGCTCCGGAGCCGCTCCATCCTGCTGTAAGAAAAGCTGTTCTCCTTCACCCAGATTGGCAAGGAAGGAATAACAATCTCCTTGCAACAGTCGATCCAGAGTCTGTGTAGGAGAAACCACCAAGCCGTGCCCGTCACTATCGTTTGTAGCTATCTTATTCTCCGGTGGTGGATCCGCCTCAAAAACGAGCTTTCGCCCGTTCTGGTTGATATCGTACGCAATGACCGGGGTTGGATGTCGTGTGAGGCGATTGAGTTTTCTTGCCACCACGTCGAAAGAATATACCTGAGGAAGTTCGCCGGAGTCTTCGCCAACGAACGTGATGGTTCGGTTGTCGCTGAGCCACTTGATGTTCCTAATTCCGTCGCGATTTGACGAAGACAACATGGAGAATAGAATCTCGGGCTGAGGCGAATCAAAGACTTGTGCGGTCCTGTAGAGTATCGCAGACCACTTGTTCGCGTTGCGTTCGATATCGCCCGTTTTCAACACCACGATGAATTCCTTCCTGTCGGGCGAAAAGTGCGCTGTCAAGTCCTTGGTCGGGTCCAAGTATGTCGGAATCCCTAGGACCGTCATTCGAATGGCATCCGCAACCGTCACCGGCTTTTTTGCGTCGGTTCCCTGATCCTGCGAATGGCAAGCAATGCCGGACGAAACGACGCATACTGCCAGAAATCGTGACAAACGTGCCCCTCTCACACGAAGCATGCATCTCCCTCCTCGGGTCCACGCCAGACTACTTTTGTGCTTAGAACTGCAACTTCAGCGAAAGTTGCAGAGAACGGGGGCCACCTTCTTGAAATAAAGGATTCAGTCCTCCGAGCCCCTGGTTCAGCATTTGCATCGAACTCAAGTACGGTGCGCCGTACTCGACCAGAGCGGGAGGATTCAAGAAGTTGGGATGGTTGAGAACGTTGAATGCGTCAGCGCGGAACTGTAATTTCAGTCGTTCTCTGATCGGGAAAGTTCTTTCGAGCGAAAGGTCCACCTGCGTAAGACCAAACCCGGGAATGTCGTTTCTTCCCTCTGTCCCTTGACGGGAAGTCGACGGCACGGAAAACGCATTCGGATTGAGACTCTTGCCTCCAGGGGCTGTTGGGTCGGAGATCCAGAGCGGCTGTCCTGGCACTAGGTCGGGTCGTGACGTGGCGTAACCACTTGGGTCGGGCGAAGACCCATACACGACTCCATTAAAAGGGAACCCAGTCCGCGCAATGATGACGGTGTCGATGGACCAATTGTTTGTGATGATCGCCAGCCCTTGTGGTAAATGAGCATTCGGAACAGAGTAGGTGAGCGCGCCTGAGAAGCTATGTCGAACGTCAAAGGACGACGAAGCATAATCGCTCGCCGCAGACAATACAGTGTTCGATAGCCCCGTAACGACATCATTCGAAGAATTGTCCAAGGAATGAGACCACGCGTAGTTCAACAGCGCCTGAAGGCCCCTGGATAAGGGACGCCGATATTGTACCTGTAGCGAATTGTAGTTTGAGAAGGCTTCGTTATTTGTCAGAAGAAAAACACCATTGAAATCGGGATTTGGCTGGTAGAGCGCGCTTTGCCGCAGCAGGTCTCTGCCGCGCTGCCCAACATAGGTGAGCGAGAGCGCCTGCTCTCCACCGAACGACTTTTCGAGCGCGACATTCCATTGGTAGGAACGCGGAAGATTCAAGTCGGGTGAAATGGCTTCCACGTTGGGATAAGGGGGATTGAGGGAGACCGTGGGTAGATAGGGACTCGCGTCGGTAAAAGGAACGACTACTCCCCCTGTTACCTTGCTGCCTTTGTTCGGGAAGAAGGTCGCTGCTTCCCCTGCACCCACGCCAATGTCATAGAACGTCCCAACACCTGCGCGGAGAACGAAATCTCCGCTCTGGGCGAGGCTGTATGCGAAACCAAGTCGCGGTGCGAAGTTTCTGTAGGTCGTATGCCACAAGGGAGTTCCCGATGGCGCGAGAGAAAGCTTCGCAGGATCATTGACGTTCAGCCAAGATGCCAGAATCGTTCCATTTCGGGTGGAAGGAGCAGGGGCGAGTTCCCACCGGACGCCATAGGTCATTGTTAGTCGCGAGTTGAGCTTCCACGTATCCTGCGCATAGAGGGAAAGAGACTGTATCGTCAACGCGGACGGCGTGAAAGAAGCACTAGCAACGGTAACTGCGCCTGTCGTCAGGAAATTCTGAACTGAAGGACTAATGAAACCGAGACTGTCTCTGTAAGGTCTCACGTCGAGAAGAATCGTACGGTCATCCGCACCGAATTTAAATTGATGACGACCGACAACCCAACTCAGATCGTCCACGAAATTGACTTGTTTCGTGTCGTTTCTCCCGAGCGGGCCCGCGGCATAGTAGTCCGTATCGAGGCCGTTGAAAGCAAAATACGAATTTGCGGCAGACAAGGACCCCAGAAATAAACTTGGAGCCGGTGGAGTTCCGCCTTGGAAGGAATCCAGAGATCTGGTTAAATGCGATTCCTGCGTCGAATAATTACCACGCACCGAATTCGAGAGCGTGTGACTGAGAAGCATATTAAGTCCAACGGTGAGTGTTTGGGTATTTGCTGTTGTGGATTCCAGAGTGGTCATCGCATAAACGCGATTTACGATTTCTGACGGAGCGTAATTGTACCGTGCAAACATCGAAAACTTGTCGTTGAACACATGGTCGACGCGCAGGCTTGTGGCGTTAAGCGTAGCTCTGTTTGAGAAGACTCCCGTGAATTGTGCCGTCGTGTCGTCTGGGGATACGGGGCCGTTTGGCAATGGGTAGGCGTTCAAGTATGGCGCGACATTTGTCGGCGCAGTTTTGCGGGCATCCAGAGAAGGAACCTGGGTCACCATCGAATTTGGAAGTCGCAGCCGAGCGCCTTCGTAGGAAAAGAAAAAGAATGTCTTGTCCCTGAAAATCGGTCCCCCCAAGAACCCCCCAAAGTCGTTGTGGTGCTCCGGAGCTCGCGCTTGCCCAATAGCGTTTGTAAACCAATCGTTCGCATCCATGACGGTATTGCGAAAGTAGTCGTATATGCCGCCATGAAAATCGTTTGTTCCAGGACGGGTCGTTAGGACAATCTGTCCGCCCGGGGATTTACCAAACTCTGGCGCGAACGAAGAAGTGATAATCCGGAACTCTTGAAGGGCCTCCACAGACACGAGACTGCTCGTTCCCCCTAGCGCGCTAAACGCTTGTGATGAACCTGTTCCCGAATCTCCAACGGAAGGCGTTGCCGTCGCCCCAAAGTTGGCTGAGACTCCGTCGATGGTGAAATTGTTCGCTGTGGTCCTCTGGCCTGAGATGCTGAACTGCCCTGGCGAGGGATTCGTGCCGCCCCCAGCATTGACGGGGGTAATGACAACACCGGGGGTGAGTTGCAGCAACGTATTAAAGCTGCGGCCATTCAACGGCAAGCTCTCCACAAAGTTTCGATCAATCACGGTTCCCACTGAGCCTGATTCGGTGTTAATCAGCGGCGCGCCGCCTTCCACGGTCACTGACTCGGACGCAGCGCCAATCTCCAATGTAAAGTTAATGGTCAAACCATCTTGCACATGAAGAAGCACGTCAGGCTTCACCATGTTCTTAAAACCACTCTTTGACACCTGAATGTGGTATTTCCCAGGGGAAACAGAAGGAATGGAGTAGATTCCCGCATCGTTCGTCACGGCTGAGTATTCGATGTTGGTGGCGTCGTTGATCACCCTGACTTGAGTCCCGGGAACGACTGCGCCAGAGGGATCTAGAACACGACCACTAACAGTTGCGTTAGGATCCTGAGCTCGAAGCGAAAAGCAAAAAGCAAGAGAGCAGGCAAGACACAAAAGCGCTGAGCGCATCCGATCATCTCCTCGATGACACACCGGTCTCAACAGCAACAGATGAGAAGTACGGTGAATCCTGTACTTCTGTACCAAACGACTCGCGCTTTAGTTGTACGAGGAACGAGAATGAGCTCAGCTCAAGCTGAATAATGGAATCGTGAATGGCCGGCCGACTACGGAAGATCATTTACGGATGATTTGGACGGACGCGAAGATAGGCAAATAACAACTGCTTGCCACTGGGCGACGAACTCCCGCCGTTGGGTTCCATCGTTACGAATACGGCATTTAGTTCGTCCACCGTTTTCGGATTATCGAAGTGAAGCACCCATCGTTTCTTCGCGACGCTGTCCGAGTAGAAGATTCCGAGGTTCAAGGGCTGCTTTTGGTCTCCGTCGCGCACACCCCATGCTTGGAACGTACTAGCTGTTTTGATGCCCGCCTGCTGGTCTAAATCGTATGCGTAGAAAATCAGTGACTTTCCCTTGGTATAGAAGACGCGGGCAAAAGGCTTTTGTGTTTTTCCGTTTTGCCCCACATCGTGGACTTCAGTAATATAAAGCTCGCGCGCTCCCATCAATTCACGGATATCGCGGTCGGAAGCAAGCAGATCTCTTTCCTGCGAAATCGTTTCATCGCGTGTGTTCAACAGCTTCGTTAGCTGTGCGACCCGCGCGTCTAGAGCCGCAACCTGTGCAGACTCCCCTTCGCCTTGGCGGTGCAACGAGTCTAGCTCACCCTTTAGCCTAGCGAGATCCTGTTCGGCCCCGGAAAGCTTGCTTAGGAGCACATTGCGGTCACTGTTGAATTTGGTTCTTTCAATTTCCTTCTGCGCATTGCTCTCTTCGAGCTCACGCTTAGCGGTCGTCAGTCCCTGAATCTCAAGCTCCTGTTGGTGAATCTTAGCCGCAAGTTTGGCTTCGTTAGCATTCTTCTCCTTGATTCGGCGATTTGCTTCGTCACGTTCTGCCGACAAGGAAGCCGCCCGCTTTTGCGATGACGTCACTACATCATCAGACACAGTGCGAAATGCGAGTTCGTTCTTGCGGGCACGTTCTAGAGACACGCGGTAGCCCATAAAAAACAGGGTCACAGCGATGAGCATTCCAGCAGCGTATCGAAGCAAAGCCCCGAAGGCCGGCTTGAACGTGTGGCCCCGCTTGAGGACCATCCCCTCTTCCGGCCTGAGGAACTCTTCTCGAATCGGAACCTGTGCTGTCTCCATACCGCATTGGTCCAGTAGCCTCTTCAATGCCTTTTGCTGTTGATCGTGCTGAACTCTTGCAAGCTCCTCGTCCTTAAGGTCTTCGAACGCGGCCATAGGTAAGCCAAACTGTTCGATTGCCCGATATTGGCCGAGCTTCGTCGTGCAATCATCGCAGACTGCCAGATGAGCGCTTAGGCGCCTCTCTTCCTCCGGTGACAGCCGTTCGGAGACAGATGCCGCACACAACTCGCGCAGCTCCTCATGTTCTCTCGAATTGATATCGATGCCGTCCATTCTGTGCCTTATTCGCCTGGATTTTCTCCCATTCCCTTGTCAAAAATAAACTGTCTCAGTCGCTCGATCCCACGATAGTAGTGGTGGCGAACATTCCCGTGTGTCTGGCCTAGTTGTTCACCGATCTCTCGAAAAGAGTATCCTTCATAGAAGTGCAGTCTGACCGTCGTGCGTTGTTCCTCAGACAATTCATTGAGGCCCTGTTCCAGGTGGACTTTCAGGCAGATCCAATCACTAAGATCTGAAGACGGCTTCCTCGTCGACGAACCATTGTGTGCTGCTCTTTCCTTCAGCTCTTCATGCCCCTGAGAGAAACGAGCCTTCAGATAGTCACGACGGTCAAATGCTCTATGGTAAGTGACCCGAACGAGCCAATTCCGTGCATGACCTTTAGAAGCGCTAAATAGGTGGCTCTTCTGGAAGATGAATAAGAATACGTCTTGTGTCAGATCTTCTGCCTCGCATTTATCTCGCAGGACGCGCATCCCGATCGTCCACACCAAACGGTAGTACCGCTTAAACAAATAAACAAGTGAATTGGAATCCCCGGCTGCGAGGCGTTCAAGGATCTCGTCATCGGAAGGGTCTACGGTCGGTGCGAGAGGGCTGGCTCGAAGGTTGTCCACCTTCTCCGCGACCGGTATTTGTATCACTGATAGACGGTCAGTGAACGGTACGCTCACGGCCATTCCTCTTGGGGACAGTGGCGTTCAATCGGCAGGGAGAGACTGAATTTCGCCGTCGGTTTCCGACCGCGCACACTTCCGCCGGCAAACACTGAGTTTGATCGGTTTAGCAAGCAGACGCGACCGCATTTACGGGCTTGCATAATCCAACTCCAACTTTTGCCCGCACGTTTCTTTCTGTGGGGTTCGATGCTAGCCGACCCAAAACCGAGGACAGTGCAACTTCAATACCAACAGTCACTTGCCGTGTCAAGTGAGAATTCTGTTCGACATTTGCATCACTCATCTCTAGTGCCTCAATTGGTATTCTGAACCCTCGTTATTGATAGAGACCTTAGCCAGACTTCAGGTATCCTAAAGAGGTATCTCCCTTGGTGATTGGTATACCAAGCAGGTACTTACGTCTCTCTTGCCGCCACAAAATTACCCGGCCCCCGACCCATGCAAATCACGGTGACATAGTTTCGAAGTCATTCGCTCATGGGGGAACGTGGTCTAGATTGCATCCCAGGGCCGTCTGACAATCTCCGTCGCCCGGTCGCGATCTGATGCAGGCGATTTGCAGCGGCTCTTCCCAATCAGGGATAGAGACCAGGACGCGGATCACAAGATTCCCATTCGCATCCTCCTCTGCGTAAACCCCGACGGAATGCCACATTCCTTCGGCATCATCCATACGCACACGCTGACCGATCTTGACCGAGAGTGATTCAGTGCCGACACGCAACTCGCCCGCGGCGCATGCACTGCAGTGGACCTCGAACTTGCGTACATCGTTCACGCTAAGTACATCGCTCATTTTTTCCATGCCCCCAACCAGCAAGCCCGAGATGATTCACTTCCCGTTAAGATGACCATGAGAGGGTCGAACCTTGTATTTCAGGAGCCGGTCAACTGAACCAGCAGCCTTGAGCTGTTCGAAGCTCCATTCCAATAGGATCTCGCTCACATTCCCAAGCTTTCGCTTCTCCCGCGCAGCAAATTCCTCAAGCTCTGTTCGCAAAGCTTGTCGCACCCGCAGACTGATTTGTGCTTTCCACTCGCCCATCGGCCCTCTTAATACTTAATACGTCACGAAATGAGCAGGACAACGAATGCATCGTCTGTGTACGCTGCCCGCACACGCATCGGTTGCGTGGTTAAGCGACAGACAATTTCAGCACCAGGCATCATGGATCGTCCGCGAGCCTCGGAATCTGTTTCTCCGCATCCTTTATTTTCGACTCGTAGGCCATCAGTCATTTCTCCTAGCGGAGTTTGTCCGGCATCCACGGAAACGCGATCTTGAAAAGAGCAACAAAGTGCTTGCGGGGTAAGAGCATCGAAGAAAGGAATACGGCCATTATGGTGATGAAAAGGCACGTCACGAACTCTTCGAACGAAGTCGGGGGTGGGATTTCACCGGGGGGAAGCGGTGCGGGAAATTGAAGCATCAGCGTTGTCCTCTCGCATGGGAATGTGCGGGACACGCCGACCGTATTGTAGAATGCGTCTCAGCCATCGATGCCTCGTTTACGCGAGCACGGTGGTCAGGGGCGCGTCCGTGTTACTAGCACGAGCGCGTCCCGCTACTTAATAGTGTAACACACTATGCACTCAATTTGTCGGCCATACAATTTGTCGGTGGACGTCATGATAGGCTGCCGCCAAACTCGTTTGCATGCAACCAGAGCTTGCGTTCCTTGCGAATCGAATTAAGCAGCTACGTCTCCAGAAGAAAATCAGCCAAGAGGATTTGGCAGCCAAGGCAGGTCTTAGCCGGACTGGTATGGGTCTAATTGAGCAGGGCAAACGCTGGCCCCGTCTTGCAACGCTACTTAAAATATCGGATGCGTTGGGTATGACGATAGAAGAGGTACTGAAAGGAATTCAAAAGCGGAAAAAGCGCCGCTGACCATCGTTATGAAGTATGAGCCCGCCGCATGGTAATTCTTGTCCTCTCCATAAATCACGGCGAGCAAATAGTCCCGCTGAAGGACGAGCTTTTGATTCCCGAGGTGTTTGCGAATAAGGAACGATTGCGAATTCTGGTAGGCGAAATTGTCGCCACCCGCAGCGTAGACTTGATTTGCGAAGAGTCAGACCCTCGTCATCTGGCCATCGCTCAGGAATTGGCTTTCAGGCATGATCCGCGCATTCCGTGGAAAAACATCCACATGACATCACAAGAACGACTGGAAGCTGGAATCTGGGAAGAATTGCTCTATCGACCATTCGAGATTGATCAAAAAACCGGGATAACAATCTACACTCGCATTCCCCAGGATGATGTCCGCGAGGAGTTCTTTAAGGATGAAATCCTAAAAGCCGCAACGGCAACCGGAGCACAAAGTGTGTTAGTCGTGTGTGGCGATATGCATACCGAGTCGTTGAAGACGAAACTTGAGAGCCAAGGACATCAGGTGGAAACCAATCACGACCTCATTCCCGCAAAGCACTGGAAATAACATGTCTCTGCCGCTCTCCCCCGTTAACCAAGTTCTACTGGAAGAGCGAAGATTGCAGTCCAGTCTGCCGCGGTGCGTGGACTTTGAGCGGAGCGAAGTTCAGCAGCCTACTCAGCGGACAAGATTCCGGCGTCGTCGGTCTCTACCATGCGTTGCTCCCTGGCACCTTGTGCCTGAAAAATGTGGGTGGGCGACTGGCCCTTTGCCGTCAGCATAGTTTTCGATGAAGAGGCCGAGGCACTCCTGTCAGATGTGGTTGATGTACTTAACTATTTCTCTTTAACAGCTCTCAATACCATTGAACTTCTGAAGAGAGCCGCTTGCAAAGCCCTCATTTTCGTTGCAGCCCGATAAAAAGCAAAAAGCCCGTCTCCGTGAAAGAGACGGGTTTGTAGTGCTCCCCACTAATTTAGACAGTCAGGGCCTCTTTTTTTAGTACAGCTGCGAAAGCCAAGAAGGCCTCATGCGGGGTACGATTTCCGACTCCA